>Ga0153947_1001570_pt1 | contig 10571 bp, 8 predicted proteins | sample TSNJ031MetaG_FD_104697 | JGI IMG/M metagenome (GOLD analysis project Ga0153947, IMG submission 104697) | Attine ant fungus gardens microbial communities from New Jersey, USA - TSNJ031 MetaG | ecosystem: Host-associated > Fungi > Mycelium > Unclassified | place: USA: New Jersey, Wharton State...
CGGATGAGCCTCTTTACAATCTCAGTTCCGACCCCCAGGCCCTGATACTCCGTTTGGACGAATATATCCTGCATGTACCAGTACATTGCGGCGTCCCCCACCAGCCTGCCCATCCCAATCAACTGGCCGTCCGCCATTGCCGATATGGTGTAAAGGCTGTTGCGCAACGCCCTTTCCACCACCGCCTCCATGTCCGCCGGCCACTCCATTTTACGCTGAAATTGGATATACTCCCTTGCACTCAATATATTCTCTTTGTACTCAATTTTCAAAGCGGCTGCACCTCCTGGCCCTGATAACCGCAATCGTGAATTCATCTGCTACATATATTGTTTCCCAAAATGATAACAGTAGTTTTACGTATTTCCATAATCATGAACAACCGCCAAAAGAGAGGGGCAGCGTCCTCACTACCCCTAAATGTATCATTATTCTGCACAGGGCCCTTTTTGCGTTTATCTATCCCCAATTAAATCCTTCATCTGGTAAAGGCCTGCCGGCTTTCCAGCCAGGAATCCGGCGGCGTTGACCGCGCCCACAGCAAAGACCTCCCGGGAAGTGATGGCGTGGCGGATGGAGATGGATTCATCCCTGCCGGCAAAGATCACCTCATGCTCGCCCACAATAGTTCCCCCGCGAACAGCGTGAATCCCTATTTCGGAAGGATCTCTCTTTTCACGGCGGCTTTGGCGGTCATAAACATAGTGGTGCCTGTTGTCACGCTCCTCATTGATGGCGTCGGCAATCATATAAGCGGTGCCGCTGGGGGCGTCAATTTTTTGATTGTGGTGCTTCTCCACAATCTCAATATCAAAATCGCTCCCCAACACATTAGCGGCCTTTTTGGCAAGATCGATCAGCAGATTGACCCCGAGGGACATGTTGGCGGACCTGAAAACAGGGATCTGCTTAGAGGCTGTCTCAACCCTCGCCAACTGCTCCTCGCTGTAGCCTGTCGCGCACAGGACCACCGGCAAATTTTTCTCTACAGCGTATTCCAGCAGTTCCTCCAACAAGGATGGGTGAGAAAAGTCTATGACACAGCCGGCCTCTTCCTCAACCTGGCCAATGTGGGGGTAGACAGGGAATATTGCCTGATCCGGCTGCTTATCCACGCCAGCCACGATCACCATATCCGCCCTGTCCTTTATAATTTCAGCGATTACCCGTCCCATGCGCCCATTGGCGCCGCAAAGTATAACCTTGGTCATTTGAAAAACCCTCCTTAGCTTTCGCCTTCCTAAAACGTGGATTTAAAGCAAACCGTAATGCTCCAACGTTTTATGTATCCGCCCCTTGTTGGCCTCAGAGGTTTCGCAGAGGGGAAGCTTGACAATCCCGGCATTCATGCCCATTTGGTTGAGGGCCTCCTTCACCGGAATAGGATTTACGTCGCAAAACATTGCGGCGTCCAGGGCCAGCAAATCTAGCTGCAATTTTGCGCTCTCCTGTACCTTGCCGTCCAGGTAAAGCCGGCACATTTCATGGACCCTGTCAGGCACCAAATTGGCGATGACGGATATAACGCCGATACCGCCCAGGCTCATCATGGGCACCACCATATGGTCACAGCCGGAATAGAGATTTAGTTGATCCCCGCAAAGCGCGGCGGTGCGCGCCGCAATCTTTATATCCTCAGTGGCCTCTTTGGCGGCAACAATATTGGGGTGTTTGGCGAGTTCCTGATACGTTTCGGGCTCAATCTTTAGTCCGGTGCGGGAGGGGACGCTGTAGAGGATAATGGGTAAGCTGGTGGCGTCGGCAATGGCTGTAAAATGCTTCACCAAGCCGGCTTGAGAGGTTTTATTGTAATAAGGGGTGACATGGAGCAATCCATCGGCCCCCAAAGCCTCGGCTTCCTTGGACAACTGGATGGCGTGGGCCGTATCATTGCTGCCGGCTCCCGCAACCACAGGAATTCTTCCCGCCACAGTATCCACGCAAAAACGGATCGCCGCCAAGTGATCCTCGTCGCAGAGGGTGGAGGCTTCCCCAGTGGTGCCCATCACCACAATACAATCGGTTCCTCCCTGAATCTGGAATTCAATGAGTCTGCCAAAGCTGTCAAAATCTATACTTCCATCCGCTTTAAATGGGGTAACAATGGCACACCCTGCTCCTTTAAAAATGGTCCTTTTCATAAAATGACCTCCAATACTATTTAGTAAATATATCCCTGGGCCACCAGCAGCTCCGCCATCAGAATGGCTCCCCCGGCAGCGCCGCGAATGGTATTGTGGGACAGTGCTACAAATTTTATGGTATACTGGCTGTCCTCCCGCAGGCGTCCGATAGACACCGCCATGCCGTTTTCCAGATCCCGGTCCAACCGGGTCTGGGGCCGGTCATTCTCAGTAAAATAATGGAGGAACTGCTTGGGAGCGCTGGGCAGCCCCAGCTGTTGCGCCGGTCCTTCAAAAGTCTCCCAATCATGGATGATCTCCTCCAGGGAAGGCTTTTTCTCCAGCTGGGCAAAGACGGCCCCCATATGGCCGTCGCTGGCGGCCACCCGGATGCACTGGGTGGTGATGCTGGGACCGGATGCGGGCACAATACCTTCCCCGCCTAAAGCTCCCCAAATTTTCAAGGGCTCCGTCTCACTCTTCTCCTCTTCCCCGCCGATATAAGGGATCACATTGTCCACCATTTCCGGCCAGGTATCAAAGGTTTTGGATGCGCCGGAGATAGCCTGGTAGGTACAGGTGAGCACATTGCCCAGCCCATATTTCCTCAAGGGATGGAGCGCGGGGACATAGCTCTGGAGGGAGCAGTTGGACTTTACGGCAATAAAGCCCCTTTGGGTACCCAAGCGCTTGCGCTGGGCCTCAATAACCTTGGCGTGGTCCGCATTGATTTCGGGAATGATCATGGGCACGTCCTTGGTGGCCCGGTGAGCGGAATTGTTGGAGATCACCGGACACTCCAGCTTGGCGTACGCTTCTTCCAGGGCCTTAATCTCTTCCTTAGGCATATTGACTGCACAGAAAACAAAGTCCACCTGCCCCGCAATCTTTTCCATATCCCTTTGGGCGTCGTAGAGAACCATATCGCCAATGGCTGCGGGGATGGGCGTTTTCATAGCCCACCTGCCCTCCATTAGCTGTTTATATGTTTTCCCGGCAGAATTAGAGGAGGCCGCAAGCAGCTTCACCGTGAACCAGGGGTTGTTTTCAAGAAGGGTGATGAACCTTTGACCCACCATACCCGTCGCACCAATAATGCCTACATTAAAATTTTTCATGCTTCCACTCCTTTTAGAAATAAAAAAACCGGTTGAAAACCGGCAGCAGTTGCAATATAATAGATACAGTTTTGCTATACCCACTTATATTAGCTTGTGATAGCGCTTCACCGCAATATGCGGCGACAGTCGCAACCCTATTCGGCATTGCAACCAGACAAAAAGCTGCCGGGCTTCTCATCTTCGGCGACTTCACCTTTCACTGGGGACAAATCATTTGGCTGCCCTGGTCCAGCTACTCATTAAAGACGCGCCTCTATCACATCCATATGAATTTCCTCTATTCTATCATCATAGGCAGTCGGTGTCAATTGAAAATGTATGTAATATTTCGCGTGGAATAAAATTGTGCAAATCTCACTTAATCTGTTCGGAAAGGATCCTTTTAGTATATGCGAAAATCCGATTTTTGGTACGATCTTCCCCAAGAATTAATTGCTCAAACCCCTGTAGAGCCCAGAGACAGCAGCCGTCTAATGGTACTGAACCATCAAAGCGGTATTGATCACAGGCATTTCCATGATCTTGTAGAGCTGCTGCGGGAGGGGGACCTGCTGGTAGTCAACAACTCCAGGGTCCTTCCTGCCCGGCTGTATGGGACTTCCGCCGGCGGGGGGCACATAGAGGTTCTGTTATTGGAGCAGAAAGAAAACCTGGTTTGGGAGATCATCGGCAAGCCGGGCAAAAAATTGCGGGAGGGCGCGCAGATCAGCTTCGGTAATAAGATTATGGTTGGAACAGTAGCAGAGGTGCTGGACAATGGAAACCGGATCATGCAATTTGCATGTGACCGGGATTTCTATGCCTGCCTCGACGAGATTGGCCACATCCCTCTCCCCCACTACATCACTGGGGAGCTGTCCGATAGGGAACGGTATCAGACTGTATACTCCAATCCGGTAGGTTCCGCCGCTGCCCCTACGGCCGGACTGCACTTTACCGAAGGGCTTATGAACAAGCTGAAGCAAAAAGGAGTGGATTTTGCTTATATCACCCTTCATATAGGCTTGGGGACCTTTCGGCCCGTCAAGGTGGAGGATATTACCCAACATACCATGCACAGCGAGCATTACCATATCCCAGAGGAAGCGGCCCGCAAGATCAACAGAGCGAAACAAGAGGGCCGCAGAGTCATCTCTGTTGGCACCACAAGTACACGCACTATTGAGTCCGTCAGCTCTCCGGAGGGATTTGTTACAGCTGGAGGAGGCTATACCAACATCTTTATTTATCCTGGATATGCCTTTAAAGTCATTGATGGCCTGATCACCAATTTTCACCTGCCGGAAAGTACTTTGATCATGCTGGTATCGGCGTTGGCAGGCTATGATAACACCATAAACGCCTACCGCGCCGCCGTAAAGGAGAAATACCGGTTTTACAGCTTTGGGGATGCCATGTTCGTGGTATAGATACATTTTTTAGAAAGCCCCACGCATAAGAAGGCTCTTGCTTGACGTTGATCCGCAACTAACGTATTATAAAATTATTATAGCATTGGAGTGAATCTATTGAAGGGCAAAGTAATGGTTGGTATGAGCGGGGGCGTTGATAGTTCAGTCGCTGCTTTGCTGTTATTGGAACAGGGTTATGCGGTGGTGGGAGCAACCTTCAAGCTTTTTGATGACCATGAGCTTCTAGATGGGGGCGAATCTAAATGTTGCTCCATTGATGACGTCAACGACGCCAGGTTTGTTTGCGATACTTTGGGTATTCCCCATTATGTACTAAATTATAAAAATTTGTTTCGCCATCAAGTGGTGGATTATTTCGCAGATGCTTATCTTCATGGCCGTACTCCCAACCCTTGCATTGCCTGCAACCGGCATATTAAGTTTGACGCCTTCCTCAACAAAGCCCTTTCCATGGGGTTTGGTTACATTGCCACAGGACATTATGCCCGGATCACACATGATTCGGATACGGGGATATTTTCGCTTAAAAAGGGGCTGGATCCTCAAAAAGATCAAAGCTATGTTTTATATAATCAGACCCAATATTCGCTGGCCCACACTTTATTGCCCTTGGGGGAGTACCGCAAATCGGACATTCGGCATTTGGCGGAAAAGAATAAACTTGTGGTCTCCCACAAGCCGGATAGCCAAGATATTTGTTTTATTCCCAATGGGGATTATGCCACATTTATTGAGAAATACACCAACACAAATCCGGCGCCAGGCCCTTTCATTGATACTAACGGTAACCCCATCGGCCAGCATAGTGGGTACTATCATTTTACTATAGGTCAACGGCGTGGACTCGGGGTAGGTTTTGGAAAGCGCAAGTATGTAGTGGGTATTAATCCTAAAACAAATAGCGTAACTTTAGGCGATGAGAAAGACGCATATTGTACAGAAATATATGTTACAAATATTAATTACATCAATAAAGAAATAATCCCAAGGGCGATTCACTGCTCTGTCAAATTGCGCTATTCTCAACCTGAACAACCCGCGTTATTGGAATCTACGGAGAATGGTGATGTAAAATTGGTATTTCCATCACCTCAAAAAAAAGTAGCGAAGGGACAATCAGCCGTATTTTATCAGGGGGACATAATCATTGGCGGCGGAGAAGTGAATTAGCGCTTGACAAGTTACCTCTTCATGTGTTATCATTTTCTCTGCGGTTAGAAGGATACGCGGGCGTGGCGGAATCGGCAGACGCGCTAGATTCAGGTTCTAGTCGGGGCAACTCGGTGGAGGTTCAAGTCCTCTCGTCCGCACCATGACGGGTGTTCTTATAGGATTTGAGAATGTTGCAACCATTCTTAAATCTTGAACACTAAAAATTGGCAGCTTGTTGAGAAAAGGAGTAGCTTATTGCTACTCCTTTTCTCGTTTGTATCAAAACCTCCGGCTCTGGCAGCGGCAATACATTTGGTATGTCAATCTTTCCGGCACAGTTGTAATGTACCGTGAACTATTTTGCCAGGAAAGCACTTGAAACCGAACGCTTAATTCTTCGTAAGTTTACTGTCCGGATAGAAAAGCCTGCCGTTTTCCACCTGCCACTTACTTTACGAAAAGGGCCGCGACATTTTTCCGTCCACGGCCCTTAAGCATTATGCCGGTGTCTTAGCTACACCCGGTATTTTTTAATGAAATCCACAGCCGCTTTGATATCCTCAAAAGGATTGTTGCCCCCCTCGCGCTCAACAGTGAGATAACCATTGTATCCGCTTTTCTCCACGGCCTCAAAATATATATCAAAGTTTACGCTGCCCTGGCCGAGAGGTGTCTCTGCAAAAAATGTGCCGTTTTCGATCATCTCTCTGAGCTTTTTATGGCTCATGGCTTCAAAGCCCGGCGTGCCATAAAGTGCGCGCGGATCAATCGGTTTGTTCCGTACGCCGTCCTTGACATGGGTGTGTACGATGTAATCCTGAAGGAGCAGGAAGCCGACTGCGGGATCATCACCCGTCACCATTGCCATGTTTCCAGGGTCAAAATTTACGGCCACATGCCTTGTCTTAAGAGCATCCAAAAAGACTTTTAGATCCGCGGCGGTTTCCGCCCCCGTTTCAAGGGCAAAGTATGCGCCTACACCTTCTGCATACGCACCCAGAACATTGCACGCGTCGTACATAGCACGGTACATGGAGTCATTGGTGTCATGGGGCACCACGCCGATATGGGTCGTCACAATGTTGCAGCCCAGATCAAGGGCTAAATCCATAATCCTTTTGGAAGCCTCTATTTTTCCCGGATTTTCCTCCTGTACGGCGAAGCCGCGTCCGCCCATATCTCCGCATAGGGCGGATACTTCAAGCCCCAGGGATTCCAATTGATGCTTTAATTCCAGGCGCTTATACCTGTCCAGATTGTCCGGTTGCATTTCTCCGCCTATGGCGTAGAGCTGCACGCCGTTCGCTCCGGTTTGTGCGGCAAGTCTCAGATTTTCATCCAGTGATTTTCGGAATCCGTCGGCAATCACGCCTATTTTGTTTTTCAGCATGAGCGGCCTCCATTAAATTTAGAAAGTGATTTCTTTTTGCAGCTTGGCGGACTCGTAGACGGCGCACAGGATTTTCATAATCTCAACGCCGGACTCCACAGGGCTCACAAGCGCACTGTTCCCAAGACAGGAATCCACAAAGGATGACATTTCCGCTCCAAAGGAAGCGAACCAATCAAAACCCTCGGAATCCATCTGGGGCTTGATGTTCAGGATGGTGTCATGCTTTTCTGTGACCATCCACAGGGACGGCTCCAGCTGGATGCCTCCCTTTGTGCCGTAAAGCTTGACATTCAGCTCCTCAGGCTGATCGCCGTGCAGGTCATAGCTTACATCCAGAAGCAGGGATGCACCGTTTTCAAATCGGATAAGCGCATTTGCAGCGTCTTCCACGTCGTTTTTCTCCGCATCAAAATCCGAGGCTCTATAGGCGCTCAGGTAGCGGATATTTTTACGGTTTCCCAGCTTGTGATAGACGTTTGCGCTGACCGATTTTACCTTGGGGCATCCCATAAGATACCAGCACAAATCCACAAAGTGCACGCTCAAATCAAACACCGGGCCGCCTCCGCTGCGCGCAAGGTCCGAAAAACAGCCTCCAGGGTTTCCATAACGGCGCAGGCAGGAGGTTTTTGCGTAGTATATCTCCCCCAGATCTCCGGCGTCAATAAATTCTTTAAACATTTTCACCCGTTGGTCGTGGCGACGCACAAATCCCACCTGAAAAACCTTTCCGCTTTTCCCGACAGCCTCCTGGACCTCCAGCGCTTGCCGGACGGTCATAGTCATAGGCTTTTCGCACTGGACATGCTTGCCGTGGTTGAGGGCTGCGATGCTGATTGGAGCGTGCTCGCTGTTCCAGGTACAAACATCCACCGCGTCGATATCCTCATTCTTTAACATCTCTCTGTAGTCTGTATAAACCTTGGGAATCCCAAATTCTTCTGCGCGCCCTTTAGCGCGCTCTTCATTGATGTCGCAGACGGCGACAACCTGCGCTTCCGGCTTTTCTTTGTAGCCTGTCAGATGGGCGTGGGAAATATTTCCTGCGCCTACGACGGCGATACGAAGCTTATTACTCACTGTAAAACCCCTTTATCCGGTTCTTTATTCCATATTATTCAGTTCTTCGAGCACAGCATTCACCTTGCTGGACATGGACTCAATCCAGCTGTTCCAATCATCTTCAATATTGGTGGAGGAGACAATGATCTTTGCCATTTCGTTTTTAATCTCGTCCTCAAAGGCGCCATATTTCATCTTGTTGGGCGTCTGTAAAAACTCTGCTTTCCAATCCGTTGGAATAACGTCCGTGATGGGCTCCAGTTCTTCCTTTGCGCGAATGTACAGATCCTTAACATCCTGTTCATAGAATGGATTGCCCGGAAGCCAGACGTCATCGCCTTCAAGGCGGAACCATTTGAAGAAGTCAAATTCATCGCGGATATAGTTTTTTCCATTTTCACGGTTTAGGTCATATTCGCCTTCTTCGTTTTTGGGCCAGTGGAGGATGATCTCGTCGCCATCCCTCTCCCAGTCTTCACCGTAAACGCCATAAGCCATAAACTCCACGCCCTCGTCGCTCAGCACCCAATCATTGAGCATCATCATCCGCTCAAGCTTAGCGTCATCAATATCCGCACTGTAAGCATATCCGGCCCAATACTGCATCTTTTCGTAAATTTTTACCCGGCCGTCGGGGGATTCAACCAGTAGTACGCCGTAATCATCGGAGGTAAAGCCCGATATAATCTGCTTGAGCTTCATGATGTTGTCCTGCATGTTGTATATACCCGGAAATTGGTTGAGGACTGCTGTTCGTCCTTCCAGAAACCGTTTTTCACCCTCACCAAGGCTGTAGGTGTAAAAATCCTTAGCCAGAAGCCCTGCATTGTACATCTCCTGGAATCCTTTCAGCATATCGATGCTTTCCGGCAAAGCCGCGCCCCACTTATACTCTCCATCAATCTGGACATAGCGCATAATGTAAGGGTTCCAAAGCATCGCAATGCCCCAGATATCCTCCCAGCCGCCGCCGCTGTCAAGAGGGATCAGCTTATCGCCAAGCTGGCCCGGATCATTTTCCTTCACGTCTATCAGGAATTGCATAAATTCATCGAAGGTTACTGTTTGAACGCGGTCATAGTCATAGCCCATTGCAACCGCCCAATCCCGGCGATATGTATAAAACATATTGTCAATGTCGTTGATCGGATTTCGATTGATGGTTTTAGGCATGGCATAGATTTTTCCACCCACCTCAAAATTCTTCATGAGATCGTCAATGGGCTCATAGATGTTGCTAATATTAGGATAAGGGTCAAGGCTTGGAATTTCCTTGAACACGCCGCGCTGCGACCAGTTGATATAGGTGCCGTAATTCATGTCATACCATGCCAGCATATCCGGCAGATTGTTTCCGGCAACCATTGTATTGACGCGTTCCGTCCAGCCATCCCAAGGTATGGTTTCAATTTCAAACCGGATGTTGAACTTTTCCTGAGCGGCTTGAACCATTGGGTAATCCAGAAGCTCGTCACCCTCAAAAGTAGCCACAGAAATTGTCAGAAGGTCGCCGATTTGAGGATTCCCATCCTCCGCGTTCGTTCCAGAGGCGTTTGCCCCGTTATCGGACGAAGCTCCCTCACCACAGCCCACCAACGACCCAGCTGTTAAAAGCAATATAAGTCCAATTGATACCAGTAATCTGATTTTTGCCTTCATAAGTTATTCTCCTCTTTCTCCTTATTCTTTGACGGCTCCAACTAGCAGCCCCCTAACGAAATACTTTTGCAGGAATGGGTATAAAACCAAAATTGGCAGCATGCAGAAGACCACCGAGGCCATCTTGATACCTTCCGCGTATCTCGGCTTCATATTAATGCCCGGCGGCGGCGTCTTAACCCCCTGGGCATTGCCGATGATATCGCGAAGAGCCAGCTGGATGGGATACAGATCTTTTTTGCTGATAAAGATCATGGCATTGAACCAATCGTTCCAGCGGTCCACCGCATAATACAGCGATAGTGTAGCCAGTATGGGCAATGACAGCGGCAGGACAATCTGAAGCAGCACCCTAAATTCTCCAGCACCGTCTATTCTGGCCGATTCCATCAGCTCCTTGGGAATACTTTGAAAATAGCTTTTCATCACAAGCATGTAAAAAATGCTGAACCCGGTGGGAATAATCATAACAGCCAGGCTATTTTGCAGTCCCAGCTTGGTCACCACCAGATAAAAAGGGATGAGCCCGCCCCCAAAATACATCGTCAGAAGCATCAGATTCATAATAAGCTTCTTGCCTGGAAAGGAAGTCTTGGAAAATCCGTAGGCGGTAATGGCTGTCAAAAACATATTGTATAGTACGCCAAAA
>Ga0153947_1001574_pt1 | contig 10567 bp, 9 predicted proteins | sample TSNJ031MetaG_FD_104697 | JGI IMG/M metagenome (GOLD analysis project Ga0153947, IMG submission 104697) | Attine ant fungus gardens microbial communities from New Jersey, USA - TSNJ031 MetaG | ecosystem: Host-associated > Fungi > Mycelium > Unclassified | place: USA: New Jersey, Wharton State...
CTAATTTGCGCACAGTATCTGTTTGAACAAGAATCAAGTGTGTTGAGAGAGTAAGTCCAGTCACTATCTGAGTGACGACTAGTTCTGATCATGTATAGCTGCCCTCCCCTCATAATCTAGAATTCAATTTCCCAACTTCATTATACCCTGCTTCATGATAACCCACATCTAGTTGTCCGTCACCCGATGACAAGCGATGGCCCATCCGGCCTCGTCAGATTTAGCCCCTGTATCTCCCCATCTCCTCATGCTGACTGGATGCAGCATGTGGTATATCTATCTTATCCCCATCTTCCATTTTATTCTTGACCTGCTCCAAGATTACTCTACCTTCTATTCTTAGTATGTGTTATTCCAAGAAAATGTACCTATAGTTGCAACCGGCACGAAATGTAGATGTCATAATCGGACTCTCAACATGCGTATAACCATGGGGTATTGCAAAGGGAGAGTGTACATAGTAATGCTATCCAATCTCTAGAACGAATTATGCTGGCCATTTAATCCACTCCAGCGCTGATTTCCTTTCTCAACTCATCAAATCGACGCCCTTCTCCTTCTGCCCGCTCCAATGTCTTCACCAGCTTTTCTTCTCTTGTCTGTAATCTCTGCTCCATCCCGAGAATCAGCAATCGCACTTGTTCAATATGCGCCAGTGCTTGTTGCCTGTCAACCCTGCCTTCTTCATTTTTGCCGCCTGGAGAATCCACACTCGGTGGTGTCAACACTTGTGCGACCGGCGAAATTACAGTTAAAGGTGTCGAAATACTATTTGCCCGAGCATGTCCAAATCGACTCGAGATATTGGATGATGCAATGTCGAGGTGTGACTGAAACAAGATTCAATCACGAAACAACGAGTCACTTGTTGAATAAAGAATCGCTTACTTGCCAATTATCACCCGCAAGCTTAGCGAGGGCCTGCTCGAGCACTTTTTCACGTTGTTTAGCTCTGAAGAAGGAAGACACAAAATCAGATGTTGTAATTACGGATTAGCCAAATATGAACATACCGTTCCAATTCAGCCATACATCTTTCGTTCTCTCGCTGCGTTCCCTGTAACAAAAGCTCTAGATTCTTATATTCCTTCTCAATTGCCTGTATGTGTTCTATAGGAGGCCGCTCGGTGAGTTGTGATTTGAGGAGCTGCATCTGCATGGAAAGCTACGCTGTCGTCATCAGACTTGCAGCACTGTACGCCAAATGTTGGGAAACAGACTCTATCATTTTCTCTTTCTCTTTCAAGGAGCTGGCGTCGAAGAATATCCTCGTCTCCTTCCGTTATGATACCAAGATCATTCGAAACGAGTGGAAGGGAAGGTCGAATGTTATGTTTCGTAGAATGTGTCCGTTTCATTGTGGCGGTGTTAGCAGTTATGTTGTGGTCGAGATAGAGCGCGACAAGATCACGATCGACGCGATTCAGCCACGTGACGATAAGTTGCTCTAGCATTGTGCATATTCCACATCATGTATTATCAAGGAGATAAAATCTTACAGATTATAACCGTCAACCATGATGAGCTACGTCTGGGTCGTAATATATGATGAATAATGTAACCTGAAAGCCGTCAACCCCAATCAATTGATCAATTAGACAGGTGTAGCCATGGTTCAGAGTTCAGTTTAGGTCGTCAAGCGGGATCCTGTTATTCACCTGTGTTGGTTGTCATCCTATTGAAGGAGAGCTATCCAGTGCTACTATGACGAATGATGTAGGTCGCCAGAGAGCATTCTAATTGAGTTGTCTATGATGCCTCAACAGCTAAGAGAACTCAAAGACTTCGTCTATTTGGTACGTTCAAAAGGGTCCATTTGACCTTTGAGATGAGCAGAAATCGGCGAATGAAGGGAGATTCAAGCGACTGTTACCCTAGTCTGTTGACTAGTTGCTTATTTATCCGCCTCCCGAGTTGCCCGTCGCTATTTTCATTCAAACTGACATTTCTATGATCTTCTCTTTTGTGATTGTCGCGTACAGCCTCGCGAAGCTCTTGAGTTTTTATTGTATCTTTTCAATGATGAGCAGGAGGCAGAAGTATAAGTTGGGAGCACACCGCGTCCTACCCCTCAGATTTCCTTCCTCTTCAGTTGTTTCTAAGACCTGGTGTCTTTTTCTCCGCGCAAGAACGATATTTGGTTTCCCCTCATTTTATTATCCCACATCTGGAATCAGGCTAGCTCCTGAATTTGACCTACACACTCTCTCAAGTTTGATTGAAAATCGCTGAAAATGCCACGAATCTTTGGCTTGATCATTGCTGCCCTTTGTTCAACTTCTATAATCTCAGCTAGTAATGTATCTGATCTTCTGATATGAGACTGTACTGACATTACAGGTAGTGATAGTTCCCCTGGAATCACGTCAAGTCAATGGCATTGAGGGGAATATAGCCCGCCCCAGAATGATCACTAGTCTCCATCAAGCAGCCAATACCGTCAACAAGCTTATTGCATCAAGGTCAGCAGACTCGAACATTTCTTGACTGATCATCGCGCGCCTATCTGTCAATGACAGTGACCCCTTATCGGTTGATGCCGCTACTGCTAACGTAGGTTCCAAGAGTACGACCTCAACGAATACCTTTGGGACATCGGGTAGTGACGTTAGCAACGGAGGCTCTGATTCTTCATATACCGAGGCCGAAAGTGGGAACGGTACTGGTACTGATACATCTGCAACCAAATCGTGAGCTATGCAAGGTGCATGTGCATGAAAAATTCTTACCTCGTTGGTTCGACAGTGCTTTCGGGAGTCCAGCTGCCCTTGCTGGACTCCAAAATAGTCGTGAGTCTTCGTTTTAGATTAATCAAGTTACATCTCAGACACATTGACACAGGAATCTTTGGAAAACGACAAATTGGGGACATTTCATGCAATATTGCTCGATTCCAGACAGTAGGTAGACTTGCCCAGGCTTCCTTAGCTGTGAATAGCGTCAAGAGTGCGGCCTCCGCGTAAGTTTGAGAACTTTTTTTGGTACGATACAGAATTGAATGTATAGGAACAGTGATCCAGCTGCTGAGGCTGCGGCCACTCAGGCAGGCACCGCCCTAAACAGTGCAAAAGATGCTATCGCTAAAATTGCAATCGCCATAGTTGCAGGTCAGAAAGCACCTGCAGCAGACCGTGACCAAGTCCAAAAAGGGTTGAATGATGCTACGAGTGCCCTCTCGGGTATCATGTCGTAGGTGACTTCTCACTAGTAATTGTTCTGCGATGCTCAGCTCGTTCAGGACTGATCCAAAAGTGACAACGGCCATTTCAAACGCCCAGGAAAAAATCTCGAGCACATTCGAGGCTGGGAATCGAGTTGTCAGTGATTGCTGAGTACCGGTGTACCCCAATGGCGGGAGAAAGAAGACAGGTTATGATTAGGTTGTGATGTAAACACAAGGACAAACTCTCGCAATCCAATTGTCATTGAAATGGTTTTACTTTTGTCATCTTCATGCTAGTTCAGAGACTCTCTTATATCGCTCGTTGTGGGGCACTCTCAACCAACTACCGTCAGATACCTTATTATGGGGCAAATGCAACTACCCGCCGGTGCCAAATGATGAAGAATCAACTATATAATACTCTGCCAGGCTCATATACCTGGCAAACATGGTTGTGGTATCGTCGTGATGGCACACCCAGGCGGAAATGGAAAGGCCCAATTTATGGTGAGCTGATTAAGGTCGTTCGATTTGAGTGTCACCTGTGAAGCTGGTCAACAGTTGCAATTGTCTCTTTGCTTGCTGTCGGATTTCAAAATGCCAGGGAGATTTTGCATAAGACCGCTTATGTCTGCTGGTTGATTGAAATCCAACGCATCGATGCAAGTTATTCTTCGTACGATTTATCAAAGAGTCAAGATTTGATCGCCTACTTTACCAAACTCCTTTTCACTGTCCATAAACCGACAAGGTCAGAACGGAAGGATTTCGTGGAATCAATGGAGCTAGCTCTCGAAGTGCTTCCCGAGACTCATGCGCTTATTAGAGGAGGGTTGGAAAAGATCCACCACACATTGTCACAAAATTACAATTTATCACCGTTCGAGATGGCATTGACAGTTAGCGAGATTATCAGAGAGCTGGGGGTAGCTCTAATCAATCTGCCATTTGGAATTGGGCGTAACGTCGGTGAGGACAAACCAGATGGAGAACATAATAGGGTATTCCAAGTAATAGGGTAAACGTAGATACCATTGACCCTTACTATTGACCATAATGTAATTCGGTATGGACAAAGATATGCAAATAAAATTCATTTACTCTGACTTGATGCAAGTGCTCAGAGCGACATTACGCTCTCGGCTTCAGCTGAACGCGTCAAACTCTTGCTGTTATCATTCCTCTGCGCGTCTCTTGTATAAGCCCCTCGTAGATCCCTACACCTGGAGAGTTCGCCTCTGGTACCGCCCTAATGGAAAGCCTCGATCAAAGTGGAAGGGGTGTAAAGTGACATTCATTAGTAGGTCAGCCAAGTCCCCATTTCCAGAGATACGTTAACTCTATTGGCAGTTATGCTCCTCCCTTCCATTTACTGGTTTTCTGTCCAAGTATGTCGCCTCCTGGAAGACCAGCTCGCTCTCGTCACGCTTCTTTCCAAAATGACGCAACTTGACACCAAATACCCATCCTACGATCTCTCGAAGCCACAGGAACTCCTTTCCTACTTTACACAAGTAGGGAGATGTCTTGCTTGTGACCAAGAGGAGTTAAATCAAGAGTCGAGTTTCCTTCATTCCGTAGACAGCTCGATAATCCGTTTGCCAAGCTTTCGCCAGCGGCTTCGAAAAGAGCTGGAATCCATCCATGAAGTGATGCAATCCAATTCATCAGTACATCCTTTGAATGCGGCACTAGTCGTCCAACAAGCTTTGAAGTCGTTCCAGGAATCTATGGAGCATGCTGTTCGAGATGCACGTACTAAAGCTCAGAAAGAAGATGCGGAGGTTGTATTAGAAGGTTGAAGACCTGCCAAGGGTCGTCACCTTGGATACCCAATTTCCATGCTGGAGTAGATGGTCCATCAGCTGAGATGGAACCATGAAATATTCACCTTGTTTCTGATTTTGTTTCAAATCTAGATGATGTCTCGTAACGTATGTGGCTAAAAAATAAATAGTCCTCATGCTGGTACTGAGGCTATCTCCCTCTCCAAGAATTCGTTGCTATCATCCGACTAGCCTGTTATGATATACAAACTCGTTCCGATGAGTGAATTTACATTGCTAGGGATCATCACTTACCTGACCGTCATCATTCCTTGGGACTGGATTGGGTTTTTTCTTTTGTTATCACTGCGACACAATCAGTTTCTTGGACTAATATAAAACATGAAATTCACCGATCATGTTCCTCAGTTCTCGCGACTTCGAGGCTGAGTTATCTATTCAAGTATAGTCATTATTCTAATTCTATTTGACACACCATTACAGGTTGTTAAGGTGGAAAGCGGTGTTTGAAGGCGAGCTACTGGAGATATCTGTTTCGTGATATCTTCGTACGAAACACTGCAAGATTTAGCCAAATGAGCCTCAAATTTTATGGAAGCCACCAAAAACAGAGAATAACAAGTTCTGCATACACACAGGCATACACACAGGCTGCATCATGGATCATGATACGCAGCTGTTTGAAGATTCTTGAGGGACAATAGACACGATCCGCATAATCTTAATGTGCAGTCATCTTTGCTGTTTCACCGCTGACTCCGTAGCATATAAATCACTCTCATGATAAGAGATGACATACGAGCTAAATTGTGAGTAGCACATTTGATATGTTACCCCAGTTGAGAACCACTGGTGTCCATACTTCTCTGGACACAAAAAATTGTCAGTTATCTATTGCACTAGTTTTGTTTCGACCAGTTAATTTCCAGAATTTTGAGATCGATACTCTTCCTCCGTTCAGATTTTTTCGGCCTTGATAGAGACAAAATTTTCAACGGTCCATGCGGATGTTTTGCTAAACAGTCTCAACCCCTTCCTATCAATAAGGTCTTGATGTTCATTTTCCGGGTACCTAAGATACATAGCCACTTTGCCGGTGAATAATCATAATTCACCAGAAAAGTGTTGTCTTGCTGTCACGTTGCAAAGGAGTATCATCTGGTTTCAATTATGCACATTAACAGTTATTTATTTAAGCATCGTGCTTTGAATTCAAAAAAATTGCTATAATTCTCTCACAGTTTTTGTTGTTATTACACAAACATCTTCTCCCACATTTTCCTTGGCTACATACCTTCTGGTGAAGTATCCACTGACATTGTTGGAGACAAGGCCCTACAGAATAGAAATTTTGAATTCAAAAATATAATTCTCTGACAAATACATTTTTCTTATCCTAAATAGATACAAATACAATCTATATGAAAATTTGTGCTACTCCTTTTTGAACTTGCGAATCTGGTGTTCAAGCCTTGTCGTGAAAAGACCCCTGCTTCTGACCTTGCCTCCCGAAATTTTGTTCGCCTTGATTGTCGGGGACCACTTGCTGTTACAAACCTCAACATGGGTATGTCGGCGAAGCTAACGGCCGGCAAAGACATGTAGAACACTACATGACATTATGAGTAACCGGGGCTTTTAGAACACGCTTCATTTCATCTTGGAGTCGAAGCCTGGGACTCGGCCGTCGTTCTTCGAGGCTGATAATGAGAGATCGTTTGACGACCTGAAACAATACACTTGGAATGTCCTTCGAGTTCATGACTTGCACCCTTTCCCTCTAGCCATGAGTTCCGTTTTCGCACTCTCGAATCACCCAACTCGCGGATGAGAACCAAAGTTCTACCAGGAGGCAGGTGGCCATTTGGTATCGATGATAACCAGGAGGTACTCACGGTGGATTTCTCTGGTACACATTAAGATTTTTTCGAAGTTGACCATCCTCAAGACTGGGAAGGCTTATCTAGCTTCCAGCTTTCTTTCAAGGAAGATGTTCGCTCTAGCTTTTGATCCAAGTTGTCAGAAGGATCGTGAGTGCAACAATCTCGGTCTCCTAGGATTTTCAATTTTATGCCGCTGCAGAGATATCGCGCATTTGTATCTATCAAGTCGATTACTTGGCTGATTGCCATCCTCCGTTCCGGTCAACCCATTTGACGACCGTATGAGATACTGACCGCAGAGTTTTCCGGAAATTCCATTGAAGTCTCAGATCGCTACATCTTCCAATGTTATAGCCGATGGGAGAATAATGACCCGGATGAAAATTTGCAGCTTCGCCATCTTACGGATAATCTTGATGTTTCCAAAGAACTCGTAGACGACTGAGGTGAGATCAAGATTCCTCCATTAGAATGTTGTAACATACGGTGTTGTAGAGTAAAACTCTATCAGGTAATACAGCCGTCTACGTGACTAGCGACGACTGAGAGTGAAACTCTATTAGATGACAATGTAGGCAGGGTTGTTATAAGACGTTCTGGAGCAGATGATTGTTTTCTTGTGATGGATTTGATTTAATATAATTTGCATTGACTTACATGATTTGAAATATCTCTATCGCTAGCTACACTGCTATGAATAGTCTTTCCAACGATTTAGCTGACAATAATGTTTACGTGGAAGACAGATTTGTTGAACTGCTATTATCTAGAGACATACAAGACTTGGCACAAACGTATGCCTCATGTCAGTAGACATGTTGAAACCAAAGCTATGTCAACAAATCTTTGACTGAGCTATGCTACGGACTGCATTCCGCTCTTGCCTCAAACCCAATGTTACTACTCGGTTTTATCATCCAAGCTCCCGTCTGCTTTACCAGCCTCTTGTGGAACCCTACACCTGGCGCACACGACTGTGGTATCGCCGCGATGGAACCCCGAGGTCAAAACGGAAAGGAGCTTTCTTCAGTGAGTTGTCCAAGTGTCTTTGCTCCTTCTTGCTGACCTGCACTCAACAACAGCTGCAATGGGCTTTACTATGTTCGTTCTGGTCAACACTTTGCAGGGGGCTGTGGAGGAGATCCATCTTCTTTCGCTTCTTATACAAATGCAGCGCATCGATGCAAAATACTCTTCATACGACTTCTCACAGCCTTCACATGTGTGCTCCTATCTCTCCGAAATCATTAAGCACCTGCCGGATGACGAGAACAAGCCCGAGGACGTAGATGTTTTCAGCAAGGTCATGGAGCATCTGATGCATATTTCTCCAGAACTTCATCGTGTTTTGAGAGATGAACTAGAGAAGTTTCATAGCCTGCTTGCAAAAGATTTAACAAAGGATCCTGTGGATACCGCCGAAGCGGTGTTGGAAGCTTTGGTTTACTTGTCTGGCAACCTAATGACGGTATGGCAGTGGGCTCAAGGACTCCACCGGGTCAGTCAAGCGAATAAAGAAAAGAAGGCCGATGGAGAGGATACATATGAGGTAGTTGGATAAGTAAGTGCGCGTTCATTCAGTGATTCTTGACACTAAGAAGTCCCAGTCCCAGTTAATTGAACTTAGTCCTCTTAATACATTTAATTTCCCTCAATCAGCATCGTGCCCCGGCAATTCGAGATTCCTCCCATTCCTCCCACTTTGTCGTCATCAGCTCTTACCACGGCTGCCAGATGATACACGTATACGTCGTTTCCTGTCTCTCCACAGTACAGTAAGAATCCTGTTCCTTGAAATCACCCAACTTCACCACGACACCGGCCCAACATGGAACTCGTTATTTCATGGTAGACGTGTCTCTTCCTCCAAGACCCAATATCTTCTTGCTCTCTAGTTGAACATGTCTTCAATTTCTTAGTCTTCTTAGACGGCGATGATCATCCCTACGACACCGTTGCTGTCAGGGTATGATCCTACTGTCATCCTGGTAATATTCATTTAACATACCGTATGTTTCTAATCGTGTCTCTGATTCAAATTTTCGTTGCTCATAGATCAACACCAGTTCTTTCTATTTCCCAACGTTTGGCGTACAGTCTGATGTAGCTTTCCAAGCAGTTGCAGTTCCTTAAACACAACTCACCGGGCGGCCTCCTATAGAACACATACAGGCAATTGAAAAGGAATATAAGAATCTAGAGCTTTTGTTACAAGGAACCCAGCGAGAAAACGAAAGATGTACGGCTGAACCGGAACGGTATGTTCATATTTGGCTAATCCGTAATCACAACATTTGATTCCTCCTTCAGGAATAGTATCTCGACACCTTTGACTGTGACCGCTCCAGCCGCACAGGTGTTAACAACACCAAGTGTGGATTCTTCAAGAGGCAAAATGAAGGCAGAGCAACAAGCACCGGCACATATCGAACAAGCGCAATTGCTGATTCTTGGGATGGAGCAGAGATTACAGACGCGAGAAGAAAAGCTTGTGTAGACATTAGCAGAAGGAGAAGGACATTGGTTGAGAAAGGAAATCAACGCTGGGGTGCATTAAGCGTAATGGACTAGATGACCATGACATATGATTTGTTCTAGAAGTTGGGATACCATTACTATGTATACTCTCCCTTTTGCACTACCCAATGGTTGTGCGCATGCTGGAAGTCTGATTGTGACATCTATATTTGGTGCGGCTGGCCACTATAGGTACATTTTCGATAACTCACATACTAAGAATAGAAATAGAGTAGTCTTGGAGCAGGTCATGGAGCAGGTCAAGAAATGGAAGATATGCTCCATGTGCTAGATTCAGTCAGCGTGGAGAGGTACAGTGATTGGAAAGGCTGAATTCGAAGAGGTCGGATAGGCCACCGTTTGATGTCGGGCGATGTTATCATGAAGCAGGGTATGATGGAGTCACAATGCGATTTGAGAAATCGAATTTTAAATTATAAGGGGAGGGCAGCTATACATGATCAGAACTAGTCGTCACTCAGATAGTGACTGGACTTACTCTCTCAACACACTTGATTCTTGTTCAAACAGATACTGTGCGCAAATTAGTCCGGGGTTGGAGCTCAATCTCCCGAGAATAAGCCTGTCCGCCCATCTCGTTGTAACGAGTAAGGATTCTTTCCAGACGCTTCACCGTCACATACAAATGACGAAATAGTGTTCCATGGAGCTCTTGTTCAGTTGGCCATCCATGGGCAAGGTCATTCTGGAGCTTTTTGTATCCAGCAACGATAACCTCTAGTAGTGCCCGGAGGACGGCCTCGTCTTGCTCGGGGTCAGAGAAGACGGCAGCGGTGGCGTGTATGAATTTGACGAGATTTTCATCGGCAGGGAATCCACGTGTCAGTGAGGAGATGGAGAGACAGAAACACTGAAGAAGACGGTGGTGATCTGCAGGTCTAATTTTGTAGTACTCTTCACTGGTCAGCACGTCGACCAGGGCTTTCCCGCTCGCGGACTGAGACTGAGAGTAGTGGGGATCTATGATAGACTTCAATCTCATGTTGACTAGTAAAATCAGATATTCAGAGATGTAGTTGAGAACTGACGGGGAGGTACTCACGCAGAGTGCCGGTGACGGATAGAGAGAGAAGACCGAGGCGGATGAGCTTTGTCTGGCTGTGTGAGGAAGACATGGAGACGTGGGAAGAGAGACAGGATGCATTGGGAGGATTATATACAAGCTTAATAATGGGACGAAGTGGATGACGTTGGAC
>Ga0153947_1001577_pt1 | contig 10541 bp, 10 predicted proteins | sample TSNJ031MetaG_FD_104697 | JGI IMG/M metagenome (GOLD analysis project Ga0153947, IMG submission 104697) | Attine ant fungus gardens microbial communities from New Jersey, USA - TSNJ031 MetaG | ecosystem: Host-associated > Fungi > Mycelium > Unclassified | place: USA: New Jersey, Wharton State...
CGGACATGGACAGCGAATGCCCCTCGAAGCCCTGCGGATGGTCGATGTTGAATTTGGTATAGATTTCTTCGAGGTCGTTGGTGTCGAGCTGTCCGTCATAGACCACGCGGTAGTTGTCGGGATCGGGTTCGCCGTAGCCGCCCCCGATGAGATCGTCATAGCCGACAAAGCGGATCATGAGGTCGGCCTCCGGCTTGAGCTGCCAGACGCGCACATCCTTGAGCCGCTGCCGCTCGCCGGTTTCCATGTCCGTTTTGCTGCCGGTGGCCAGCCGGTCGAACACGCCGCTTCGCCACTCCACGGCAAGGTTTTGTTTCTCTGTCAGATAGGCGGCCAGCTCATCGCTCTGGAACATGGGATCAACGATGGCTGTGCCGTCCTCCACATAGCCCGCGATGTTGCCGTAGTAGCTGACAAGGCCGTTCTTAACGCCGATGCCGTTCACATTTGTTCACCCCTTTCTCTTGGTTTCTATTGAAAATTAGGTGCAAAACAGTTATAATAAAGGCACAATTTTATATGTGCAAAGATAAAAACACAGTTCTGGTTGGTAGTCCAGACGCAGCCCATAACTGTCAGTAACCTGCCTCCTTGGTTGTCCATTTTTTGCCGTCTATTCAAGGGGGCATTTGTTGTGCAAGAAATTAGTAGCAAACTGACAGTTTTCTTTGATGACCCATTCTGGGTGGGTGTTTATGAAAGGATTACAGACGGAAAATTAGAAGTGTGTAAAATTACATTTGGCGCAGAGCCAAAAGACTATGATGTTTACAACTTCTTACTGAAACATTGGACTGAATTGCAATTCAGCCGTCCTGTTCAAGCTGATTCAAAACAAGAGACTAAAATCAATCCGAAGCGTATGCAGCGGGCAATCAAAAAGCAGCTTAATTCACAGGGTATTGGTACAAAGGCTCAACAAGCGCTTAAAGAGCAACATGCCGAGGGAAAAGCTGCTCATAAGCAGAAAAGCTGCCAAGAGAAAGAAGACGAAAAGCAGCGTCAATTTGAATTGCGCCAACAGAAACGCAAGGAGAAGCACAGGGGGAAATAACCTCTGTGTTTTTGTGTGCTTTTTTAGCTCTGTTTCATAGTCATCAATCCTCCTTTTCCATTAACTCCAGCAATTTGGAAGCAAGGGAGAGCTGCGTATCCCTGCCCATCGTCTTAACGGCGGCGAACACATAGACCTCTACAGCTTCCGGCGATTGGTCGCCCACTTCGATGATGTCCACCTTTTGGGCGGTAACGATGCCTTTTTGAATGCCCAGCTTGATAATATCGCCGCAGCGCATGTCGGCTGCCTCCCGCAGTTCCTTGGGGATGAGGACGCGGCCTTTGTCGTCCAGCAGCTTGTAGAGCGGTTTTGGCTTATTCATCCTCATCGCCTCCGGTAAAACTCACGCGGACATTTTCGGGATCAATCCCCAAATCTGCTATCAGCTCTGACAACTCATTGGGAATGGCGAACAGCTCCGCTTCGCCGATGATGATTGCGCCGTCCACACAGGTGATGGTGATGTCGCTGTCGGGCGGGATGTGCGCCGCCTCCAGCAGTTCGGCGGGGATGCTGAACTCGCCCGTATCCGGCTCACATTCGTCCAAGGCGGCGGTGATACCGCTTGGGGTGACCATAAACTTGCGGTAGGTATTGCGGCTGTCACAGGCGGCACCACTGCTCAGATAGGCCAGCCGGACGCTGTCGCCGGATGTGATCCCCATTTCTCTGAGGATATGGGCGGGGATTTTAAGGCCGCCCTGCTTGTCGACCGTACAGGTCAGTTCAATGATTTTCATATGGATTTTCCCTCCTTATTTAAGCTGTTTCCGTTTCCTCCGGTTCTTCATCTTGCCTTGGCAGATCAAACAAGCCCATCTGCATGGGGAGATCCCGCGCCCTCTCGCCCATGTCGTAGTTGGCGATCAGCAGCTCCCTGTAAATCTTGCCGCCCTCATAGCGTTGGGCGATGTTGTCGAGCCGCGTGAATTCCTCCAGATAAAGCCCATCCCTGTCGTACAGCTCGCGGATGAAGGGGCAGTCGTTGTAACTGAGGAGCCATTTGCCCTTGACAGACAATAGCGCATCCCGCAGGCGTTCATGATCCTCGGCCGGAAAAGCGACCGCGTAATCTTCCGCTTCAAAATATGGGGGATCGCAATAGAAAAAGCTCACCGGCCTGCCGTAGTGGCGGATGAGCTTTGCGAAGTCCTTGTTTTCGATGATCACCTTGCGCAGCCTGCTGTGCGCCTGCCCGATCAGCGGGAAGCTCGCCCAGATGTCATGGGGCTGGCAGCTATAGCTGTCGCAGCCGGAGGCGTAGCTGTAGCGGATGAGCTGATAAAACTTGGCGGCGCGGTCGATGTCGGAAAGCTCCGCGCCTTTCTTGAACAATTCGAGGAGAATGCCGAAGTCCTCGCGTGAATTCAGCACATACCGCTGGGCTTCCCGCAGCTCGTCCAGCCTCTCCCGCACACAGCGGTACAGGGTGGCGAGGTTGGAATTGTAATCGTTGTAGACCTCAAAGTCGTTCTGCGGCGGCTTGTGGAACAGCACCCAGCCCGCGCCGCCGAACACTTCGATGTACCGCTCGTAAAAAACGGGAAAGCGGTCGAGGATCACATCCCGCAGCGCTTTTTTGCCGCCCACCCAGCTCATAAAGCTGTTCAATAGGCTCTCACCTCCGTTCCAATAAAAAAAGGGCAGCATGTGTTTTTCTTTCACATACCGCCCATCGTTTGTGTGTTTCCCTGTGTCTGCTCCGGCTCCGCTTCCGGCAGCTTGCTGAAGGAGTCGGCTTCGGGTATGAGCGCCAGCGTCCTGCCGTTATCCCAATCTACATGGATTTGGCCGGCGTCATCCACAAAGGCCACCGAGCCTTGCAGTCCTTTCGGCATATCCCCCTCGCCGTCCATTGCGTTCAATTCCACCCTTGTGCCTGCTGGATAATTCCGTTTATATGCCTCTATCTGATATTGCTTCATCATGGATACCACACCTTTTTTCTCTGAAATGAAAAAAGCCCCGCAATCTCTGCGGAGCTATATGCCCATCTGCGGGCCGGAGTTGCCCTGTTCCGGTTCATAGGCCAGCGTCTGCTCCAAGCCGTTGCCGCGTATCATGCCGTAGGGCGTGGAGACAACACCGTTGGCTTCCATATACTTTTTGCCGAAAGCCGCGAAGTCAAAGTATTCCATGCCCTCGTCATCATGGTGCAGACCATGAATGGCGAAGAATTCCTGCTCGCCACAGTCTGCGGCGGTCACCGCGTTGGGGTAGTAATCGTAGGCGTTTAGATTGTCGGCCAGCCTCACGCAGTCTGACAAATCCTCGCACATCGTAAGCTCCAGCGCGGCCTTGTACTTGGGCAGCTCACCGTTTGCCTTGATTTCCGACAGCTTGTGGGCGAAATCATTCAGCTCGCCAATGTCCTCGTAGCCGGAGAATGCCGCGTTTAACTGCGGGATTTCGCTGACGCATTGGGTGAACACGCAGTCGCTGTCCATAGATGAAACGCCCAACTGCCGCTCTAACTGCGCCAGCGTATGCTCATCAGCCGGAAGCTCCAGCCACATGCCGCTGGCTGCCGCCCCATTCGGATCGATGGCGTACAGCCGGAAGATGTATGCTGGCTCGGCTTCCGGCTTGGGCGGGTTGCCATCATAGGGGAACACCAGATTCTGCTCCGCTACCGGCTGCACTACATAGCAACTCTTGAGAAACACGCCGTTCTCAGCCTCGCGCATCGAGCGGCCAAGCTTTTCAAAGTCGAGGAGGGCAAACACCTTGTCCGAGACACCCTCCAGTTCTGTGACAAAGTCGTTCTCCGCGTAGAACCTGCCCAGCTCGGCATCGTTTCTGGCCTCGGCGATCTGGCAGCTATCAAGATTGTAGGTGAAGTTGATGAGCCGCGCCGGATCGGGCGGTTCTTTTTCCATCTGAACCACTCCCTCGAAGCAGACGGCTTCAAAATCATTCAGCTCCGAGAGGCGCTCGGCGAGGTAGTTCAACTCGTACAGGGAGGGGTTCTCCGGTAGCAGCGGGCAGAGGTACTCCCGATGAACATCGCAGATTTCTACGATGTACTCCTGCCCATCCCGCACACGCGCCCGATCCATCGCGTCCAGTATTTCCGGCTGTGTCGCCGGAAGATCCAAATAGCCCACACTTGGCGCGTAGTTGTAGTCGGCGGCTTTCAGCGCTACGGAGAATTCCTTGGGTTGTTCCACTACCGGCACCGGCAGATTTTTCAGCTTGCTTTCCGGTTGTATGGAGAAGCCCTCACTATCCCAAAAGCTGATATACAGGTCGCCGTCCGGCGTTTTGACAGGGCGCTGCTCGAAGCCCTCGCCCCAGCCGTCACTGTACTGTCCGGTGAAGTAGTCGGTCAGTATCTTGGTTTCGGCCTCCGTCAGCCTGCCGCGCAACTTCACCTCCATCACGCCCCACAGCTCGCCCTCGTATTCCTCCACGGTCGGATGGGCGCTATAGACCTTTTGCGCCACCGCTTGAACGCCATGAAAGTACACCATCAGCCCTCGGTCACGCTCATCGGGGAGATTCTCCCTTTCGATGGCGGCGAGGATTTCGTCCTTGTAGTTGACCGCCTCCGAAGAGGGGATGTCCACATACTCATGCATGTCGACATATTCGCCGCCGTACAGCTCCTTGGCGGTTTTGAATATGGCGTAGCCGTCTGGGTCCACGCCTCGGATGTCGATCTCCGCGAAGCTGATTTTGCCGTTGTCCACATGGTATCTGGATTTATTCCAGAGGAATTCATCGGCGGTCAGCAGGAACAGGGCGGCGGCAAACGCGGGGGCTGCCCTGTTCAGCATCCCTTTTTTGACAATGCTGTTCCAGCGATTTTTGTGACGGGCGTTTCTAAAGAGCAATTCCATCACCTCTTTCTCTTGCAGCAGATTCTGAATGCGCATGGTAAAGGCCACCACGCTGATTTCAGCGGCCATAAGGCTGACCAGCTCGGAATAAGGGACGCAGCCTGCTCCGAGCCTTTCGGGGAAGCAGACGCAGCTTGCGGCTCGGCACCTCTTTTCTTTCTCTGCCATGTGCAGGCAGTACCGGCAGTCGCAGTCCTCGGCGCTGTACCGAAACACCCGAACGCCGCCGCCCCTCGGACGGAAGCCTGCGGGTATTTGCATGGCTCTCTCGGTACCGCCGAGGGGAGTGTCGCGCAAAAAATATCTTGTCGGCATGATTCTCAGTCCTTTCATTTTGGTTTGGGAGAAATAAAAAAAGCGGCGGCATCTTCGTTTGCTACGAAAATGCCGCCGCTTTTTTTGGGTAGTATTCAGTTTTGAGGGTTCGCGTCCATATATGCAAAAAGAGTGCCGAGATAATTAAAAATCTCGGCACTCTGTATTTTTGTCTATCTACAGGGCTTTGCGGGAATTTTGATGTCCGATCCCCAAAGCGGTCTGCATCTACGTAAAACGGGCTTTTAAAATTGCTCTCAACAAGCCCGCAAACCCGCATTGTAGCTGGGCAAAACGGCTGTGTATCTATTTTGACCAAATGATTTGGCGCAGAAGGAGGGATTCGAACCCTCGCACGGTTTCACCCGCCTACTCCCTTAGCAGGGGAGCCCCTTGAGCCACTTGGGTACTTCTGCATCTACTCTGTTTTCTGTTTAAAAATGGCGGAGAGAGTGGGATTCGAACCCACGGCTCTTGCGAGTCACCGGTTTTCAAGACCGGCTCCTTAAACCACTCGGACATCTCTCCCCTTTATCCCAATTAGAGCCGAAATTCATGTTACCACAACTTTTTCCAATTGTCAACGACAAAATGGGGCCATACAGCCAAGTGAAACCCTGGAAAAAACAACCTCTCATTCTCATGTTCAGTTGGCCTACGACCACTTCAAGCTACTATTACCCTGTTATATTTTCACTTAAATGTGAAGCTAATGCCAACGCAAGAATGCGATTGCATATATCAACATGCGTACTTTTTTTTATTTTCCTATTATTTCTTCTATTAGCCGCCCATGTTTGTTATTAACAAACTATTAACAGCCGCAAATTTGACAAAAGCAGGAAAGTACTCTATAATTAACATATTCGTTGCATGTAAGCCTTGGTCTCAAATAGCACTCCAATGCTGATCGATCTGCGGTTGACTTGGGCTTTACATTTTCGACTTAAACTCCATTCCGCCCGTCTAAACGCAGATACAGCTTCGGCACAAAATGCCGTTGCCTGCGTTAAGCATCGCTTTGAGAGGAGGTTCCGGCGTGCTTCGTTTCGACCATGTTTCCATGTCTTATGGGAGCCACCAGGTGCTAAACGACCTGTCCTTTGAAATTCAGGACGGTCAGCTGGCAGTCCTAATTGGCCCTTCCGGCTGCGGCAAAACCACCACGCTGAAGATGATCAACCGCTTAATTGAGCCTGACACCGGGAAAATCTATATCAGCGGCGAAGACATTACCAAACAGGATAAGGTGAAACTTCGCAGACGCATTGGTTACGTCATTCAGCAGATCGGCCTTTTCCCCAATATGACGGTGGAGCAAAATATCAGCGTTGTTCCAAAATTGTTAAAATACAGCAAAGAGGATTGCACTGAAATTGTCCATAACTTGCTGGATATGGTAAATATGCCTTATGAGCAATATGCCAAAAAATATCCAGGCGAAATGTCCGGCGGGCAGCAGCAGCGTATCGGCGTGCTGCGCGCCTTGGCGGCCTCTCCCCCCATTGTCCTGATGGATGAGCCCTTTGGAGCCCTTGACCCCATGACCAGACGCACATTGCAGCAGGAAATCCGTTCCCTGCAGCAAAAGCTGGGAAAAACCATCGTCTTTGTCACCCATGACATGGAGGAAGCGCTTGATCTGGGAGATGTCATTATTTTTATGAACAGGGGAACCATCGAGCAGATGGCGCCCCCCGAAGAAATGTTGGCCCACCCGGCCAGCGGCCTGATTCAGGATTTTCTGGGCAAGCAAATGTCAGGGCAAAACGAACACCTCACCGCCACTGACTTTATGCGCACCGACATCGTCTCGGTTCCGCAAAACCGGGGCGTTCATGAGTGTACCAGCAAAATGAAGCGCCGGGGGATTGATACCCTGATCGTGGTAGATGAGACTGCAAAGTATTTGGGCACCGTCTCCATCGCTGATATCCGAATGGCCGGCAGTACAGTGAGCACCATTGAGCCTCTGATCAAATCCTGTCATACCACAGTGGCCGTGGATGATGACGCAAAGAGCTGTTTTGAAACCTTGATATCCAAGGGCGGAAACTACCTGGTGGTGCTAAACCACGATGGGACAGCGGCCGGTATTATTACGAAAACAAGCATGGCTTCCGCCATGGCCGAACAGCTCTGGGGGTGATGGAATGGCCACATTATTAGACAGGATCCCCCTGCTCCAATCCATTCTGATTCATCTGGGCTATGTGATCTCTTCCGTCCCCCTGGGCTTTTTCATGGGCGTGTTTTTGGGGATCCTGCTGTCCAGGATTCCCAAGCTTTCCAAGCTGATTTTGCCGTTGCTGTCTATTTTCAACACCATTCCAGGCATCGTTTTTATCGGCATCCTTTTCCTCTATACGGGGATGCGGCCAATCACAGTGATTATTGCCCTGTCGGTCTATGCCACCTTCCCCGTCCTGAAAAACACATATGCCGGATTAATGGATGTGGACAGGCAATATATCGATGCGGCAAAGGGCTGCGGAATGAGCACAGTGCAGCGGCTGACGCAGGTAGAGCTCCCCCTGGCCATGCCGACCATCATCGGCGGCTTACGACTGTCCACAGTCTATACGGTGAGCTGGGCGGTTCTGGCCGCCATGATCGGGCAAGGGGGCCTTGGAGATTATGTATACCGCGGCGTTTCTTCTAACAATAATACGTTAATATTGACAGGCGCAATCCCAGCCGCCATTTTAGCCTATGCGCTTGGCTCTCTGGTTGATTGGCTGCAAAAATTGGCTGTCCCCCGCGGCCTGCGGAAAGGGGGCGGAAACCATTGACGCTGGCTACCATCTGGGAGCACCTCTATATGGTGCTCGCTGCTCTGCTGATCGCTGTCATGCTGGGCATCCCGCTGGGGATTGTGTCATACATTTACCCCTCCTCCCGCAAAGTGATTCTTCGGGTCGTGGACGTTATTCAGACCACACCCGCCCTGGCCCTTTTGGGGATCATCATGGTCTTTGTGGGCGCCGGCAAACCCACTGTGATTGCCGGTCTGACCCTCTACTCCCTCCTTCCCATTGTGCGGAATACGGAGTTGGGCCTTCGCCAGGTGAGCCCCCATATCAAAGAGGCGGCAATCGGCATCGGAATGAGCCGGTTTTACCGCCTGGTTCGGGTGGAACTCCCCTTGGCAGTGCCGGTTATGTTTGCCGGACTGCGCATCGCCGCGGTCAACGCCGTGGGCACCGCCGTGTTCGCCGCCTATGTTGGCGGCGGTGGAATCGGCAGCTTCATCAATACCGGCATCCTGCGCCGGGATATGGGAATGATTCTCGCCGGGACCGGCGCCCTTGTGATCATCGCCGTGGTGTTTGACTTCGGAATGGGCTTTCTTGAGGGACGGTTGGCCCGGCGCACCTCCGCTTAACCGAAATTTACCACCGATAGAAGCGTTAACATTGTGCGGCGCCATCGCACTCCCCCGGCTGACCGCACCCGGACAGAACGAAAGGAAAATGTATTGTGAAAAGAAGGATAATTCCGCTGATTCTCGCGCTGAGCATCGTTATGGCCCTTGCCGGCTGTTCCGGAACACAAAAGGACTCCGAAATTATATTATATGACGGTGACTTTAGCGAGATGCAGCTTGTCCACACTATGATTAAGCAGCTGGTGGAGCACCATACTGATGCCACGGTCACAATCAAAGACCGTATGAGTGCGGTAAACATGTTTAAGGAGTTGACCGGAAACAAAAGCTGTGACCTGATGTTCAGCTACGATGGCACCCTGCTCACCACCTTTTTAAAGCTCGACCCGGATGATGTCCCGCAGGGGCAGACGCTCTTTGATTTTGCCAATGAGAAGGCCAGAGAGCAATATGGCGTCTATCTGGTGGGCAAGGTCGGGCTCAACAACACCTACGCCATTGGCGTCACACAGGATGTCGTGGATACCTACGGCGTAACCACCATCAGCGACCTGATTCCCATCGCTTCGGAACTGAAAATCGGGGCGGAGCCCGAATTTTGCACGTTGGAAGGCAGTATGAAATATGACCCGTTTGTCGCTTACTATGGACTGCATTTTAAGCAGCTGATTCAGGTGGATGTCATGCTCAAGTATACCGCAGCGGAAGAGGGAAACTTTGAGGTGATGGTGGTCTATGCCACCGATGGCATGAATAAGCGCACCAATCTTACCGTTCTGGAGGACGACCGGCATTTCTTCCCGGAGTACAACGGGGCGATTCTGGTTACCGAGGGCCTGTTCGAAAAATTCAAGGACGCAGCGCCCAATCTGGAAGAGGTGCTCAACATGCTCAACGGCAACATCAGCACAGAGGATATGATTGACCTGACCTATCAGGTTGACGTTGAGGGCAAGGACATCGCAGAGGTCAGCCGTGCCTTTTTGGAAAGCAAGGGCCTCCTCCCAGCAGGATAGCACACTCCTTTTCCTCAAAAAGTTATTTTAATGCTGAAAGCCCCAAACATGGAAATCCATGTTTGGGGCTTTCAGTATGTCAAAAAAAATCTCGGAAGAAGGGATCGCAGCGATAGGGATGCACTCAGGCGCAAGGCTGTTTGTGATACAGACAGAAAGCTCGCCCGCTTCCATATTGATAATTGATATGGACTGCTGTATACTGATTAGTATGTAGAAAATTTATATAATCGACAGGAGGGATCTAATGAAAAGGCATCTGTTATCAATCGTTGCAATACTACTTCTTGCTCTATTGCTTGCTTCCTGTGTTGCTCAAAATCCATCAGAGCCATCGTCACCGAAAACGGCAGATATTCCAACTGTTTCAAATGCGGGATCACCACCCACATCTCTGCCGAGTATTGTTCAGCCGCCTATCCCACCCGTTGACGAGCACGTACAGCGATTGATTGACCTGATGGAAGCAGGAGAATCGTTTATTGCGTCCCTTCAATGTGGAGAGCAGCCCTCAAATCCGGATCAAAACAACAGAGAATCAGACGCGGTTACCGCTTTTACACGCTTCTTCGATTTGGATACACTTTATGTGTCGGGCGTTGATTGCCCGGTGAATGGTGGCGGAGACTCTTGCACCATCTCCGGATTTGACGAGTACAATATGGGGGGTAGTGTGCCGGTCTACTTTTCATCGGACGGAACCATGCAGTGGTACTGCCCCATGGCAGAGTACCTCCCGATTGCCGACCACGCGATTGAGGTTTATCTCGACATTCTGCGTTGTGACGATGCCAGTGCGCTTGCCGCGTGGGTTTTTGAATATGGTGTAAATGAGGAAGATGTCGCTTATGCACAGGGGGTCATCCAAATGTATAGACGCTATTTGGACTTTACCTCCACCGAAATTATCTCGGTGTCACAAG
>Ga0153947_1001578_pt1 | contig 10541 bp, 10 predicted proteins | sample TSNJ031MetaG_FD_104697 | JGI IMG/M metagenome (GOLD analysis project Ga0153947, IMG submission 104697) | Attine ant fungus gardens microbial communities from New Jersey, USA - TSNJ031 MetaG | ecosystem: Host-associated > Fungi > Mycelium > Unclassified | place: USA: New Jersey, Wharton State...
AATTTGAAGACCGGTGTGGAAAAAACGGGGCGGGACGAAACGGTTATTAACAAAACCTATCAGGAGATGGCGGAGCATTACGGAACCGCTGTCATTCCCGCCAGAGTGAGGGCTCCCCGCGACAAAGCAACGGTGGAGGGTACGGTTGGCATTATCTCAACTTGGATTCTGGCGGCACTGAGAAATGGACAGTTTCTTTCGCTGCGGGAGCTGAACGAGGCTATTCGTGAAAAGCTGATGATCTTCCTGCAAAAGCCATTCCAGAAAAAAGACGGAAGCCGTCAGGCAGCTTTCGCGGAGGAAAAGCCATTTCTGCTGCCGCTGCCAAAGTCTGCGTTTGAACTGGCCGAGTGGAAACTAGCGACAGTCGGCTACAATTACCACATTAGCGTCCAGAGCCAGAACTACTCCGTTCCCTTCGAATACATCAAGCAACGGGTGGAGGTTCGCCAGACAACAAATACGCTGGAGGTTTTATTTGAAGGGAACCGCATTTGCTCCCATCCGAGACTGCACGGGCATCCGGGGCAATACAGCACTATGGAATCCCACATGCCGCCGGATCATCAGAAATACGTCCAGTGGGACGGTGATCGCTTCAAGCGGTGGGCGGCAAAGGTCGGCGATTACACGCTGACGGTTGTGCGTTCCATTCTGGAGAGCCGGAAGGTAGAGCAGCAGGGCTACAAGGCTTGCATGGCGCTCTTAAAGCTTGCCGACCAATATTCCTCCCATCGGCTGGAAGCCGCCTGCGAACGGGCGCTCGGGTATACCCAGGCTCCCAGCTTCAAAAACATTCAGGCGATTCTGCGTACCGGCCAGGACAAGCAGACGGATAAGCTCCTCCCGCCCCGTCATCATCGGAATATGGATTGACACGGGGCGCTGATTACTACAACAGGAGGGGCAAAGGATGCTGAACAATACAACGATTTCCAAACTGCACGAAATGAAAATGAGCGTGATGGCCCAGGCCTTCCGGGAACATTTGGAAGATCCCCGGCTTGCGGAGCTCTCCTTCGAAGAACGTGTCGGTCTGATGGTGGACGCGGAATGGATGTCCCGCCGCAACAACCGGTTGGGACGGTTGATTAAAAATGCCGATTTTCCGTTTTATGACGCCTGTGTGGAGGACATTGAATACCACGCCGACCGGGAATTGGACAAGGCTCAAATCACACGGCTGGCGGCCTGCATGAAACTACATTCAGGAAGCGCACAATATCATTCTGCTTGGCGCTACCGGAAGCGGGAAAACCTGGCTCTCCAATGCCCTCGGCATGGCCGCATGCCGGAACTTCTATCCGGTTCGCTATGTCCGGCTCCCCGATCTTCTGGCGGAGCTGGCTATCGCACGGGGCGACGGTTCCTACCGCAAGACCATGAAGCCCTACAAACAAGCCAAATTGCTGATTCTGGACGAATGGCTCCTATTTCCTCTCAAGGAAACTGAGGCCCGTGATTTGCTGGAGATTGTGGAAGCACGGTACAAAAAAGCCTCCACCATCTTTTGCTCCCAGTTTGAGGTCGGTGGCTGGTACCACAAAATCGGCGAGCCCACCCTGGCTGACGCCATTTCCGACCGTATCGTCCATGATTCCTACACCATTTTCATCAAGGGCAAGGTTTCCATGCGAGAACGCAAAGGTATTGAGGAATAGTTTTCTTTAACCGGGGCTTCTTCGGGGGAACCTTTGAAAAAGGTTCCCCCGAACCCCCTCCAAACCCTTTGCTAAAGCACTTTTAAAGAAACTGTCCAGTTCCTCGCGGTCAAGTTGTTCAAGTCTGACGGTCGCCCTGCTCAGTTTTGGCGGTCAAGGTGTTTTTTCGATGCGGTATATGCACTTGCTGACAATAATATGCCCCGTGCTAGAGCCGACACATCCGCCAGTTCGCCGAACTTGCAGTAATCAGGTTAATCTTCGGATCTATAGGTATTCGGGACTCGAAGCGGCAGGTGTATTTCCACAATATTACCCTCTGGATCCTTTGTGAAAACGCAGCGTTCGTTATAGTTATCAGGGAATGTACTGATGATAGTTCCTCCACATCCTTCAATCATCCGAAGCGTCTCCCCTATATCGTCCACTTCAAAACAAATGTGTGCAAACCCATAATCATACATTTTCAAAGGTCCTTGGGTACCTTCGGGTTTGAAGCTGAAGATTTCAAAAGTAGGTCCGTCTTCTCCGTAACCGGGAAGTTCAATGTGCTCGCCTTCAACTTCAACCCCTTTGATTCCGTGGGCATTCTCGATCCACTCTCCGGAGTAATTGCGTTGCGGATCCATCGGTTTGCAGCCGAATACATCTTGATAAAACTGCGAAATCTTGCGCCAATCCTTGGCTACGATATTTGTGTGTAAGTATCTTAACATAAATGACCTCCAATATGGCATGTATCTATTTCAATTGAGATTATCAATCATTAGCAATATATTTCGCTACTGCCGTGCCATCAGGGAGTAGGATGGGATCATTGACGTGCCAGTCAGTTTTCAGAAATCATTATGCCGGTAGTTTCCAGATTATTTCCGACTTCAGCAATCGCAATCTTTATTTCCCTGTTTCTACCTAACTTCAACAGGCTATTTGGTATTATCTCAGGTACTCAGCAGCCATACGAGCCATAAGCGTACGAGATAAAACAACAGGCTTCCCTGTCAATCTTCTGAAATGCTCCTGTGTCTCCACCGTATAGCCCATGCAGTCCAAGGATACCAAATCGAAATTCTGCGCCGTGATCCCTTCTGCCGCAATTTCTATTTCCTTCATGATATTATCGCCGCTGATGTTTGCTGTTAAGATAGTAGCATTATCGGTAAGCCGTTTCCAAGTAGCAGTCCACTGAGGCACAAATTCTTCTGTAGGCGTCAGCACCGCGACCTTCATATTCTTTGCAAATGCTTTGATGAATCCATCCATACAATCGCGAGGGTAAATCAATGGCACTCGGGAATCCATGGCGGGAAACATGCAGTTGCAGTACATCAAAATCAATGATGCTCCTTGATCCTGCAACCTGTAAATACATTCCTGTATGCGCGGTATTCCATATCTCTCCGCATAGACAATCTCCGTACCATCCTGAAGGAATGCTAAAACCCTGTCCTCATCTCCAACCGGCTTGTATTTTTCAATAGTCTCCAAGGGAACGCCGTCCCAAACGCCGGCCTCAATGATCTCAACGTCATCACCTAAAATAGGGGAAATATCCTTATTAACTTTAAGCCGTGGGGCTTGCCCTACAGAAATTGCACCTATTCGCTTCACAAATATCCCTCCAACTACATAATAATTGATGTTTTATCCCAAATACTCCGCAGCCATACGGGCCATAAGCGTACGGGCTAAAACAACAGGTTTTCCGGTCAGGCTTCTTAAATGCTCCTGCGTATCCAATGTGTAACCCATGCAATCCAAGGAGATCAAATCGAAATCCTGAGCTTTTATTTTTTGTGATGTAATTTCAAGATCCTTCATCTTGTGATCCCCATAGGCATGTGCGGTAAAAATGGTTGCATTGTCGGTAAGCCGTTTCCAAATAGTGTCCCACTGAGGCACAAATTCTTCTGTCGGAGTCAACACCGCGACCTTTATGTTCTTTGCGAATGCTTTGATGAATCCATCCATACAGTCGCGAGGGTAGATCAAGGGTACATGAGAAACCATCTCGGGAAATAAGCCGTTGCAATACATCAAAATCAAGCACACTCCCTGAGATTCCAGCTTGTCGACGCATGCCTGCATACGGGGAAAGATGTATCGTTCAGCATAGACAATCTCTGTGCCGTCCTGAAAACGGGTCAGGAGCCTGTCTTCATCACCTTTTGGTTTATACTGCTCCATATCGGCAGAAGAAACATTGTCCCAGACCCCAACCTCAATCACCTCCACTTTGTTATCAAATAGAGCTGTGATCTCTCTGGTAATGTCGGGGCGAGGTGCCTGGCCAACCGTAATGGTTCCAATTTTTTTCATGGCTGTACCTCCCCATAAAGTTTTTTTGTGTTCACTTCATCAAGCTGGGCAAGAACGAGATCAGGCCCGGGAATGCCATTAACACACAAAGAACAGCGATTGCTAGTAAAACGTAGAAAATCAAATGCTTGTTGAGAATCGTGTCAAATTTATCTCCTTCCAAGCCGCAAGCAACATAAAGGTTAATTCCGACCGGCGGCGTCATCAATCCGATACCCAGGTTGACAACCATGATTACGCCAAAAACTGCGGGATCGATTCCGAAAGTGGGAAGCATCTCGGCAAAGATAGGACCAAGAATCAAGATGGCGGGACCTGTATCCATAATGCATCCCACAACCAACAGTATCACTGTAACCAGCAACCAGAATATAAACTTATTCGTCGCGTAGTCAGTGACAAAGAGGGCAATAGCGTCAGGGATTCCTTGTCGGGTCATGATATAACTAAATACCGCAGCGGCAAGGAACAACATGTACACCATACCGCAAGTGCTCAACGAACCGCGAATCGTGCCGATAACATCCTTAATATTAATTTCCTTGTAGACAAAGACTCCTACAAATAAACCATAGATAACAGAAACAGCAGCAGCTTCTGTGGGGGTGAAAAATCCGCCATAGATACCACCGAGGATAATCAGCGGCATACCCAAGGCCCAAATGGAATCCACAAGTGCTTTGCCAACGCCTTTTATAGAAAACTTGTGGCGCTCCCTCACATGTTTGGCACCGTAGATGATGCCATAGACCGACATACCACCCGCCAGCATGATTCCGGGGATAACGCCGCCGATAAAGACGTCACTGACCGATACACCGCTTACCGCCACCGTGTAAATGATCATGGGGAGGCTGGGGGGAATGATGACACCCAGCCAGCCTGCTGCTGCGGCTGTAGTCAGCGCGAATTCGCGGGAATATCCCGCATTAACCATGGCCGGCATCATGATGCCGCCAATGGCGACAACTGTGGCGGAGGCCGAGCCGGAGATTGCGCCAAACATGGCCGACGCAAAGAACGTCACTACCGCCAGACCGCCCGGGAGCCAGCCAAGCAATTCCTCGGCCAGATTAACTAAGCGTTTTGATACGCCGCCCTTGGTCATTAAACCGCCGGAAATGATAAACAGTGGGATGGCCAGCAGCGAAAACTGGTCAATGGATGAGAACATCCGCTGAACTGCCGATACCGGATTAATGGTGGTAAACGCGCTGATTGGAATAATTCCGGCAAGAAACATAGCGATGGCTACCGGAGCACTAATAAGAAGCAAAACACCAAAAATAATAAAAATGCTTGCTGACGTCATAAATCAAGGTCACCTTCTTCCTTTAGCTCCGCCAAATCGTCATCAAGAGGATGTGTCTTTGTTAAAAAGCGATTCCAAAAAACCATAATGGAACTAATAAAGGCCAAAAAATAGCAGGCAAACATCCAGCCGTAAAGATACCACATCGGCATCTTCATAAACGCACTACGCACATTTGTGCTTATTCCATGTTGTGTGTACTGCAACCCTAAAATGGAAAGCCAACCAAACGTTATTACTGTACAAATGGCGGCTATTACCTTTAAGATCGTTTGGACTTGAGGATGGAGTGCATCAACAAATATGGTAACACCAACATGCTTTTCGCCGCGGGTAGCCAGAATCAGACCAAGGGACACGCCCGCAATTTGAGCATACCGCGCCAGTTCCTCTCCGTAAAGATTTGGGATTTCAAAAGTCCTCATGACAATACCTGCAATAACATCCAAAGCCATGAATACAAAAATGACCGTTCCCATAAATGCAACAGCAGTATTCAAAAACTTATCAACGCTTTTGATGAATTGTATTGGCTGAGAATAAGTAGTTACAGAATTCTCCATAAAGATGCCATGCCCTCCTTCTTAACAAATTTACAATCGCAATTGCAGCAAAGAATCAAAACATCCTGAAACCTTGCCGCAATTGTATACAACCTTTTCCGGCATTTCCGTAAAATATTATTGCCTTATTGAGGGGCAACCGCACGAATTCGCTCCACATAGGTGTCCAGTTCATCACCCAGCCCGCTGGCTTCCTTAATTTTGGGATAGACAACCGAATAGATTGATTCGCGCCATATCTCTTTTTCCTCTGGTGTGCACTTGTGAACAACAAGGCCCTCGGCTTCCATATCCTCCATTGCGACATTGATCAGTTCTTGCAACTTACCCCGTGCCCAAACACAGGCGTCGGCGGCAGCGTCTTTAAATATCTGGTGGTATTCCTCGGGAAGATTATCAAAGGTATATGGGCTGGTGCATAGGAACGTGCTGCCCGTCAGCATATTGACTTCGGTGAAATACTTCGCTTCGGGGTAGTACTTGTTGGTGTAGCAGTAAAGAATCGGGAAGGACATGCCGTCGATAACGCCGTTTTGCAGGCTGGTAAAAGTCTCATTGGCAGCCATGGTGATTGGGTTGGCGCCGAGGGAAAGCATGAAATTCATCATCGCCACGCTTTCAGAGGTGCGCATATTCAAGCCCTTAAAATCGGCCGGAACCGCTGCTTCATGCTTTTTATTAAATAATTCATAAAACCCGCATTCAACCAAACCCAAAGAAATCATACCATAGTCTTCTACCCAAGTTTGCACCTCTTTTCCGAAATCGCTGTCGTAAACGGCATACGAATGCTCGTAGTTATTGATGAGAAAGGGAACTTCAAACAACAGAAGCTTGTCGACCCAGTTGGAAAGTGACGTTGTACCACCAAATGTAATGTCGATCGTCCCCATCTGCACAGCTTCAAAAGCTTCGCGCTCGGTAGCGGCGATCTGCCCGGAAGGATATACCTTAACAGTTACAGCGCCGTTTGTTCGCTCTTCCATTAATTGTCCCAAATAAAGACCTAGCTCATGATGCAGCGACGCGGTGCCCAAAGTATGCGAAAAAGACAGCTCAATAGAATCTCCAGAATTTGCGCCGCCATTGGTCGTGGAGGCTGAAGCAGCCGTACTGTTGGATGAGTTTGCTGTGTTAGCGGAAGAACCGGAATTACTACTACATGCCGTCAAAGAAAAGATTAGAACAAATATCAATGTAATCGCGGTAACTGCTTTAAAGTTATTTACCTTCATTTCATGAAACTCCTTTTTTATTATTCGTTTACAGTGGTTAATAACTGCTTAATATTTTCTTATCCCCCTTTCATTAGCAATGTCAACAGGTTAAGGAAAATTTACAGGAAATGACTTGACTAGCAAAGTCAGTTGGAAGAGCATCCACGTATTGATATTATAAGCAGAATTTCAGCTATTCGTAATATTCCGGTATCTTCTTTAATGCTTTAAAAAAAGGCATTTCATGGGAATACATGATCTCTGCGTCATGTATTTTGGCCAATTTTAATATTTTGTCTACGGAAGCACGATAAGCGACGCTATCATAACATGTTCCTCCTAACCGGACAGGTGGTCCGATGACTTCCGGGACGGGAACGGCATCCGAAACAAATAGCATATTGCGGTCTTTTTGCATGTGAACTAAAAGCCCCAATAGATTTGGAGCATGTCCGGGCAATGTGACAATATCTACACCGGGCACTAATTCAAAATCCTCTCCAATCGCCACCGGATAATATTTTTTAACCTGGAACTCAATCTGCCGCTTGAACCACTGTTCATAGGAATCGTCAAGATGCGTAGACATTAACGCGTTGATCCAATCCTCCTTCGGTAAATATACATCCGCGTGACCGAAGGAAAAGATGCCTCCAAAATGATCCATATGCAGATGTGAAGCCACAACAATGTCTATATCCGTTGGTTTAAGCCCAATTATAGCCAATTGGCCTTCAATGGTTTCGTCCTCAGTAAATTCCATTGGAAAAAGCTCCCTCAGTCGAAGAGGCCATCCATTTTCATCGTCCATGCATCCTTCAAGACAGCCTAAATCATAAATGATTTTGTGATCCCCAGTATCAATCAGAGCGGCCCAAATTGGATTTTCGATCCATGCGTGAAGGGTTTCCGGATGCGAACGGGTCGCCCTCGTTGCGAAAGAAAGAAGATTCGTTTTATCGAGCATCATCGTGCCTAAACGCAATATATATGTTTTCAAAATTGTCCCCCTTACTATTTCATCTGAAATTGCTATAGTAGATCTTTCATTGCGGAATACAAGCCATCGGCATCCATGCCGTTGATTTTATAGAGATATGTTGGCGTAGCCAAAGGAACAAAGGTATCTGGACAGCCACGCACCACATATTTGCATTGAACGCCCGCTTCTAAGATCACGGTAGCGCACAATGCTCCGAGTCCGCCGATCTTATTGTGATCCTGTGCTGCCACAACACGACCGGTAGCCGCCGCGCCAAGAACGGCCTGAATATCCAAGGGTTTAGTGTGTGTATAGCGTCGGTTACGGAAAGATTGCCGCCGATATGCACACCGGTTTGCGAGCGAAGTTCCAATAACTTTTTTCGGATAAGAAGCGCTTTGGATTCCAAGGATTTAATAATTGCCTGATCTGCCAATGGTATTCACCTCATATCTACTAACACAAAATATAACGTCTTTTAATTCATGACTTGTCCGCCATTCAGCAAAATGTTCTGACCGGTCATGTTGTCCGCTGCATCGGAGGCCAGATAGGACACCAGCTTTGCGATATCTTCCGCCGGTTGATAACGACCAAGGGGAATGGCCTTGATCATTGTTTGCCTGACTTCCTCTGGGCTGGTACCCTTGGATTGACTGATCTTTGCCAAGATATTATCCTGCATCTCCGATGCGACAGTGCCAGGACAGTAGGCATTGACCGTAATGTTGTGTTTTGCAAGATACAGTGCTAAGGAGCGGGTAAAACCGCGCATAGCCCACTTGGAAGCGCCATACTCCATGCTGTTTTCACTTTGGCGGAAGGATGACTGACTAGCTGCGTTAATAATCTTTCCCTTGCCCTGTTTGATCATATGTTGCGCCACAGCTTTTACACAAATGAGCACTGAAACCACATTAACATTAAGTGTTTGCAGCATATTCTCGGGAGTAATATCGAACAAGCTACGAATGGGACAAATACCGGCATTATTAACCAGTACATCAATTCTACCATATTTCTCCATCGTAAAGTCCACCATTTTCTGAACTTGAGTTTCATTTGTGACATCCGCAGTAACTGCGAGGCACTGCACACCGATTTCTTCTACTTCCTTCGCAACTGCCTGAATTGGCTCATTTCTAACGTCGTTGATGGTTAGGTCGAAGCCGTCTCTGGCCAACTGCAACGCCACGGCACGTCCAATACCGGCTCCCGCTCCTGTGACTAATGCCACTTTATTATTTGATTTTTTCATTTGTATCCAGGAATCCATTCACTCGAACGGACCTCCTTCAACCCTCCTTTATATTCTGCATAATTTATTGCTAGATAATTTGTATTTGACTAAAACCATATCAATGAGCGCAAAAATAAGAGATATCCTACACCAAGCTCCATAGAACATAAGTCATTGTTTCCGATCACTTTGATGCTCATCCATTTTTATCTGCCTATTAATCAACTCCTCCAACGGCATTTAAAAAATGACACGTATGATACACCTAAAATTGTTCTCTTTATGTAATTTTAGTAAACAAAATACACCGCACACCGAGGACGTAATAAAGCTGGAAAAGAATGTTCTCAAATCACGCTCATAAATAAAAGTTAAAACATTAACAAAAAAAGTAAATACATTGTATATAATTTATAATTTATATTCATTATAACTTTACCAAGACAATTTGTAATCAGCGTCAAAGTCTAAACATGAATATACATTTTTGTACTCTTAGTACATCGAATCCCGTTTAAAAATAAAATTGGTGATGCAAGATTTATCACCTCGACAGCACAAGCGCGAAAGTGCATCAACATGCCGCTGGCGTAAAAAAAAGACTTCAGGCAAGGAAGCTGACCGGTAAATCGGCACTTCACGCGGCGTCTCATCAGTTTTTCAAAAAATCTGTTTTTTAGCGATACAACCGTTCCAACATACTGTTGCATAGACTCAGCACAACTATATATTCTCCCCCTAATACAATTTTTATCCTCTTATAGTTGATATGCTGCATAATGATTTGTTTAAACGCACAATCCTCTTTTCGTATTACAATCACGATTTCGTCAACATATTGGTCGAGTAGGCCCCGCCGTCACCGGACAAGGCCCCTTATAGAACTTATCCCGCAAAATGCGGCATCCCGAAATACGATCTCAAACTCTCATAACAGGCTCAACTCCCTTAAAAAGATCGGGATAATATTTACACTTTCAGCGTGCTGTATATTGAATGTATTACATTCAATAGGAGGCCGACATGAAAGACAATACCATTTTTGAGATCATCGCCCAAGCATTAACAACTCTGGGAAAGGAGGTAGGGCTGGCAGAGTCTACAATTAAAGTAGTCTCGTCGCGGAGTTTTAAGCCGATTTCTAATTTTTTCAAAAGTAAGAACGAGGCGAATTACAGCGAAGAACTGCTGGACGAACTTGAAGCAAGTCATCAGAAAGACTTAATAAATGGGAATATTTCCCGAAA
>Ga0153947_1001585_pt1 | contig 10522 bp, 15 predicted proteins | sample TSNJ031MetaG_FD_104697 | JGI IMG/M metagenome (GOLD analysis project Ga0153947, IMG submission 104697) | Attine ant fungus gardens microbial communities from New Jersey, USA - TSNJ031 MetaG | ecosystem: Host-associated > Fungi > Mycelium > Unclassified | place: USA: New Jersey, Wharton State...
CTAGGCCAGGCATCCTTGCTTATGATCTCGGTCATCACAAAGCGCTGGAGCAAGAGACACCTGAGAACAACCCACGACTTGATTGGTCTTTTGTTGAAATGGCAATCGAATTCCACACTTCTGGAGGTTCCTTTGACGAACGATGCCAACGAGCACACAGTTATGCTGCCTACCACCTTGGAGATCGACCAGATCTTGATTCGACGCTCAGCATCCTTGTTGAAAATCGTTGTATGATCATTTTCATCTGCAATTCATCAGGAACGAAAGAAGTCATCGTCAAAGAATCAGACTGCCGAACGGTCCTCGGTGCTATTGTCAAATATCTCAATGAGGGTCAGTTGAACACCTGTGCTGGTGACATAGACAGGACTATGTCTGCCGATAATGAGCCTGCGTTCACACTACACACTAGCAAGGGAACGTTCAAGGACTGAGCTGGATGATGTGGGAAATCCTCTGGGTCGTAGGACCAATATTTTCCTTACCAACGAGGTGAATGGAGGTTCGCCAGTACATGTGATCAAGGAACAGACAATGAAGCGTAGAAAACACTGGAAAGAGAAAATTCTTTTGAATAAGATTCATCAGCATGGCGCATACCCAGGTGTAGTGCGGGCTGGATTCTTTGACAGACACTCGACATCAGTGGGCCGTTCCAAGACTCGCATTGGCCTCTTGGATAAAGGCTCAAAGTTCATGGAGATTGACACGCCTCGGAAAGTGCTTTATGCATTATATGATTTACTTGAGGGTGGGTCACATTGCCTGTGATCATCGAATGGAGCATCGAATTCCATCTAGTGTGCAGAGGGATCTTTCGAGATCGGAATATCCTTCATCGCGATATCAGCACGGGAAATTTTGTCTGGAATGAAATGAATTCTGTTCCTGCTGAAGATGTAGCATCAGTACCGACTGTATTTATTGGTCATCTATTGGATGCTTGGTACGTGGTGCTTTTCCTATGAGAGTTGGTTCCGTCTCATCTTTTTCCTAGGGAACCCAAGCACAAGTCATCGATAACCCTGATTGACTTTGACAATGCTGAGATGTATACATCTAAAAATCGAATGACGGAAACAGTTGTGAGCTTTATATAATTTGCTCCATTTCCTTTGAGTGTAACCAGATAGCAGGGCACGCTCAATTTCATGGCCCATGCAATACAGAAAGGTCGTCCCTTGGCGAAGCCTAAAATTTTCCCGCCTTCGCCTGTACTGAGGGGAAATGCTGCCTCTGTGTATGAACGGTGCCACCCTGATCGCTTTAAGTTATTTGGAAATAAGATGGAGACGCCGACCACAGTGGCTGATGAAACAGTTCTACCTGTATTTGCACATGAGCTTCGCCATGATGCAGAATCCTCTGTCTGGGTTTTCTTCTGGTGGCTCGTACTCGCTGCCCCTGAAGGAAAAGAGTCCGTGTGCATCAATCACATTATTTGGAGCCTCATCTCTTCGGATGATTCGCCGGGAAATCATCACCATATGTTACTCACTATGCTTGACTGCGAAGACGAAAAGTTCCAGCATGACTTTATACATCCAGTATATCATCAACTCTTGCCATTGGTTATCTCTACGGTAACTTTGATTCGAAAGGATTATCACTGGGTCAAAGAAGAAAAGTATAGACATCCAGAATACCTACATGACGCTCTTCAGCGCCTCATCCTTAACTTTGTACTGGAGAACAAATATACTTCATTCATGGATCTCCAAAAATTACCTGAACCGAGACAGGTACGACATGCCTTAGTAGGACCACCACCAATAAATGTCAAGCCTCCTTCCCCTGTACTTGTTACGCTACCCTCCTCTCGAGGAAAGAAAAGCAAGGCAGCTGGCTCTAGTGCGCATGAGACGCAGGTGCTATCAGGTGTTTCCTCCAACCCCAAGTCTGTTTACGGTAGTCTCATGGTATGTTATATTGCCTGCATTGCATCCCTCACTGGATTTTTTCCAGGCCGAGAATGATAGTGCCTCTGTGATTCCGGAAACATCTAGAGACATTGACGGTGGTAGGGTGGTGTGTTTAACCATTATTTCCGATGCCTATGTCTATTGATTCATCATTTAGTTGAAGAAGCGTCGACGAAATACCAACCTCTAGTTTGTAAATCTTTTTCTTCCTACTAAATTACTGTATTCTGCTAGTAAACTCTCACTCAAGCTTTAACTCACAATGTCATAATTCACCTTTCATAGATGATACCCTTATTATTTCGCGTATTTCTTGAACATCACAGGTGTGGTACCCCGGACATGATTTCATTCTCGTACTACGTGACTTGTTGACCAAATCAATTAAAAAAGGCGTAAAATCACTCACTCACGAGATATGACTATTGACACCTGAATTTTGTTTGGAGAAAGCTCTGGTGACTATGGTACGCCACATTTTCCGTCCAGTTGATCCTCCAGTCGGAAGATGAAATTTACAGATGCTCCTGACAATATGGAATCCACATATTCAATGCTACCCACCTATCAGTTTCAGGTTCCGATAGTTAATGGCTCTGGAACAATACCAATTCAGTCAACTATTGCCCTTGTGCTCCAGTGAACTATTTTTTTGAAATCGAATTTCATTTCAGCTCAGATTCCCTCATACCTTCCTTCTGTCCAGAAAAAAGTTTTTAAATTAATTGGACTATGCCCCTATATACAAGATATCATTTAACGCTCTTGTCGTCTTGTGTAAATTGAAAGATAATAGTTTGAGTTTGAGTTCATTTTACGAACACCCGCCTGAATCTACCTCGACACAGACACAAATCTATGAATAACAAGAAGCATAAAAATAGTAGCAATATTTATGATCTTGGAGATTTGCAACTTTCGGAGATATCTAGCCCGAGCACGGCACGAGGAGAGCGTCCAAAAAAAATGAAATGATGATGAAAGAACAAATGGCTCAGAAGAAAATTTTACAAAGGGGACCAATGACAATGTTGTAGAGGCGACAGTGTCATGAGAGCCACTCAAAAGATAGTCGACAAACGAAAAGAAAAAAACCGAGCACTAGGTCCCATAAAAAATTCTTTATAAAGAACATCAACCCAACTTGGGAAATTTGGCACAGAGCTTTGTTTTACGAGTTTCTCCCCTTCGACCACTCTCTCCCACTCAAAAATACCACATTTCTTAGATCAACACAGTGCTTCGTCCACTGTCTGATATATGCCTGTTCCGGAGGTGATAGCGCCTTCGGATCTTGTCCGGGTTTCAACGAATCACTTCTCAGAGGTAAATATTTAGGCAATACCGTGGCCTTCATATTTGTAGTTGTATTTGCAGTCATAGGTGTGGGTGAAAGGGCAAAAATAGATCCAGAGATGACGCAAGATGGTGCAGGTGTAGTTGGAAGCAAAGAATTACTTTGAAGGGATGTGGGTAGGGTATCGTCAGCAACTTGAGAACCCAAATTCGCCATTCGTCCATCCATCGTCGACAAGTTCATAGAACCAGCAGTTGACAGAGTGCCAGGAGGTATATAACTGAGAGTTAAAACCTGAAGATAAGGGTATCGTAGTATAGCTAAAGATATCATTCGATGGAATGCCTAGATTCAAGATATGTGAACTATCAGGATTCCGACCAACAAGACAACGAACCTGATCAGCTCCTGGACCACCAGTTGTAAGTTCAACATTTAACTCAGTCAATCCCTTCCACTCTCCTCGACCAAACTTAAACCCTTCCTTAATTTCCCCTGCAGCCGTCCTCCTACTCCTTCCCTCCCATCCTTTCTTCTCCCTCTCGTCTATATCTACCCGTTCCCTAGAACCACCCAGACTACTTCCAGCAGCAGCCAGTACCTTCTCGATACTTCGCTTATCCACAGCCTCTCCAAATCGTAAATTCAAGACCCAAGCCACGCCAACCAGTTGGGTCATAATCGAAGCTGGGCGAAGTCCAGAGTAGATGGTTGTATTTATGTTCAGCGAGATGGAATAAAGCGGTCTTCTACTACCGACAGCTGGGAGATGGGAGGTAGGAGAGGTAGGAGCGGTGAAGAGGGTGGTAGGAGAAGATAGGGCAGTAACGAGGCATGGTGGACCTTGTAATATCGACAGGTTCGGTAAGAGTGTCGGAGAAGAGAGAGGAGAGACAGGTAGCGGGTATGGGGTGGAAGGTGGATGTGGGAACAGTATTTGTGACGGCGACGTGGTCGAAGCATTGGTATTGGAACTGGCTGCCGCAGCTTCATAGAAAGTGGTGTATGAAGGAGAATCCGGAGATGCTGTTTTGGGTCGACATGCAGGTTTCGTTTGCGGATCACGGGGATTTGTACGAATAGTCGATGGTGGAAGTTCTACTCTCGAAGGAGCATATGAAGGTGAGAATGAAGGGGTAGAATCAAGAGGGACAGGGTATGGTGCCTCCTGGTATTTCTTTCCTCCTCCTCCTTTATCCATTGTCACTGATCCTGAAACCTGTCGCGATCGAACAGTCCCATTACTTGTAGCAGGCCTCGCAGTTTTGGATTTTTCCGTGCTTTTTTTGTCTTGATTGACCTCATCGCGCCAAGATCTATGATCCAGATCTCCATCTATCACGAATAGGTTGGGAAATTCCAGTCTGGTGATGTTTAATTGTCCATCAAGCCACCCAAATAACATCCTCCCTTCCTCTCTTGACATTATTGAGCAAAGGAAAGTGATTTCTCGAAGAGCAAAGGCAGTGTGATATGCTAGGAGATCGTGATCATAGGCGGGAAGAATTAGCGAGGTTAGATTCGACATGCGTTGGAATACAAGCGTGAAAGTAGCAGTGAGGAGGGTGTTACGATATTGTGCACCTTGATCTTGACGGTCAGGAGGAGAAAAGGGGTGTATCGTTAGCGATGATTCACCCTGAGGTAATCGTGATGACAATGGTTGTTTCGTGGTTTGTAAGAAGAACTGGGGCCAGGATACACAACGAAATGACTTGACAAGATCTGTAAAATCTTGTCTTTCAGACAGCAGAGTGAAGAATCTCTCTAGCTGCGATTCGGACTCGAAATCGTCAAGGTCAATGTGAGTGTATAAGACCGTCTGGCTAGCAAAGAAGAATAACTGGCACGTAGGTGAAATTCTTGCTACCGACGACTTGGGCATGAATGTGAAGATATGAGCGATGGTCTCGATCGGCATAGAAGATATCATCACTGGGGCGATAGTGTCTTGTTTCTCGGGCAACTGCGGTAATACCAACGCGTCACTCAGCTGTTGTACATATTGAATGCAGCGGGTCCCTCCACGAGAAGAGATCCTCGAGTCCCACGTAGATCTACCCCCCCTACATTGCTTCGAGTCTGTTGAACGGAGGTCCGGAAGAAAGAGATTAGGGCTACTAGTGGTGCGTGCACGGGACGGCATGTGCGACGGGGTCGCTTGTCCAGTTTTCTCCTCCTCGCTGCTACCGCTATCACTCAGGTGGTCGCCATCGCCAAAAAGACGGTTGCTCATGAAAATATTGTTTTTGTACGAAGGAGAAAATGGGGAGGGGGGAAGAGAAGATATAGACACTGGGCGCCCCAAGCCACTTGGTCTTCGAATATCATCTTCCTCTTCGTCTTCTTCAGATGAGTCCGATGCTTGTACTCTTTGACGATGGGACGAACTGAGATTGAGTGCAGGAGGCCGTTGTTTCGTGCTCCCTTGTTGTGTTGTGCTATCGTTGTAACGAGAAAAGAAAATTTTGCGTACACGACTTATAAATGATGTCTGTCGTCGCGGGATATTTTCGATTCCTTTGGTACTTGTTGTTCTTATTGTGATTTGATGGAAACGCGGAATTTTGTCAATCGGTTTCTGAGCTTGTTCCTTCGATGAGTGCAGCATGTGGAGAGGAGAGAAGAGAGAAAGAACTAGTTGATGTTTTGCCCTCCTTCGGCAAAAAAGGTTGTGCGTGCATGACGACGGAGGCGTAATTCAGGGTTGTAGTGTTGATGTGGTAACCCCCGATTTAATAAGGGGGCCATCACCCTAAATTGGTATAAACAACAGTAATATCCTGAATCTACCTGGATGAGGTCCATGAGACTACTAGGGTGAAGCCACATAATGGCCTCTCTGCTCGCTGAAGTGGGTTGATGAACTTGATGGATGGAACTGCAAATTCAAGATTCCCTTTCTCGACCATCCCGATTCATATTCCTGGCTAACTATGCCCTCGACTTTTGTCGCATGGGCGTCAAAATATTACTTGCCAAAGTTTATAGCCATGGCTGGATGCTGCTCAGAGGGAATTGGAGCAGACGCTAATCGACGATCTGGATCTGATGCCGATCGGACGAGGAACCAGGGGTAAGCAACCAGATTGTTCTGCACACCGAAACAATAGGATATCAATCAAATAATGGACATGGTAGAGTAGGTTAAGCACATATGTCAATGAATGTCTAGCCACGTTTGGTTCTCGGTGTTGCATAAGTTCAATAGGGATACGATTTGCCAGTCAAACATAAAGGGGCCCAACTTAGCAAGCGTTTGAGTTCCGGGAACCACTATCTACATAAAATAAAATATATGGCAACCAGTGTACAGACCTCAAAATGTCAAAGTCTATCTCCCATCGAATGAGAATATCACAGCAAAGGATCTGTCTGGAGCGCGTCGCGACGCGTCACTCACGTGATCATAGCCTCACATAACATCGACGATCTTTTCACTCTCCTCTCAAGATGCGGATAGAAGAGCTTATCATCGAAGGTAGCACTTCCCAAATACATAACGTGATAGGCACTAACGGAATGTATAGGCTTCAAGTCCTACCCTCAAAGGACACAAATCACTGGTTGGGATGCATCTTTTAACGCTATCACTGGTCTCAATGGATCCGGCAAGTCCAATATTCTTGACGCGATTTGTTTCGTCCTTGGTATGACAAACATGCAGACGGTATGTTTATGCTACAACTAGTCCATGAACATGACACTGATTCCTTCGGTAGATGCGAGCAGGAACGCAAGCCGACCTCGTTTACAAGCGTGGTCAGGCAGGTATCACAAAAGCTAGCGTCACCATTGTCTTCGATAACTCAGACAAAGCCGCTCCCGGTTACATCACTCCTCAGATCACCGTCACTCGACAGGTGCGCTTCGTTGATTCTTGCCAGAACAATCGACTCACATTCATCTAGTTTTCCCTCCCAAACACGACTAAATGGCTTCTCAACGGCCACAAGTCCACTCAGCAGCAAATCCTCTCTTTCTTCCAGGCCATCTCACTAAACATCAATAACCCCAACTTCCTCATCATGCAAGGTCGAATTACCAAAGTCCTCAACATGCGCTCAATGGAGGTCCTGGGTATGATTGAAGAGGCAGCAGGAACACGGATGTTTGAAGAAAAAAAAGACAAGGCAAAGAAGACGATGGCTAAAAAGCAGTCCCGTGTTGACGAGATCACTGAAATGCTCCATACCGAAATTGAGCCGAAGCTTGACAAGTTACGAGCTGAAAAGAAGAATTATGTAGATTTCCAAAAACGCGCCGCCGAATTAGAAAAAGTTGGAAGAGTATTGAGAGCTTGGGAATATACAGATTTCTTAAAGAAGGTGGTCGACAAGGAAGAAGAGGCAAAAGCGGTTGCGCACGAGAGAAAGCGCGTAGAAGCAAATATCAAGAAGGCGCAGAAGGAAGGTCAGCAAGCCGAAAAGGATTTGGCGGAGGTTGTCAAAAAGCGAGACGCTGAGATGAAGAAAGGCGGGAAATTGGCAAAATTGAAAGAGGAGACTGACACACTCGGGAAGGAAGTGGTGAAAGTGAGGACGCAGGCAGAAATCAAACAAGCAACAATGGAAGAGGAAGAACAAAAGCTAGTTGAGATTCAAACTGCAATTGAAGGTGTACGTCTGTTCTTTTCTTCCTATGTTCTCGCTCTCCTGTTTTCTAATGGAACTTTGTTTGTGTTTACAGCTTGAAGAAACTATTGCGCAAGAGACAGCTAAGGTCGCCACCACCACCGCTACCACCAATTCGGTCAAAGAAAAACATACATCCCTTGAATCTGACGTTCTCAAATCCGAAGAGCTCTTGCAGACGCTCCTAACCGGTCTTACAACCTCTTCGTCGTCCAAGAACCTTAACAACTCGGGCGGAGGATATATGGGCCATCTTGCTGAAGCCAAGGCACTCTTGGCTCAAGGTCAAGCTGAAGAAGAACAGGCTCGTGTCAAACTTGAAATGAAACGGAAAGAGTTGGAATCTCTGAGGAAGAGAATGAAGGATTCAGAGAGGGAAGCAGGGGAGAATAAAAAGAAGTTGGATCAGATGAGAAGCGTAGTAGAAAGGCAGAGACAACAACTCGCGACATGTAAGTGGGATCAGGACAAGGAGGAGGAATTGGAAGCGAGGTTGAAGGATTTGAAGAAAAGCGTCAGAGAACTCACAGAGGTACTTCTCTCTTTCATCTGTCATTGCGAGGGGTACCACTCACGATGGCGGTTTTGCCAACAGAGAAGCGAGCATATAAGGCATGGCCTCAGCCGCCTCAACTTTGAATATACGGACCCTTATCATGGTTTCGATCGATCCAAAATCAGAGGGTTTGTCGCACAGGTTACATACTTAGATAAAGTGAATTACGACAAAGCGACAGCACTAGAAATCACTGCCGGAGGAAAGCTTTTTAATGTGATTGTCGAGGACGAACAAGTTGGCAATCACTTGTTGAAGAATGGAAAACTGAAAAAGCGCGTTACGATGATCCCATTGAACAAGATCAAGAGTTATCCCATTGATCAGAAGGTGTGTATGATTTTTTTGGTACTTTTTTACACCTAATACTCACGCGTGCTATCAGAAAATCAACGCGGCACAGCGTCTCGCACCTGGAAAAGTTTTCCCAGCCATCTCTCTCGTGGGCTACCCGGAAGAGCTCGCGCGTGCCATGCTCTTCGTTTTCGGCAATACATTTATCTGTTCCGACTCGGCTACAGCTAAAGCTGTCACCTTCAACCCGTCTATCCTAACCAAATCCGTCACGTTAGAGGGCGACGTTTACGATCCCTCAGGATCCCTCTCCGGTGGCTCTTCACCCATGGGGGGTAAAATATTGATTGACGTACAAAAACTGTTGGAGGTCGAGGGAGAACTCAATCTCAAGAAGAGGGAATTGCATGAAGCGCAGGCGGAGGAGGAGAGGATCAGAGGTGTTAGGGAAGAATGGAGACGGCTAGGGAGAGAATTGGAGATCAAAGAGCACGAGTTGGGGTTGTTTGAGGAGCAAATCGGGGGAAGTAATGCTTCGAGGGTAAGTTTCAGCCGGGAACGATTTGTCAAATAGAAAGGTTTACTTTGTCCCTTGTTCCCAGGTCGCAGCGGATGTTGAAGAAGCTCAGACAAATATCCAAGGACTTAAAGATGCAGAAAAGGCCGCAAAGGATAAACAACAGGCTGCGAAAGCCGAATGTGTAAAACTCGAAAAGGATATGAACGAGTTCAAGAACAATAAAGAGGGCAAGATTGAAGAGCTCAAGGTTGGTCATCCCTTTCTCTTATCTCATTTTTAAACCTATCCTCGTCCGTCTCACAGAAAGAGATATCGAAGAAGAAAACCGCACTTCAGAAACACTCTGTCGTTGTCAAGACACAGCAAAAGGAGCATCAGACTGCGATTCTTGAATTAGGTAATGCCATCCGGTGGTTTTCTCAAAACATGCCTGATCTTGTCGTTTTGTTCAAGAGCAACAGCAGAAAGACATCGAAGATGAGAAATCTAAGCTTGAGGATGCACGAAAGCATGTGTCTTACCTCAAGAAGGAGCTGGTTCGCATGAGTAACGAAGTTACAGCCATGCAGGTATGTCCTTGCTTCCTGTTCCATGAATCTTATCACCTTGAACTGTCTTGACTTTGCTTCACCAAAGACCAGCTATCAAGAAGCCGAACGAAGACTTCGAGAAGAACATGCTACTCTCAGTCGCTTTGACGCTGAACTCAAGTCCCTCGAGGAGGTCATCAAGGCTCGCAAAGCCACCGTATCAAATTGCGAGATTGAGGTTGAGAAACTCGATCATAGCGCCCAGGCTCTACAGAAGGAGACGGTTACAGCACAGAATAAGATTGAGTCGTATGAGAAGCAATATGAGTGGATCAAGCATGATAAGCAGTGCGTAGATCTGCTAATCTGGTGTTGGCTTGAGATTCTAACGTTGTTGCTGGGCAGCTTATTCGGCAAGCCAGACACGCAGTATGACTTCAGTGAAGGAGACATTCATGCCTTTCAGGCACATGCAGCTACCCTTCAGAAAGCACAGGAGGCAAACAAAAAGAAAGTCAATCTGAAGGTGATGGATATGATCGAGAGGTACAATTGTGTAATGTTTTTCTTGAGTTTAAGCTGACACTGGACTGTGTTGAATAGCCTTGAAAAACGAGAGGGAGCCCTACAGAAAAACCTTGCAATAGTCATGAAGGACAAAGCCAAGATTGAGACAACGATTGAGAATCTCGACCAACACAAACGTGACGCATTGCAGAAGACATGGGAGAAAGTCAACGGGTACAGCTTCCCTGCTTCCTGGCGA
>Ga0153947_1001589_pt1 | contig 10512 bp, 8 predicted proteins | sample TSNJ031MetaG_FD_104697 | JGI IMG/M metagenome (GOLD analysis project Ga0153947, IMG submission 104697) | Attine ant fungus gardens microbial communities from New Jersey, USA - TSNJ031 MetaG | ecosystem: Host-associated > Fungi > Mycelium > Unclassified | place: USA: New Jersey, Wharton State...
GCTGATATTGCTGCCCCGCAAGTCGGTGACGGCGGTCATCGGCCTGTTCCCCCGGGACAAGCGGCCCGTGAAGCAGCGCGGGCGGCGAAGCTGCGACAGCTGCGCGCGGCGTATGACCTGTACATTCAGAAGGGATGGTGGAAGCTGTGAATATACGAGATGAGCTGACCCGCGGCCCGCTCCTCTTTGACGGGGCCATGGGCACCATGCTCCAGCGCCGGGGGCTGCAGGCGGGGGCGCTGCCCGAGGTGCTGAATATCACCCATCCCGATGTGGTGCGGGAGATCCACCGGGAATACGTAGAGGCGGGCGCCGACGTGGTGACCGCCAACACCTTTCAGGCCAACGAGCTGAAGCTGCACTGCCAATGGACGCTGGAGGAGGTGGTGGAGGCGGGCGTGCGCCTGGCAAAGGAATCCGGCGCGCGGTTTGCCGCGCTGGACGTGGGGCCGCTGGGGCAGCTCATGGAGCCCATGGGCACCGTGAGCTTTGAGACGGCCTGCGAGATCTTTGCCCGCCAGATGCGCGCCGGTGCCCGGGCGGGCGCCGACCTCATTCTCATCGAGACCCTCTCCGACCCCTACGAGGCCAAGGCGGCGATTCTGGCCGCCAGGGAGCAGACGGATTTGCCGGTGGTGTGCACCCTCACCTTTCAGGAGGACGGGCGCACCTTTGTGGGGTGCGACCCCGCCACGGCGTGCATCGCCTTGGGGGGGCTGGGGGTGGACGCCCTGGGCGTGAACTGCTCCCTGGGGCCAAAGGAGCTGCTGCCCGTGGTGGAGACCATGCTGCGCTACTCCCGGGCGCCGGTGGCGGTGCAGGCCAACGCGGGTCTGCCGGAGATCCGCGGCGGCGAGACGGTGTACAACGTCACCCCCGGGGAATTTGCCCGCCACGCCGCCACAATGGTGGAACAGGGAGTGGGGATTGTGGGCGGCTGCTGCGGCACCACGCCGGAATACATCCGGCTGCTGCGGGAGACGCTGGGGGGAAAGACCTGGCGCGCTCCACAGCCGGAGCCCGTGAGCGCCTGCTGCTCCGGCACCCGCACCGTGTTCCTCTCCCGGGGGGTTACGGTGATTGGGGAGCGCTTGAACCCCACCGGCAAAAAGAAGCTGAAGGAGGCGCTGCGGGAAAACCGCATGGACTACCTCCTCAGCGAGGCCATCGATCAGGCGGAGGCGGGGGCCCAGGTGCTGGACGTCAACGTGGGCCTGCCGGAGCTGGACGAGGCCGACGTGCTGCGCCGCGTGGTGAAGGAGGTGCAGGGCGTCGTCGGCATTCCCCTGCAAATCGACAGCGCCGACCCCGCCGCCATCGAGGCCGGGGTGCGGGCCTGTGTGGGCCGCCCCATCATCAATTCCGTCAACGGCAAGGAGGCGGTGATGGACGCCGTGTTCCCCATCGCCAAAAAGTACGGCGCCCTGGTCATCGGCCTGACGCTGGACGAGTCCGGCATCCCGCCCACAGCGGGAGAGCGCTTCGCCATCGCCCGGCGCATTGTGCGCCGGGCGGAGGAGTACGGCATTCCCCGGGAGGATTTGCTCATCGACTGTCTGGTGCTGACGGCTTCGGCCCAGCAGGAGCAAGTGCTGGAGACCCTGCGGGCCATCCAACTGGTGAAGCGGGAGCTGGGCGTGCTCACCGTTCTGGGCGTGAGTAACGTGTCCTTTGGTCTGCCCGACCGGGAGACATTAAACGCCACCTTTCTGGCCGCCGCCTTTGGCGCGGGGCTGGACGCCCCCATTCTCAACCCCTTGTCGCAAAAATACATGGAGGTGGTGGGGGCCTACCGCGTGCTCGCCGCCGAGGACCGGGACGCCGCCCGCTATATCGAGAGCCGTGTAAAGTCCGAAACCTTTACCCCTACGGACGCGCCGGTACAGCGGGATTTGAAGGAGTTGATTGTACAGGGCCGCCGCGAGGAGTGCGCCGCGCGGGTGAAGGCCATGCTGGGGGACACCCCTGCCCTCAGCATCATCGACGGCTGCTTTGTACCCGCCCTGGACGCCGTGGGCGCCCGCTTTGAGAGCGGCGAGCTGTTTCTGCCCCAGCTCATGCAGTCCGCCGAGGCGGTGAAGAGCGCCTTTGCCGTCATCCGGGAGCACATGGACCGCACGGGGGAAAAAACCGCCTTTAAGGGCCGGGTTCTCATGGCCACCGTGCAGGGGGATATTCACGACATCGGCAAAAACATTGTGAAGATGATGCTGGAAAACTATGGCTACGACGTATTGGATTTGGGAAAGGATGTGCCCGTCGCCCAGGTGGTGGAGGCCATTCGCAGGGAGGACATCCGTCTGGCGGGACTCAGCGCCCTGATGACCACCACGGTAAAGAGCATGAAGGACACCATCGCCGCCGTGCGGGAGGCAGGACTCAAATGCAGCTTCTTTGTGGGGGGCGCGGTGCTCAACGAGGAGTACGCGGAATTTGTGGGCGCGGACCACTACGCCCGGGACGCCATGGAGTCGGTGGAAATTGCCAACCGCTTTTTTAACGCAAACGCAAAGGAATGAGATCCACGCCCGGTCCGGGCAAAAGCCCCCTCCCGCCGCTGACGGCTTGGGCATAAATGGCTTTAAATTCGCATTTCACCGTTTTGTAACTTGCAACTTTTCCCCAAACAGTTTATTATAGTGATGATAGCGCTTTCAGCGATTTCAAAAATACAGTGTATGATGTTACGCAAATCATGTGATTCGGCAGGTGATGGTGTTTTATGTCCAATTCCCAGCTCTGTTTGGGCTGCATGTTTCCTCTCAGTGAGGGTGCGGTGTGCCCAAAGTGCGGTTATGCTCCGGACAGTGACTACGACGACAACTACCGCAGGCCGGGAACGGTCTTGGCGGGACGTTATTTGATTGGGCGCGTGCTGCGCAAAAACAGCGAGGGCGCCACCTATATGGGCTACGACAAGAATTTGCAGCAAAGGGTGAAGCTGCGGGAGTATTTCCCATACAACATTGCCGTCCGCGACAGGTCCTCCGGCGCGGTTTCCCCCATGGAGGGGATGGACGCCCAATACAAGGCGCTGATGAGTGATTTTGTGGACCTGTGCAACGAGGTGAAGCGCCTGGGCGTCACCGAGCCGGTCATTCCCGTGGAGCACGTGTTTGCCGAGGGCTACACGGTGTACGCGGTGTTTGCGGCGCTGCCGGTGATGACCCTGGAGAGGTATTTGGTCAAGCGCGGCGGCAAGCTCCCCTTGGATGAAGCCTTGAATTTGCTGCTTCCCCTGTGCAGCACGGTCAGCCTGCTGCACAGCCACGGCCAGATACATCGGGGACTCTCCCCCCACACGGTCTACATAAGCGAAAGGGAGAACCGGCTGTATCTGGGGGATTTTACCCTCAGCGCAACCCGCACCGCCAAAAGCGAGCTGGACGCCGAGCTGTTTAACGGCTACAGCGCGCCGGAGCAGTATGCTTCCAACGGCTGGCAGGGCACCTGGACGGATGTGTACGCCGTGGGGGCGCTGCTGTACCGCATGGCGTCCGGTTTTGTGCCGCCCAAATCCACCCTCATCGGGGAATCGCGCCCGCTGCCCCCCCTGGGGGAGTTGGTGATGGACCTGCCCGTGGGCATCTCCAGAGCGGTGACCAACGCCATGAAAACCGCCGCCGAGGACCGCACACAGGTTCTAGACACGTTTCTCGCCCAGCTCTCGGATCACAGCGATTCCAGCACGGCTGTGTACGACACCAACAAGGTGGCGGAGGCCTGGGAGGAGCAGGAGCAGAAGAAGAATGGGCGCCGCAGCAAAAAGGGCGGCGACAGCGGCAGCGGCAGGTATGTTCTCATAGCCCTTCTGCTCACAGTGGTGGTTCTGGGTGTGTGTGTGCTGGTGTTTATGGCCTCCTTTTACCGCGATCTCATCCCCGCCAACGGCAGGGCCAACAGCGAGGAGACCAGCCAGCAGGATGATGCGGGGAATGATGAGGACGAGGACTCCCAAGACACGGTGCCCAGCTTTGTGGGCTTGTTTGCGGAGGCGGTGGAAAGGGAGGCGAAATACAAGGACCGGTATGTATTCGTCATCAAGGAGGAATATAACGACTCCCAGCGCGAAGGGGTGGTGTACGAGCAGTATCCCCTGGAGGGCACGGTGATGCGCGAAAAGGGGCAGGTCACCTTGTATGTGAGCAAGGGCAAAGAGATGGTCACAATGCCCGATCTCATTAACAAGACCGAGGCCGAGGCCCGGGCGGCGCTGGCCGCTTTGAAGCTGCAGACCGATCCCATATTTATCACCCGCTACAACACCGATGCGGCGCTGGCGGGCAAGGTCATCAGCACCAGCATCACCGCCGACACGGAATTCGACCCCAAAACAACGGTGGTGTACGTTGATGTGGCCGGTGAGGTGGAGATTGATTCCAGCGTCAGCCAGAGCTCCCCGGAGGGGCAGGGCGATCCCGGTGACAATGAAAATCTGCTGCCGGATGGAACCGACATCAAAAACTTCTTCCACGAATAAACGAAAGGGCGATTACCGTATGTCAGGACATTCCAAGTGGAGCACTATCAAGCGCAAAAAGGAGAAAACCGACTCCCAGAGAGCAAAGATCTTTACAAAAATGGGACGCGAGATGGCCGTTGCCGTCCGCGAGGGCGGCGCCGACCCCAATGGAAACAGTAAGCTGCGGGATCTCATAACCAAGGCGAAATCCCTCAACGTCCCCAACGATAATATTGAACGGGTCATCAAAAAGGCCAGCGATACCGACAAGGACAGCTACGAGTACATCCGCTACGAGGGCTATGGGCCCGCCGGGGTGGCCGTTATCGTGGAATCCCTCACCGATAACCGCAACCGGACGGCGGGGGATTTGCGCCACTACTTCGACAAATTCGGCGGCAATCTGGGCCAGAACGGCTGCGTCAGCTTCCTGTTCCAGCAAAAGGGGCTCATTGTGCTGGAAAATACCGGAATTGACGAAGACAAGCTGATGGAGGACTGTCTGGAGGCGGGGGCGGCGGATTTTTCCGTGGAGGAGGACGCGGTGGAGGTGTACACCGAGCCCGACTCCATGACCGGCGTTCGCGACGCCCTGGAGGCCGGGGGCTATGTGTTGTTGTCGGCGGATCTTGCGTTTATTCCCGGCACCAATGCCCGCATTGAGGACAGCGACGCCAAAATAAAGATGGAGCGCCTTTTGGATATGCTGGAGGACAACGACGACGTGCAAAATGTCTGGCACAACTGGGAGGACTAGTACTCCCCCAACACTAAATTCTAAGGTCTACCACCAGTCTTTTTGTACAGGGCTGCGTTGTCGTCCTAGGCGGGCGCCAGCCCGCCGTCGTCCTCCGCCTTGCCCTGTACAAAGATTCTTGGCGGAATACCTTAGTTTTAGCGTTGGTGAAGTACTAGAAATATAAAGAGGTTGAACTAATGAGCAAAATTCTTGTAGTTGTAGACATGCAAAATGATTTTATTACCGGATCGCTGGGCACTGCCGAAGCGCGGGAAATTGTTCCGAGGGCAGCCGAAAAAATAAATAATTTTGGCGGCAGGATCATTCTTACCAAGGATACTCATAAGCAAGATTACTTAAATACCCAGGAGGGCAGAAGTCTGCCGGTGGAGCATTGTATTGAAGGAACCCGGGGGCACGATATCTGTGATGAGCTAAAAGGGTTCAAAAGCATTGAAAAAGCTGCCGTATATGAAAAGGGTACTTTTGGGAGCTATACGCTTGCAGAAGCACTAAAAGAAGAACATGAGCGCACCGGACAGCTCGAAGAAATTGAGTTGTGCGGTCTTTGCACCGATATCTGCGTGATTTCCAATGCTTTGATAATCAAGGCGTATTTGCCGGAGGTTAAAGTGGCAGTGGATTCCTCCTGCTGCGCAGGGGTCACGCCGGAAAAGCATAAAGCGGCCCTGGAGGTAATGAGAAGCTGCCAAATTGAGGTAAGGTAAATCAGTGGGTGAACATTATAGGGGGATCATGCGTTTTACCTTTTCTATTCGCTCACAACACAAAACAGGCTGGGGTATCCCTCGCGGGCCGTGGCCTTTAAACGGGGGAGCAGATGCTCCGCCGTTTCCATAAGGTAAGGGCGCATCCCGGTATCCCAGAGCCGGAACCCGATACAGAGCCGGGTCGCCGCCTCCCGGAGCCGGGTTCTCGCCGGAGCCTCGTTCCATGGCCGGAACAGCCGGTAAAGCTGTTCGCAATCGGTATTGTCCAATTGTAGGGTAACGGCGTCCCGGTTCAACAGGGCAAGACCGAGCGCGCAGGCAAAAACTGGCTCAAACAGATTCAGCACCAGCTCCCGATACGCGGGATGATGCGCGATCAGCAGCCGGATGACACTCGGCCGTGTAAAGCAGCCGCAGAAGCGGTTTTCAATAGTCAGGCGGCGCAGGTATTCACCAATATATCGAACGCCCTCCAGCGATTCCGGCACCGGATGACAAAGCGGGTAGTCGATCATGCAGGGAATATTGTGGGCAAAGAAGCGAAGATCATACATGCGCAAGAAGTTTCCGATCTCGTCCAGCGTGTCCCGATAGGCGATGCTGCCGAAGCCGGAATCGGTTCTCCTGGCCTCATAAAAAAGCGGCTGGGTTTCTTCCGTCAGCCGCCAAATATCCCGCTGCCCCTCCTCAAAAAGCTGCGCCAATGGATAATCGTCAGCCCGTTTGCCGCTAAACGTCAAATGGGTTTCGATGCAAAAGCAAACAGAGCGCAGCAGCCCTTGCGCCGTTTCGGCGGGCAGCGAGCTGCTGTCCCCCATGGTGTAGAGCTTAACCTGCCGCTCCAACAGTGGATAAAGCTCCTCCTGCCTGTGGGAGAGGTTAATTGTTTGCACCAATTCATTCTTCTTCAAACGGCTCCTCCTCTTCTCCCATATAGTGATTCAACTTTTTCCTCTTTCTTTTTTCGATTTTAAAGTTGATTCACTATATCCTCGTCGTCAGGATGGGGGTGCCGGGCTTGCCAGAGCCTATCCCCCACCAAATCGAGGGAGCCATGGCATTCGCCGTCGTAGAGCCGCTTCATTGAATCGATTAACTCGTCGTCGCTCCACTGCTCCCCAAATTCGCTTTTGAACTGATAGAACATAGTACACAGCGCGGCCAGCGTTTCGGCGTAATCAGCCTGGGCAAGATAGGGGCTGTCGCAGAAGGCATAAATCAGCTTCTCGTAAGGACCGTGGCCGAACTCGACGCGGCCGGTGTTTCGCAGCGCATCCGTCTGTTTTTCCCACAGTATTTGCATGTCCGCCCGGCTCAAGGTGAGCCCGTACCGCACGCTGATGGCGTTACTGCCTTGCAGGGCTGTCATGAGCTGTGCATGTTTACGGGAAAGGGGAATGAGATCGTGAAAGTTCATAACATCACCTCCGTAGATTCACAGTATACCACCTTTCCCAGAAATAACCAGTATTGATTTTTTGTTCAATTTGTGGTATGATAAATGTGGACAATGGGAGGGCGTGGAGGCTTGATTTTCTTGATGCCTTTGTTTTTCCGGAATTGCTTATCCTATCGGAAAGGATGGTTTTTGTGGATAAATATATCCCAAGAGAAAAGCTCGGCAAAAAGGCGCGCCGGAAGCTCGACGCCGAAAGGCGTGGCACATGGGGCGTGATCAGCCCTGTCACGCGCAAGGCCAAAAACGAAAAGGCATATAACCGCAAAAAAGCCCACAGGGGGATGGACCTTTACCCCGGCGGACTTTTTTGGTTTGCCCCTCTGCTTTTAAATTGCGGGGAGGGTGGGGCATAAATAAAGGGACTTTCGGCCGAAGTGGCCGCATAGTCCCTTTTATCTATGTCATCGCCGGGGTCCGGCGTTGCACATATCGTCAAGGCGGTTTATTCTGCGGGGAAGAAATAGGCTTCGTTGTACAGCACCTTGGGGTCGTCCGGCTTCAGGGCCTTGGCGGCGGTATGGTGCTCCAGGGCCTGCCGGCGGTCACCGCGGCGGTCGCAGAGGACACAGAGCTGCATGTGGGGAATGTAGTCCCAGAAATCTAAGGATAGGAAGCCCGTCCCCGTGGGGCGGGGCAGGGAAAATACCAGCTTGTACCAAAATTCGGCTTTGTCCCCATCGTTTTGTTCGCGGTAGATATCGGCGATAGCGCAACAGATTTCGGCGCGGGGCAGCGCGCGGGAGAAGCTGAGCATCAGGCGCTCCATCGCCTCCTGGGTGCGCCCCTGGGACCGGTAGCACCCCGCCAAATCGCCGCAGGCGGTGATATAGTCCTCCACCCAAACGCCGGGGATGGCGAGGAATTGTTCGTAGCGGCTGATGGCCTCGTCAATGAGGCCGTGGGTGCGCAGCTCCCGGGCGTAATAATAGATGGCCCGGGGGGACAGCTCCTTGCCCTCGCGCTCTTGCTTCTGGTAGATTTCCAGATTGCGGCGGGAGTAGCTGCGCTTTTTTTTGCCGTGGGTAATGGCGATGTCGTACCGGCGCACAGTGCCCCACGTGGCAATATGCTCGTGGACCGGCTCCTGCCAGCGGTAGTTGTTGGAACGGCGCACAAGGCGTTCGCGGTAATAGGAGAAGTTGACCCGTCCGGCCTCGTCGAAGCCGACGTTGTATTTCAGCATGGCCACGTCCACCTCCGGGTCCATGCTCTCCTTCAGCTCCTCCAGCTTGCCGATATTTTCGTCATCCACCACGTCGTCGGCGTCCAGCCAGAGGATGTAATCGCCGGTGGCCTTGGAAAAAGCGTAGTTGCGCGCCGCCGAGAAATCGTCGATCCACTGGAATTCGTACACCCTCGGGGTGTACCGCCGGGCAATTTCCATGGTGTTATCAGAAGAGCCGGTGTCCACCAGGACGATTTCGTCCACAAATTGCACGGCGCAGTCCAAACAGCGCGCCAGTACCTCCTCCTCGTCCTTAACAATCATACAAAGGCTGATTTTCATAGCCACCCCCGCTTTCGTTATACTAATGTATGCGCTCCCGGGCCGTTCTGTTCCAAAATGGGGCTTGCATTTGGAGTCCCCCGCGTTATTGGCCCATCATCAAAATATATCCAAAGGCAATCAACGCTTGCCGCAGCCTGTAGACAAAAGACCTGTTTGGTTTTTTGTTGTCGTGCAGCGGCGAATTGCCGAAAACCGCCTGTTTGTCTACTATTTTCGTATACTAATAACAATATTTTAAACGCAAATTAGTATTCAGCAACGAGCATTTCCGGAGGCGATATTTAATGGGAAAAAATGGTCAAAAGAAACAATAATATTCAACAAATATAATATATTTTGTCATAAATTTCACGTACAATAAAATAAAAGGAGGCGATTCCGATGTGTAAAAAATCAAGGATAATCAGTATTTTTATCACGTTGGCAATGATCATGACCGTTGTACCAATGTCGATGCCGTTGTTCGCGGCGGGTGATGTCGCGGATGAAAACGCCGTCGGGGAACAGATGGAAGACCAGGAATACCAGGAGGAACAGGAAGGCTCCGAACCCGGCGGGGTCCCCGTCGGCCCGGAGGCGGCCGGAGACGGGGCTTCCCCCCAGAGGGAAGCCGGGGGCATTGGTCCCTCTGCGGTGAGAACCGGTATTTCCGCTTTTTCCAGCACAATACCCATCAGCAGCCTGTTCCCCGACGCCGCGCTGGCAGAGGCAATCGCCGCGTGGCGGTTTACGGGCGACCCGGACGAGCAGATTGACCCGTCCGATCTGGCAAGCATTGCCTGGCTAAACCTGGATGACCCTTCGATTAGGGATCTGACGGGGCTTTCGCTTCTGACCGGCCTGGAGGAGCTGAATATCAACGGCGCCGCGATAACCAGCCTTGAGGATGAATACGGCCCCATAGGCGGTGCGCTGGAGTACCTCATCATCCAAAACTGCAAAAAACTCACAAGTCTGGACGGTCTGGATAGCACCCCCAACCTGAGCTGCCTGATCATAAACAACTGTGAAAGGCTCGCCAGTATCTCGGCCCTCAGCGGCGTGAGCTGCCTGGACCAGCTCCAAATCACCCATACCTCGCTGGAAAGCCTGCATGACCTGGACGGCGTCGACCTGGCTCTTTCCGCCTTGGATTTGTCCTACAACAAGCTGACCGACGCCAATGGCCTCAGCGGGCTGACCTCCGCCTATACGTTCGACCTAAGCAACAACCGGCTTATCTCCCTGGACGGGTTGCCAAGCAATTTCGACGTCTATGAAATCAACGTGTCCAACAACCGGCTCGCCTCCCTGCCGGCGCTGCCGTCCGGACAGTACGGCCCCTCTGTACTCTACGCCGCCAACAACCAGTTGACGGACATCAGCGCGCTAATGAGCACCACCGGCCTGGAGTATCTGGATTTGGCGGGCAACCAGCTGACCGACGCCCACGTCACTGCCGTTGCCTGGGATTCCTTCACAGACCTCTACCATCTGGATCTGTCCAAAAACCGGATCGCCGGCATGAACACCATTAACGCTATCAAAACGGCCCCTCCCCAGCTGTGGACATTTCTGTATTACGGCAACCCCCTGGGCTTGGACAACCTGGACGCCCTATTGGCGGCAATA
>Ga0153947_1001591_pt1 | contig 10493 bp, 7 predicted proteins | sample TSNJ031MetaG_FD_104697 | JGI IMG/M metagenome (GOLD analysis project Ga0153947, IMG submission 104697) | Attine ant fungus gardens microbial communities from New Jersey, USA - TSNJ031 MetaG | ecosystem: Host-associated > Fungi > Mycelium > Unclassified | place: USA: New Jersey, Wharton State...
TAGGCCAGCGTGCTCCATATGATAAATTAGTTACAACAGAATTTGCGGAAAAAGCTATGAAATAGATTGCATTTAAAAGCTGTACCCTGTCGGGTCATTTGGCAGGGCACAGCTTATTATAGTTTTACAGTGACTTATCAGAATCACAGCAAATAGCATTTGATAATATTATGAATGCGCATTTAGAAGTAGTTAGAATCGAGCTAGAACAATCCTTTTCTGATGGTTTTAAGACCGGAATTCGTCTGATGCATGAATCATTGAATCCTGCTTGAATATTCCGGCCTCTTTGAAATTCAGCTTAAATAAACCTACGCTGACGGTTTTAGGACTGGGGCAAATTGATGCTTGAACTTATTTCTAATAAGGAGAAAATGTTAATTGACTAAAAGTATTTTACTAAAAAACTGGCAGAACAAACCTGCCAGTTTCTCTCTCCTAAGTAGTAAATTTCCTTTTTATTCCCTGTTCCTCTTATATCCTTCTTACCATTACTAATCTTTTTCATTCTGTATGATGCTTTCATACAACTGATCAAGTGTTGACTGCCTTTCGTTTTTCTTGAGATCACACTCCCAAACAATAATAACATTCCACCCTTGTTCACTTAGTAATCTTTTCGATTCCATATCTTTTTCTTTATTCCGCTCAAGCTTTGGAACCCAGTAATCAGTATTTGATTTTGGCAGCACTGACCTAGAACACCCTTCATGCATATGCCAGAAACACCCATTTATAAACACAATTGTCTTATATTTTGGCAGTACTATATCCGGATGTCCTGGATACCTCTTATCATTCTTTCGAAATCTCAGCCCTCTAGAAAACAAATATTTTCGAACTAATTCTTCTGGCTTTGTGTTTTTACTTCTAATCTGCGACATATTATAACTTCTAATTTCTTTTGAATGATTATCAGCCAAATTAACACCTCCATCAGCAACAATAAAGACCTCTTCTATTTATCTTTCTCTAATAAATCTACAATAACATTTGCAATTGCCTTCGCTAATATTGGAGGTACAGCATTACCTACCTGCTGATACTGAGAATCTTTCGTTCCTTCAAATACAAAACTATCGGGAAAGGTTTGAAGTCTTGCTGCTTCCCTTACACTAATAGCACGATCTTGGACTGGATGAATCCACATAGACTTTCTAACATTTACTACCGTTCCAGAAGGCTCATCATACTTTAGTCTTAGATAAATAGTATTTTGCGTTCTTTCTGCATTAGCATATGTATTTTCTTTCATCGTTCTATCTAATGAGTGAAAGTTATTTCCCTGCGTAATAGCCTTAAACCTCTTCATTGCCGTTTCTTGTGTTTCAGTAATAATATGATTATAAAGAATATCAGCATCACGAAGTTTCCGCGCTAAGTGACTTAATTTATTTGCACTATCATTAAGTTCTGTACCCTTGTCATCAGAAACTTTTAAAATAGTAGGGACTTCTTCCAAATCTTCAATAGCATCCTTTACGCTATAATATTTTTCAGGTGCTATTTTCCCCTGTGGAAGCTTTATCTCAGGGCTATTCTCCTTTTTAATGCCCATCATAATAAATCTCATCCTTTTTTGAGGAGCACCAAATGATGCCGCATTTAATACACCTCTATCTAATGCATAACCATTTTCCTCTGCCCCCAGAATGCCTTCAATATACTCTAAAACCGAATATGATTTAACCGTTACAGTAATATTATCAGCCGCCGAATATTTTTCAACTACAATGCTGTTATCAAAAATCTCTTTAGCCTTACTTAACATACGCTGTGTCGCTATTGCTTTTTCAATCGCTGCCGTAAAATTATCTACGGTTATATTTTCATCAAAGTATTCCTTAATAGTCTCCCCTACAGACCCGTCCATATTATGAATACTATCATTTGCATCTTTCTCCTGCCTGTTAATCAAATACTTTGATAACTTCATCAATTTTGCCTTATGCTTTTTTAAAACTTCACTGCATTTATCTGCGTCTTTTCTCTTTTTAAAAACAGCATTCAAAGCAAGATAATCCGCCTCCTTCCATAAATATTTTTTAACAAGGGAAAGATTCTGTACGACTGTCAGCAGACCTTGATCTGCATACTTTTTTTCCAATAAGACTATTTCTGTATCTTCTGTGCATATTTTATATTTGTCCACCAGTTCAACATCTTCTTCATCCAGATAAAATCGATGAACATCCGATTTCAGCATACCTACATTCTCCATAACAAATGCTTTAGGCTGCAGATTAACAATCATCTGAACATAACGCTTTACCAGCATATTATTCAAATTAATAGCATGGTTTTTCTGCCTATTTGCATTTGAAAATCCCTGACAGGGCGGTCCGCCTATTACAACGTCAATATTTCCATAATCTTCCTTCAAATGTTCATAGTCTGCGTCTTTTATATCTTTATACATTTTCGTATTGGGATGATTTCTTTTATATGTTTTACGAGCATTCAAATTATTTTCAAATGCCGCTTTTATTTCAAATTTATCCGTCTGCCTGAATCCGTGACTTAATCCGCCGGCCCCTGCAAATAAATCAATAACTGAATACATTCTTACTCTCCATTCATAATTTATAGTATGAATCCTTCTGTCTGCACCCTATCTAAAACTCCAATCAACTTCTGGCATTGATATGAATTCGGTAATTTAGCAGGAATCTTCTCAGCTATTTTTAGAGCGGTTTCTTCTTCTGCTGTTACATAATTCTTATCTTTAGCAAATCTATGTATTTCTCCCCAAAGAACTGCTGTAATCTCAAGAACCTTTATCTGTGCTTCTGTACCCGAAATGAATTTTCGTTCTTTTCGTGCTTCTTTTTCTGCTGCTTTCTCCTGTACTCGTGTGATCAATAACTGTTCAATTTCGGCTTCAAGAAGTATTTCCAATTCCGAAACTCCCTGCCAGCAGCTTTCTCTCTTGCACCATTGAGTTACATTTACAGTAGGACGATTTTCATCGGTTATTCTTAGAAATACCTGCTCTGTTATTGTTTCTAGTGCTTCTGTTACTAGTTCCGGTACCTCCTGTTTATTCCATATAAGCATTAAATCCAGTACTTTTCCTTTATACTGCTTTTTTATCAGCAAATGCAAGAGTGCAATTGAATAAGTAACAATATTTGCTCTATACCCTTGTTCGTACCAATGCTGCTTTGAAACCAATCTCTCCGTATGTTTAAACAAAATAGCAAGCGCAACTGATTCCTGAAAATATTTTTCATTAAATTGAATATCATTTTCGCCCCATTCATTGTCAATCACTTCTGCAAACTTCATAAAGTTGGTCTGAGCGCCTTTACTTACTACATGAGGTAATAAATTCCACGTATTTCTATACTTTGCTAAATCTGTCTTTGTTATTACTTTCTCTTTTGGATGCTGAAGTATAAACTGCTTCTTTTTTGCTGGTGTCATCCGCATTTGAGCCTGAAGATACTGTCCGCGTGCACGTTCATAAAACCACTTGGTTTCATACTGTGCACCGGAAACCGCAGGAGCAAAAATCTTTCTGGAATATTGTTCCATCCGAATATGAAAAGGATGGGAGGCAAAAAAATCAGCGTCACTTACTTTATTTTGGCTATTAGAAGAACGGGAAATATTTTTTATAAGTTCTGTAGCTTTGTCCTCTCCCATTTCACCGATCTGCGTTAATTTCATCTGAACATAAATATTATCCAGCTCTTTTTTATCTCGAAAACGTGTGTTAGATAATGATGCTGTCGTCTGCCCGCCGTTAATAATCTGAAAATCTTTCGCTCCAGTAATAAACCTGCCGCCAGTTGTATCTTCTATAGTCACATCTAATGCTGTAGCAGATATTCCGTTATTGAATGCAAAAAACATTGTTGGACTTTTTAAAATTGTTTCTCTTATTTTTTTATTTACTGCAACCTTAGTCGATAAAAACGACCGTACATTTCCTTCTAATAAGGAGCTTCCGTATGCATCATATATATCTGCTAAAACTGTACCCGGGATAATAGCCAGATAACTTTTATACTCTGCTGCTTCCGCACAGCTTGCCTCTAAACAAGGTATCCCCTCATCCATGTACATTTTAAAATTTATTTCTATTTCCTGTTTTCCAGTTTCAGAACTGCATACCCTATATAAACGATCAATGTCCCATATCTGGCACTCTGCTATTATCCCTTCAATTTCTATGCTTTCAAGGGTCTTTACAGTGCCGCTGAGTTCTGCATCTGTAAATATGAATAAACGATATTTTCTAATCCTGTTCTTATAATACCTTAATAGATCAACCAAATCAGAACAAGGCGTACTAAGCTCAATTTCTTTGTACAGACTACTATTAAGTGCCTGATCAACAAAATATCTCAAACGTTCAACGGTTTGCTTTATTCCTGTTTTAGCAAGTACCCTTTCGCCATTGCTTCCATAATCGGCAATAACCAAATTCATAGTATAGTCAAACTCATCAAAAACATAACCATCTACCCTATATTTTTTGTTTGACTTTCCCGTACCTAGATAAAAAGACGGAACAAAGTCAGGAAGTATTTCTATTTCAATCAGCTGCTGAGCCATGCTGCTGACAAACGATGCACAAGATCCTTCACCTGTAGCTGCCGCATCTGCTTTTATATTTTCAATAAAATCTTTTTTAAATTCCTGTACATCCATTTTATCACCGCTTTCTATACTTATCTAAATATTCAATTGATAGTGAATATTTACATTCCTGTATTCCCGTCATCACATTACTCCGTATAATTTTAGGAAAATAATCATCCACGTTATATGTTTGATGCTTAGTCAAACGGAAATAATTCTTTTCATATTCCTCCCGTTCCTCATCTCTAAAACCATATTTATATAACTTTAAATTAAATCTATCCAGCAAAAGTAAATCCCGGTCAAACGTGCCTCTTATTTCTTCAACTAAGGCATACAAATTCAACCGGCCGCTCCCCTCCGATACTTTCTCTAAAAAATATACTTCTAATGTTCCCTTCATCGGATTATCCAACTGCTGCAGTGAAGAGATTGCAACCGATTCAGCAGCCATAGAAACTGTTTTTATTTCTGCCCATGTATCTGAAAACTGAAAATCCTGATCACCGCCATCCGGTCCTGTCCACGCAGAAACTACTGTATGATAATTTTCCGTCTTCAACACCCCTTTTAAAAACAGCAATTCTCCTATCAGGCCTTTTTGTCTCTTATAAGTTAGCCCTTCCGTTTTCATATATTGAAGCAGTTTCTGCCAGCTAATATATCTGTTTATAAAAGCCATAATTGGTTCATTTGAAGTTTCAGAATAGTCGATCATATCCCAGCAAAGCCGCAAAAATGTATCATTGAGCAAATTTTTCATTAAGCGAAACTCTACTGCATATGAACCATTCTGTAATCTCACGTTTTTTGCTTCAACCGCATAAGAAGATGGTATGTCTTTAATAATCCCTGTATCAAGCAGAACAAGGCTCTTTGAGTCAAGTGAATGATAACCAATATGAACATTCAAAGCCGGACCAAGCCCTAAGCTAAGATAGCCATTTTCACAAGCCTCCATTCCCTCCCATAAATTTTTAAATTCTTTAAATGTTATCTTCTTCATCCTCAAATTCCTCTATATCGACCATATTCCGTTGCTCAATTGTATTTACTATGTACTTCGCTGTTTTTTCTTCTTTTCCTCCTGGAAATCCTAATCCTAATGCAAATATTAACTTGGGATACTTCTTTAGTTCGTTATTTGTGTTGTCCATAAGATGAAGTAATAAAATTGGATTCCGGTTTTCAATAAGATATGTTTTATCCGTGAGTTTTGCACCCTTAGCTTTCGCTTCAGCTCTTATTTTAGTTATTTGTTCCTGGGAAAGACCAATTTTTGAGCATCCTCCAGAACCAACACGTACATGCCGATCATTTACCCGAAGCATTTTTAAGGAAATATCTCGGGTTAATCTTCTCATTTCCGGCCGCATCACAATATCTCTTTCATTTAAATGCAAAGAAATTTTTTCTTCACTTTTCCCAAATGGAATGGCAACGTCCCACATTTCAAGCTCATTATCCGGATCTTTAATATAATCGGACAATGCTGCTGCCTGAAAATTTACATTCCATGGATGGCAAATATATTCATTAACTAATTCAAGTATAAACGATTTGGGAACTTGCCTCCAGATAAAAGTCTTTAGGTTGGAATCATATTCGCTTTCTGCAGCCTCTTTGTCAATTTTTTCAATAAATTCCCAACACCTATCATTATTTTTTTTGATAATACTAATTTCATCCCTTAATCTTGGTGTCTCAATCATCCTTCCTGATACAGTTATGGGCATTGATATTTCCACACCTGATCGCATCTTATTTCGTGCTGTAACAATCAACACTCCAGGGCTCTGTCTGACTTTCAGTCCAAATTCCTCAGGTGTTTGCTTTTGTCCTGCCATTATCCGTAGTTCTTCCTTTAATTCATTCGATGCATCTGTAATGTAGCCGTACCAATCAACGGCATCTTCTCCCAGCCATATTTTAAACAAATCATCGTAATTACTTCTATAGCCGAACCAACGTCCCATTTGAAGTAAAGTATCATACATCATGGTGTTTCGATAGAAATAAGTAACACATAATCCTTCAAGTGTTAATCCTCGTGACAAGCTATTGCCTCCAATAGCAATAACTCTCATTCCTACACCTTTGTATGAATAATAGTCAAGGCTTGATGCTCCATACGTTTGATTAACTGCGCGAACTTCTATCCTGCGAATCGCTTTGAACAAATAATTTTTCAACAAATCTTCCCATTCTATATCCGCAGTCATTGCTAAACCATATTTATTCCATGTAGATTTCAGCTTTTGAATATTAGATATCTGCATTACTTTGTCCATTGACAGTTGTGCATAGTTTTCAATATCCGATCTTAACTGTTCAATATAGTCATTTACCAGTTTCGTTGTGCTATTTTGAACAACTGTAAAACGACTAACGTTAATCATCATAGATCTATGCTCCGTATTATCATAACGCAAATCACCAACAGCAGTTACCAGCACAAAATATCTAATGGCTTCATACATTGACGACGGCAAGCTAATCAACTCATCCGCCAACTCCTTCTTGTGCCTGAACACATAAAAATATTTTTGTTCATCGTTATCTATTTTAACTATAGCCGATTCATATTTCCCATGAATACGACCATGTCCTTCCTCATATCCATTTCCAAATATCTTTTCAGCTCCAATATAATTATCCGGCACTGGTAAAACAGTTATAAAATCTTTTGGAAAAAGATCTTTTGCTGCACCATCTTTTGCAATACTCGGATCAATAAATATATTCGCAAACGGAGTTGCTGTTATACCTAAATAATTTGCCTGCTTAAAACTTCTTAAAATTTTGTTTATTGCATGATTAATAGCCGTCGCTTTCTTTTCCTCAGAGTTCGTATTTATAGATGCGTTGTCAGCTTCATCGTCTATTAAAAGCAATGGCAAATCAAGAATTTCATCATCTTTGGTAAGCCACTGCTGCAGATTATTTAGGATACTCTTATTTTTTTTTACAACAAACAAGGCTGTTCCATGAAGATTTTTTAAATTCAATCCCAGCGAATTCAGAATTCCCTGTTTAAAATCTAGTGTAACTGATGTAAATCTAGTAATACTCTTTTCATCATTACTCGGTGGTATTTTCCCAACCCCAACACGAACATTTTTCCTGGCGTTATCCACCTTTTTATCTAAAGAATGCTTACTATCCAAACCAACAAATTCTGAATCCAATCTTTCTTGGGTTTGAATCCTTAAATTTTCCATCATTCCGGCTAAAACAATGATAATTTTGTATCCTGCATCAGCCGCTTTATTGCAAATAGCCGTGTATGTAGCTGTTTTTCCGGACTGTACGTCTCCTAAAAGCAATCCTCGCCTCTGAAATGGCATATCACTATATGGATCGCCCAAATTATCCATAATACTATTGGTAGTTGTATGCAGTCTTTCAACTACTTCCGAGCTCCACTTTCTGGAAAGTAATGTCTTATACCTATTCCAGTAAAAACCATCGTTCTCTTGAACAAAATACCAAGTCTTATGTTCGCTGTCACGTCCCTGCAGTGTATCTGCATATCCAATGCTGTGTATAATACTTTCTTGAAGACGACTTTTAATGCTCCTGAGCTCTTCAGCAGTTATCGGATAATGTTCTTTAAAAATTCCACGTATAAAATCTGCTTCCTTATTGATTTGATCAACTGTAGGTGTTTTTCCTTTATACTTTAAATCAACTGAACTTCTTGTCTGCTCAAATACGAATTCCATATTAATATCCATGTATTTTCCCCTCCGGCCACTTTCTATCAATCGCATCTATATAAAAGCAGAATGGCTCACTTAACTTCAGCATTTTTACCATTTCAGGCCATTGTGCCAGCTCAGTATTATCTAAAATTTGTCTCACCATGCTGATTACTTCTTTTTCTTCAATTCCTTGATCATTATCAATTTTACCATCATTAATTAAGTCTATATACAAAGCATTCAACGGTAACCCTTTCTCTATATACCGTAAAAGCCTTTGAACATCCCGTTTAACTTGAGGCAGAAGTGTAAATAATTCACTCACCAGCGGATGGTCCTGATTAATCTCATAAATAATACCGCCCTCTCTATTATCAAGCCTATTCCACATATGTACTACTTCATCATTAATTTCCTTCTTTCCCCGCACCGTCCATGTTCGCTTGCTTTTTTCAGCCATTTTCTCAATAACCATACTAAGATTATTTTTCACCTCAATCGGCGGTGCTGCTGATGACTTTTTTATATCCAAAGTCCACAAATCATCGAGATCATTAGGTATATCTACACGTATCCGTACTAATTTCGAGGAATCATCCTGTCGTCTCATGCGGAACCAGGTCCCCCATACTAATAATCGTTTATTTCTATAAACATAAAAACCCTGCCGTCGCCTTAGACCTTCCTTTCCACTCAAAGCCTCCAACTCCTCCGCTGTCATCTTTGAAATATGAGGAAGAATATAAGGACGAACCACTACTTCACGACCATGGATATTCAATATTTCATCGTCCATAGCTCGTGTACTCTTCTCCTCTAAAAATGGATCCATTGGCGCAATTTTAACATTATTAAAATATATATCTAATTTCCTTATTCCCCGCTCCCCTCGTAAATATCTATGATATACTAATGACAAATGCATTCTAGCATCATCCATATATCGTCCCATCGTCTTTTCTAAATTTCCTGCACTTAATTTCATACGGTCGAGGTTCTGCCAGATAATCAATGTGCCATTTTCATATTCCAGCAGTTTATTTATTTCGGGTAACATCAGTAATTCATCATCCTCTAATATTTTAAGACGCCATTCCTCCGATTGAGCCACATAATCCAGGTCCCATTGACGGCATTCAATTTGGTCTTTCTGTTTGCTTACCACCGTCAAAGTTTTACACTGCGATAAGGAAGCGGTCTTTAATCCCAATCCAAATCGGCCCAAATCATCACCTGCTCTTTTATCTTTAGGGTTTTGACTCCCATACTGCATAGCTGTATTTATCTTTGTATAATCCATTCCGGTACCATCATCTAAAATTGCGACATATTCTTTATCAATGGGAAAGAAAAATAATTTAACGGTTGCTGCATGTGCAGTAATACTATTATCAATGATATCTGCTATCGCTGCTTCCAATGAATATCCGATTGCTCTTGTCGACTCCATTAAAATGGGAGCATATGGGGGCATATTAATATAACTCACGATCCGTTCCACCTTTGTCTTATATGTTAATAATCAATATTCTACAAGTTATTCCATTTTTTAGCACAAAACTAAGACTATAATATCATATTTTGACACTTTCCTCAATAAAATTGCGCTATCATAAAGGAATATTCCCAAATGTACTGCCGTAATGCCCCATCACATAATTATATACGCAAAGAAACGGCATAATTCCGCAAAAATACACCGCTCCTTATCATTCTCAATTCAATTTAATCACTCAATTTCACCATCACACTAAGACTAAATCACAACAGTTAGTAAATCCAAATCAGTACCCCCACCAACCACGCGCTTTACAAGTATCCCATTAATCTCCTGCCGTGGCATATCATATCTATGCCATTTTACTAAAACAGTCTTACTATGGTCAATACCCCCCCCTATCCCATATCATTTTAGCACATTCTATAAGTCTACACCACGTAAAGTTGTGAAAGGACCACCCAGAAAATCCGAATAGCCCTTTCATTGTACAAAACTGTTTGCATCTGGTTATTTCTTAGAAAACACTGCTCTCCTTTCATTTAAAATTTAGACTAATCCCCACAAACCCGCATAAACACTGGTTCCTTTCGGTTAGTCCTATTATAACACCAGCCTTTGAGCCGGGAGCGACTACGCTGGAAAAAGAAGGTGTTGGTTATGTCGTAGCATCCTTAGGCGTTGATTCCGGATATGTGCCA
>Ga0153947_1001595_pt1 | contig 10463 bp, 8 predicted proteins | sample TSNJ031MetaG_FD_104697 | JGI IMG/M metagenome (GOLD analysis project Ga0153947, IMG submission 104697) | Attine ant fungus gardens microbial communities from New Jersey, USA - TSNJ031 MetaG | ecosystem: Host-associated > Fungi > Mycelium > Unclassified | place: USA: New Jersey, Wharton State...
AAGTAACGAGGGTCTGTTACCGAAAGGAATACAAAACCGTGAAGTGCGGAGGAAGCTTATGAATTACGCGGCGTTACCAAAGATTGATAACGTATTAAAAGAGGTTGAACATCAAATTGGGGTGGTGTTCAACCTTTCTGTACTTACTGCAGCTGTACGGGAAAGTGTTGCTGAATTGCGAAGCCAGGGGGATGCTTGTCTGGCAAGCACACGAGAAGAACTATTTAAATTAGCGGTACGGGACAGCATTAGGCGGTATCAGGAAAAACAGCTCCCATCCTTGAGAAAAGTTATCAATGCAACGGGCATAGTTCTTCATACAAACCTTGGGCGCGCTCCTTTGGCAGAACAAGCGGTACAAGCGGTTACTGAGGCGGCCCACGGTTACTGTAATGTCGAATTGGATTTGGAAAGCGGAAAAAGAAGCAGCCGATATGATCATCTTGTGGAGCTTCTAAGAGAGCTGACTGGGGCAGAAGACGCGATGGCAGTGAATAATAATGCTGCCGCGGTTCTTCTTGTGCTCGACACGCTGGCTCGCGCAGGTGAAACAGTCATCTCGCGCGGACAGCTTGTTGAGATCGGCGAAAGCTTTCGCGTTCACGATGTGATTGCACGGACGGGAGCGATACTGCATGAAGTCGGAGCGACAAACAAAACGCACCTTCGCGATTACGAGGAAGCAATTTGTGAACAGACATCGTGCCTGCTTCAAGTACATCAGAGCAATTATGTAATGCGCGGCTTCGTTGAAGGAGTTCCTACTTTGGAATTGGCTAGGCTTGCGCACAAGCATGGGCTTCCGCTGATTTATGATTTGGGCAGTGGTTGCCTATATCCCTTTGCGGAAAGTGGAATCGGGCAGGAACCATTGCCGGCAGCGCTGATTCGAGATGGTGTTGATGTGTTAACCTTCTCTGGCGACAAGATGCTGGGTGGCCCACAAGCCGGCATTATTGCGGGGAAGAAAGAATTGCTCGACAGGATCAAGAAGAATCCGCTGACAAGAGCGCTCCGTATTGATAAGCTGACCGTCGCGGCTTTAGAGAGCACACTGCGTCTTTATCGAAACGGCAGGGAGACTGAGATACCTACTGTTGCCATGATTATAGAACCAACGGAGCGTATCAAAATAAAAGCGGAGGATCTGAAGCGCGCTTTGTCGGATTGCAAGGCGGATGTCAAGCTGCGGATAGGCACCTCATCGGTCGGAGGAGGATCCCTTCCGGAGGTAGAGCTGCCAACGTGGATAGTTGAAATTGTACCGGAAGAAATATCCGCGCAGCGAGTATTGGAGACATTACGAAAAGGAAATCCCGCTGTACTCGGTTATAATCGAGCCAACTGCGCTTGTTTTGACTTACGCACGGTTCCTCAAGAGGAAGTGTCAATAGTCGCAGCGAGTATTCGGGAGATATTAGTATGAATGGACATATTGTAATCGGTACAGCAGGCCATGTCGATCATGGAAAGACACTCTTGACCGCGGCGCTGACAGGGATCAATACAGACAGATTGCCCGAGGAGAAGCGCCGCGGCATGACTATTGTACCCGGATTCGTTCCATTAGAACTGCCGAATGGTATGAAGCTTGGATTAATAGATGTTCCAGGACATGAGAAGTTTATAAAAAATATGCTAGCCGGTGTCGGAGGTATTGACATGGCACTGTTGGTTGTGGCGGCGGATGAAGGCGTTATGCCGCAAACAGTGGAACATCTGAATATTCTTCATCTTTTGGGAATCCAAAAAGGCATTGTCGCAATCACCAAATGTGACATGATAGACGATGACCCGGAGTGGCTCGAAATGATTCATGGGCAGGTACACGCGCTGTTGTCCAAGACATTACTGCGCGACGCTCCGATTATCGATATCTCCGCCGTTACGGGATATAATATTCCGCAATTACGAGATTTGCTTGGCGAAGTCGCTTCTGAAGCGCGTGAGCGTCCGCCTGTAGGGTTTTCACGCATGCCTATCGATAGATGCTTTACCAAACAGGGCTTCGGCACTGTGGTGACAGGAACAATTTGGGCGGGCGCGGTTTACATTGGGCAAAAATTGGAACTCCACCCGCAAAATGTCGAGTTGCGCGTTCGCAGGATACAAGTACATGGTCAAAGTGTTGAGCGCGCGTTGGCCGGTCAAAGAACGGCGATCAACCTCACCGGTGTTGGCGTGGAAAATGCCGCGCCTGGTTGTTGGCTTACGGAGCCGGGGCTGCTGCGTTCAAGCTACCGTCTTGATGTCAAACTGGATTTGCTGCAAAACGCGGAGGAATTAAAGCATTGCGCACGGGTGCACTTATTTCACGGAACCTCAGAAGTATCAGGGCGTGTCCGTATGCTTGACAGAGAGATACTAAAAGCAGGAGAAAGCTGCTTGTGCCAACTGGAATTGGAAAAACCTCTGCCTCCGTTAAGGGGTGATCGATTGATCCTTCGCGCTTGGTCCCCTGAAATAACAATCGCCGGCGCCACGGTGCTTGATACGGAGCCGCCGCGTTATAAACTGAGCGATCCCGATACGATGGAAATTATTGAACGGAAAAATGGCCGGGACAACGCGCAGACTGTTCTTGATATGCTGGAGAAAGAGGCAAAACCCCTTAATATTAAGAATATTTCTACACTTGTACAGCTTACAGAGGAGGATACGGAGAGTGCGCTGCAGTCTTTGCTGGATGATAGGCGCGCCATATTATTAGAAGACGACCGTAAACAATATCTTTCCGCTGAACGTTATGAACGTTGGCGCGAAACCTTAAAGGATGTTTTAGAACAATTTCATCAGCAGTATCCTCTGCGAGGCGGATTCCCAACCGGGGAGCTGCGGCAGAGAGTGTTCGGACACATCCACACAAAGCAGCTTGCCATGGTACTGGCCGGCTATGAGCGTGACGGAACAATCCGCAATGAGAATGCGGTAATTGCTTCCGCAGCCTTTAAACGCAATCTGACTAATCTGCAACAGCAGCATATAGACAGAATTGTTGTTGCCTATAAAAATAAACTGTTTAACCCGCCTGATTGGGAAGAACTGATGGTATCCTTCAAAATCCCGCAGAATGACGCGCAGGAATATTTTCTGTATTTACTCGACCAGGGTACACTGGTGAGAATAGGCAAGGAGTATTTCTATCAGATGTCGATGCAGACAGCGGAGCAAATGCTGCGCGGACAATATACGAGGTTTACTGTCGCGCAAGCGCGCGATACGCTTGGAACAACACGTAAATTTGTGCTTCCGCTGTTGGAACGAATGGATGCAAAAAACATTACGGTTCGTAATGGCGATGAGCGATATTTTCGAAATTGATTATTATTCGCGGGTGCAGCCGGAGCTTGTATCTGTGCCGGGAGAGGGTACTTAATGATTTACTTCGACAACAGCGCGACGACTTTAAAAAAGCCTCCAGAAGTTGCGGCGGCGGTCGCTTGCGCAATCAATCATTTCGGCAACGCCGGACGCTCCTTTTATGATGCGGTGCTGCTCGCAAACCGTGAGATATTTGGTACCCGCGAGGAAGTTGCGAAACTGATCGGACTGGATGAGCCTTTAAATGTCGCTTTTACGTCATCTTCTACGGAGAGCCTTAATTTGGTGATTGGCGGGCTGGTAAGGAGGGAGGATTCCGTTATAACGACTGTAACAGAGCATAATTCTGTGCTGCGCCCGCTGTACCTCACGGGCTGTAATTTAAGCTTCATAGACTGCAGCGATAACGGACGCCTTCTGCTTGATACGGTTGAGCCGCTCATTAAGCCAACCACGCGGTTTTTGATTTGTACGCACGGCTCCAACGTGACGGGCAATATTACCGACGTTCAAAAGCTTTATAGCATCTGCAAGGCAAACGGCATAACAATGATTTTGGATATTTCCCAAACGTTTGGCGTGGTTCCCGTAGATATAAGCATCGCCGATATCTTCTGCTTCACGGGACATAAAGGCTTGTTCGGGCCGCAGGGGACGGGCGGAATAATCGTAAACGGCAAATTTGACTTTGCGGTCGTTAAGACAGGCGGCGCGGGCGTAAACAGCTTTGACAGGCTCCAGTCAAATGAAATGCCGGATGTTTTTGAGGCGGGTACGATGAACAGTCACGGCATATACGGGCTGCAAAAGGGCGTTAAATTTATAAACAAAACCGGAATAGAAGCGATCCACACCAAAGAAACGCACCTGCTTAAAATGTTTTACGAAGGCATCAAAGATTTTGAGCGAGTTAGAATATATGGCGATTTTTCAGCCGAAAACAGACTGCCGGTCATTTCAATCAATATTGAGGGGATTGATTCGTCAGATTTGGCGGCGCGGCTTTGGGATGACTATGGCGTTGCGACCCGTGCCGGAAGCCATTGTGCCCCACTCATGCATAAGCGGTTCGGTACGGTCGAATCGGGGTTGGTAAGGTTTTCATTCTCGTATTTTAATACTGAGGAAGAAATCGAAAAAGGCGTTTCGGCGGTTAAGGATATAATTAAGTTATAGGGATAGATGAAATGGAATATATAATTGCATTTAAAAATACTAATTTTTCTATAAAAGCTGAGCGATGCCTGCTTGAACAAAAACTGCGTGTAGCCGTAATGACTCTGCCTTCACAAATCCGTGCCGGCTGCGGGATTTGTCTGCGCATACCGCCGGAGGATATTAAGCTTGCGCTGGGCGCGCTGTCTAATGAAGGAATTGACGGAATGGAGATGTATTCCAGAATAGCGAAGGATAACAAATTTGTGTATGCCGAGGTAAAGGACGGGAGTTATTAAAATGGAAAAAAGATTATGCTCTCTTCTGGAAAACTGCACAAGCGGAGGCTGCGGCGCGAAAATAGGTCCGGGCGAGCTGTCGGCATTACTCAAAGGATTACCCGCTTTTTCTGATAAAAACCTGCTTGTCGGCTATGACTCCTCTGACGACGCGGCTGTATATAAAATTGATGAAAAGCGTTCAATCGTCACTACCGCGGACTTTTTCCCGCCGATGGTAAACGATCCTAAAACGTTCGGCAGGATTGCCGCCGCGAACGCGTTAAGCGATGTTTACGCGATGGGCGGGAAGCCTGTTGCCGCGTTAAACCTCGTCTGTTTTCCGCAGTCTATGCACATGGATGTTCTGAAGGAAATATTAACAGGCGGTGCGGAAAAGGTTGCGGAAGCGTCCGCCGTGCTGGCCGGAGGCCACTCGATCTACGACAAGGAGCCGAAATACGGGCTGGCTGTCACCGGCATTGTCGAGAACGATAAAATCATCAGAAACGATACTCCCGAAATAACTCACAAGCTTATTTTAACAAAGCCTTTGGGAACCGGAATTATTATGGCGGCGCTGCGAGGGGAAGTTGCAAGCCCCGAGGCGGTAAATAAGGCCGTCGCTACAATGGAAAGACTCAACAAATACGCCGCCGAGAAAATGCGGGGGTTCAATATAAGCGCCTGCACGGATATAACCGGCTTCGGTTTGCTGGCACATATGCTTGAAATGGCATCCGATAAAGTATCTATTGTAATTGAGCCGAACGAAATACCGTACATTGATGAAGCGTATGTATATGCCGGTGATTTTCTCGTTACCGCCGCCGGGCAGAGAAACCGCAACCATTTTGCGGATAAGGCTGATTTGAGCGGATTGCCTTTTGAGATCCAGGAATTGATGTTTGACCCGCAGACATCAGGCGGGCTTCTGATTTGCGTTTCTCCCGAACAGGCGGACGCTTTGTTGGCGTCAATCCAAGCGGATGACGCCGCCGCAAGTATTATCGGTGAAATAATTAATAGAGAAAAAGATGTTATATTATTTAATACACAAATGCGGGGAATGAAACAATATGAAAATAATTGATGTAATGGGCAAGCCATGTCCTATTCCGGTGATTGAAGCGAAGCGGGCGCTGGCAGAACAAGGCATAGCGGGCGTGCTGGTAAAAGTGGATAATATAGTGTCCGTACAGAACCTTGAGAAAATGGCAAAGGGCTGCGGATACGGCTTTTCTTATGTCGAAACCTCAAAGGATTCCTATGAGGTTTCGATCAGCGGGGACGGAAAAAATGCACCCATCCTAAACGACGCGGGCAGCGGGGCCGAGGACTTCCAATGCGACCCTCTATCCGGGAAATTGGTTGTCGTTATAAGCGGGAACACTATGGGCGCGGGAACAGAAGATCTCGGCGAAATACTCATCAAGGGCTTTATTTATTCCCTGACGGAGCTTGCCGTGCCGCCGAAATACGTTATTTTCCTCAACTCCGGCGTGTACCTGACATCTGAAGGGGCAAATACGATCGAGGATTTGAAAAAGCTGGAGGGAAAAGGAACCGAAATTTTTACATGCGGAACGTGCGTCAATTTCTACAATTTACAAGAAAAACTGGCGGTCGGCACGATTACCGATATGTACAATATAACGGAGAAGATGGCTTCTGCTTCCAATGTTATAAATATTTAACCCAATTTTTGATCTCGAGCCCATCAACACGCCCAAACTCACGGACATTATTGGTTACAATCGTAAGCCCCATCGCTTTAGCGTGGGCCGCGATAAGCATATCCATTGTTCCGATAGGCGTTCCGCGTTTACGAAGTGCAGCTCATATACGTCCATATTCAGCAGCGGCTTTTTGGTAAATATCCCTGCTTGCCGGAGTAACGATTAGTTTCACGCTGTCTTTAATCTTCTTGCCTTGAAGTATCTCTGCCGCGATCTGCAAATCCTCCAGCCTCCCGTTGGTACAGGAACCGATGAAAACCTGATTCAGATCAATCCGTCCTATTTCAGAAACAGGTTTTACATTATCCACTTGGAGGCAGGCGTTATGAGTAGCCGTACATCGGGATGGACTTTTTTGCCTTTTTAGATACCTACGGTTATCCGCATTTCCTCAATGCGCCTATTATTGCAGGAGCCAATAAAGCCTATGATTGTTGTTCATAAAATATTCAAAAACATTGAAACATATGTTTCATTGGGTCATTGTATTCTTGTGCAGAAGAAAAAATTTGATTAATATTGTAATAGGTCAGTTTTACACGCCTTAATGGATTCCGGCCAGGTCTGTTTATTTCCTTCTTTGAAGAACCGGTTTTCAAATTCTCCCCTAAAGCAAAGAAAAAGAAAGGAGTCAAATTGAGTGAGTGAAGAACCTTTTGAAACGGGAGAACTACACTCAAACTGATCGGCTGTTTCGGCTCTCTTATTCCTTTCTATTACTCCTCTCCAATCTGAGAGCCGATAAATAAAACAAGCGGGTTTTTCCCGTAATTAGGAGTGAAAAAAATGTCTGATAGTGCTCAGAAAAAACAGTATGGTATGATGGCTATGATCACATGTCTGTTGATGTGTTCCATGACCAGTACCGCCACCGTCATTTCCCCCATCATTGGCGACCTGATTGGAAAATTCACCCCCTTGGGTTACACCGCAACCCAGGTTAAGCAGATCCTCTCTATCCCCAAGCTCTCAACCCTCGTCATGACCATCTTCGGCGTAAGCTTCCTTATTGACCGTGTTGACAACAAAATACTCGGTATCATCGGTTCCGCCGGTATCGGTATCTGCGGTGTCCTCTGCGCTTTTGTTGACAGCCTGAACGTTATACTCTTTCTGCGTTTTATGCAGGGCGTTTTCATGGGTATGATAGCTCCTTTCTTCGCAGGCTACTTGGGTCGTCTGTGGGACGGCGATACCTTTAAGCGTCTGGTCGGTCTAAAGCAGACCGCCGCGGGTCTGTTCTCCGCGGTAGGTACATTTACCATTGGTATTCTGGCTGCAAGCTACTTCCAGAACGCATTCTTCTGGTACGCTATCGACATCGTAATCGCAGTCCTCATCGCTATCTTCCTGCCCTCCATGCCCGCACCCACCAAGGAAGAGCGCGAGGCTGCAAAGCGCAAGACTGAAGAACAGAAGGCTCTGACTGCTGCGCGAAAGGGTTCTGTCAGCGATGACGAGCGCAAGCGCGTCATGCGTACCCTGTACATCATGACCTTCCTTTACTTTCTCATGAACGTTGTTCGTTTCGCCACCTACTCCCAGCTCACCCTTTGCGTTACCGAAAACGGCGGTTCCACAATGGCCGCAGCAACTGCTCAGACCGTTCGTCAGGTTTCCGCAGCAGTCTTCGCAATCTTTTTCAAGGAAGTCAATAAACTCTTCAAGAAATTCTCCATCCCCCTCTCTCTCTTGCTTACCGGCGTAGGTATGTGCATCATCGGCAGGGCCAGCACTACTATTATGATCTGTGTCGGCGCAGTTGTTTTCGGCGGCTTCTACGGCCTTGTTAACCCCGCATTCTACAACTCCGTCAACAACGCAAAGAAGGTCGGCGGTACCGCAAACGTCAAGAACGCTGGCTTTATGGTAATCGCGACCGATCTGGGCGGTTACCTGTCCGCCTACATAATGGATCCCTTGTTCGCAGTTCTGGGCATTACATCCACTCCCGGTCAGATGTTCTTCGGCGGCATGATCTTTTCAGTAGCAAGCCTTATCGTTCTCGTTGGCATGCTCTTCCTAAGGACCAATAAAAAGGCTCCTGCTTGATCTGAGAAATCAATATTAAACAGGGCTGTTGCAGAATAAATCCCGAAAGAAATATGCATAAAAAGATTTACCAGGATTAGAAGGATTTAAAGGATTACTTTGATTTTTAGATTTTCAAATCAAGGTAATCCTTTTAATCTTATGAATCCTGGTAAATGCTGAAAAAACGTAAATTCCCAAAGTAAGTGCAACAGTGGGGACACGTCTGGCGTTTAGTCTGGGAAAGAGCCAAAAAACAGGATGCATTTACTATGAGAAAAGGAAGTGCGACAGAAAAAGAGTTGAATTACTGGGGTTGAAGAACAGGATGGGTTTTAAAAAAGGGCATAGCAAACAAGCCTGAAAAAGTGGTTTTTCAGACTAAATGCAACTATATATGCATTTAAGTCGGGAAATTTCCATGGGTAAAAAATGGGCTAAACTGGTTAATTGGGTCGATTTTTCAACAGCTTTGGTGATTGCACAACTTCATTGGCTGGGATTTTCTCAATGCCCAAAAGCGAAGTTATGCTTTCGCCAAACATGAATGAAAACACTTCGTAAGGTGTTTTTCCGTTAAGGCTTTTTCGTTTTATACTGTTCACATGAGAAAAAATCAGGTTGACCGTTTCTTTCGTAAAATGGTCGAAAGATTCGCCCTTTGGGACAATGTCCCTAAACAAGGTATGATTTTTCTCTACTTTTGGCTTTTGACTGGATTGGTATGGGTCACAAAAAAACAAGTCCGTCTCGGGTTTACCGTCCAATCCAAGTATAAAAGCAAAAACATTAGCGAACTCACCACCGTTGTCGGTCAATATTAACGGCAGAATATCACCGAAGCGAACCTTGCCTTCATGCAATCTCGTTTTAAGCGCATGGATTTTCAATGCGGCTTCTGCGGCGGTTTTGTCATCTAAAAGCAAACCAAACATGAAGTTGCAGAATGTGAAGATAAAGGTCATGATAACTTTTCCGCCTACCCTGCCAATGACGGTGTCCATTTCAACCCATGATGATATGTCCCGTTCCTCAATGAAGGCGAGAAAGTCCGCATGTGTTCGGCCTTCCCTGACCGCCTTAGGTACGGAGTCGGGTCTGCGTTGCTTGCGTGCCTTGAACTTGACCACTCTTGGGAAGTCCAGTTTGCTGACCGACAAGTAGCCCCTATGTAGATGCCGATACGCGGAAGATTTGGAAAAGCCCACGTCATTGGACTCCATTATATGGTACAGTCGCTGTCCCTTCTTGATTCCCTCCGCAATAATGGAATCTGCCTCCCAAAATTCTTCCTTGTTTAGTGGTATGCCCTCTCTCGCCTCATGCAACAAGGCAGTGTATTCAACCTGCGCATTTTTGGCGATATACAGTTGCTTCTGAAATGCACAATTACTCCGGCGCTTCTTGCACGGATTACAAACAAAAGGCGCTTTCAGGAGTAATGGGCATGGCCTATCTTCAATTGGAGACCCATCAGCTTTTGTACGCTTAAACGAAAGCGGTTGGACTGCTAGATGTTTTTTTACTTCCCTTGATATCGTTGTCGGAGCCTTTCTAATCCGACGTGCAATATCCTTGAAGGCCATACCCTTGTCGAGACACTCCATAATCTCTTGGCGCTCATCAAGCGTCAGATGCTTACCCACAGTAGATTTTAAGTCTGACATTGTCATCTTCCTTTCGCAAGGAAATTTCCCAGACTTAATACTACCATTTTTGATTTCTCAGAGTAACCGCCACTCCCGCCGCCACTGTTGCACTTACTTTGGGAATTTACACCTCACCGATAAAGCTATATTTTACTTGTCGAAAAATGGGTAATCCTGTATAATCCAACAAGCGCAATTGCATTATGGGTGGTTAGGCTTAGCTCTGAAAGGCGGTGATTGGTTTTCCTCAATCCAACCTGGAAGGAGGCGGAGCCTATGTCAACGTTTGA
>Ga0153947_1001596_pt1 | contig 10459 bp, 12 predicted proteins | sample TSNJ031MetaG_FD_104697 | JGI IMG/M metagenome (GOLD analysis project Ga0153947, IMG submission 104697) | Attine ant fungus gardens microbial communities from New Jersey, USA - TSNJ031 MetaG | ecosystem: Host-associated > Fungi > Mycelium > Unclassified | place: USA: New Jersey, Wharton State...
GAGACAATGATACTCGGGTTCTGATTTGGCTTGCGCCTGTTAATTTTCAGTTAGTGTATTGGTGACCAAACTATGGTCAGTACTGAGAATCAGTCTGCTGAGAATGGCCTCTTCCACTCTACACAATCTTCCAATTCAGATGATCCGATTAAGTAGATTTGCATTTGCATTGTTACATCTTGAATGCAAAGACTTAATGAATATCTGAGAATCCTGAAATCAATTGTAAGTCGTGATATATCCAAGGCAATTGGCAGATCCCATCATTCTGAACGGGATCGGATGTTGGTGGCGATCGGAACACGGGTTCCTCAGTCTCGTCATCGGGATAAAAGGAGATGCAGGGAGAAGGGGGGGGGGGGAGATAACAGTGGTGGAAAGACGTTCACCGTATTCTCTCCAGTTTTCTTCCCCAGATCGTTGACATGAAGTGGGATAGAAAGAAACGCGACGACACTAGTAGAGAAGGTAGAGCTCATGCCAGTTCTTTGCACGAAAGCGTTACCATCAAAACCTGGAATACAGAATGGACCGCTTGTCCTATTTTCGCATGCTGAATACTTCTCAAAAGTACCCGAAACACATCAGAAGAAATGATCAAGACAGAAAGCAAGTAGAAACCTTGACTTTTCTCTTTTGAGGGTGGGAAAGTCGACGTCTACATTTTGCAAAGATCTGATGAAAATATTACCTAATGTTTGTTGGGTATCAAACTCTTGTAAGTCATTAGACACTGTGTGAGAGGAAATCAGGGGATAATAGCTAATGTTCCATAAAATTTGTACGTTATAAAACCAGGCCAAGTTGAATTGAGTTCAGAATATGGATTTGAGTGATTATTAGTAGAGAAGTTGATTCATAGATACTATTGAATGTATATCCAATTCTATCTTCGTCTTTGTCCACCATGCAATAGCCGCCCGTCAATGCTTGAGAGTTAGGTCAGCCATTGATCGGAGATATCTTCTAACCACAGTTCTCACTGAAGCAAGTTGAACCTATCCAAGACACTAAGATGACAGTTCGACAGGTTCTCATCTTTCTTGGTCTCTGTAGTCAAGTAGCCTTCTCCAATCGTGAGAGTGGGCACGCCAAATTGTCGTTTGGGACTCAAAATCCATTCATCTATGGTCCAGATACCGCTCAAGCACAGGCGCCGAAAGATCCAACTTGGCTGGAGAAATACGGACCTCAGACTGACCAACCGTTTTCAGGACCCTTGTCCTTCTCACACTTACCATACCATCGATGCCTGGAGAAAGAGGATGTGTTCTTTGATATCGCAATCCTGGGTATGCCATTCGATACAGCCGTAACCTATCGTCCGGGGTGTGTTTGCCTTACTTGTGAACTGCTCATGTCGAAGGAATGAACTGATTCTTGTAGCGCGCGATTTGGTCCGTATGCTATCCGTTCCGGAAGTAGACGACAGCAGGCAAAGAGAGCATATACGATGGCATGGGGCATGAATCCCTACGATCAAGGGTTAAAGGTTGTCGATTGTGGTGATGTGAGAATCCTTGACTTCTAAGGACTAACAAGGCATTGATTTTGTATGAAAGGTTCCCCTTAATCCCTTTGATAATGCTCTTGCTGTGGACCAGATGGAAGTTGCATATAGCTCGCTTTTAGCAAGAACATCGGAAACAATCAAAAAGGATGTTCCCGCCCATCTTAGGCGTACCATTGCAAAAGACGGGTCAATTCGACCTAAAATCGTGACGTACGTCCGTTTACGAAACTTTCCAAACATAAATTAAGGATTTCAGTCTTGGAGGAGATCATACTATCGTCAGTTTTGTTTTGAGTGGTGTATTGATTCCCTGTTGACAAGTATTTTATATTTTAGGTCCTTCCTATTCTTCGATCTCTTCACAGAGTATATGGTCCTATATCCGTAATCCATTTCGATGCGCATCTGGTAAATTTCCTATCGAAAATCTTGAGCGCTATTGGGACCTCATTTTCCCACAGGATACATGGCCCTCATACCCTGGTCAATTGACCGACCAGTCTCGTGTAACTCACGGCACATTCTTTTATCTTGCCAGCGAAGAAGGTCTCATCGCCAACAATAGTATTCATGCGGGAATACGTTGCAAGCTTGCAGTGAGTTTACCGCTATAGTCCTTTGGTGCAATGTATACAACTGAATGACACGTCCCGAACGTGCAGGGTGCCGCTGATTTGGAGAATGATAACCAAGTTGGTTTCAAAGTCATCTCAACTGATGACATCGATGATATTGGGATTCCCGCGATTATAAAGCATATTAGGGAACGTATCGGAGACAGTCCAGTTTATCTTAGGTGTGTGGCTAATGGCTGGGGTTCTTGTTCATGGCTCACCGGAAGCTCTTGGTGTCCTTAACAATACTTAAGCTTGGACATTGACGTCGTAGGTGAGTTCCTGTTATATTGGATACGGCGATATCGAATTCACATTGGACAGATCCAGGATTAGCGCCAGCGAGTAAGCGTTGTGGTCTTTAACTGAATGAGAGTAACAATCACCTACCGTGGTTCTTTCATAGCTGGTACCCCTGAGGCAGGCGGCTGGACAACTCGCGAAGTGAAACGCATTCTCCGAGGACTCGCAGGATTGAATTTTGTGTACGTCCTCTAGTTGATGAATCAAAGATCTAGACAGTAACGGAGACATTGGTTGTAGTGGCGCTGATGTTGTAGAAGTCTCTCCAGCATATGATCATGGTAAGTCAATTCATGAACATGGTTACCAATCAATCAGAGCATTGACATTTCCTAGCTGACATTACAGGAATTGCAGCTGCAGACTTTATCCATGACTTCCTGTCCATGTTTTTGACCCAGAGGCCTCCCAAGTCAACTACCTTGTTCGAGAACTAAATTTCAGGCCCGCTCAAGTTCAAAGAAGCATGGGACCCGCATCGAAAGAAAAAAGATCTGACAATATCAGAATAAATATGGAAATTGTTTGGTATCATCTAAGTCATGTACAAATGAAGAAATTTTGGTTCAGTCTTTGTTCATGAGTGCTTTCCCCAATGTCCAATTACCCCTGCAGTTCCAGCATCATAACCAGGAGGCGCTTCTTCCAGAGGTTGCGACGAGACCGGTGTTTGTTGGTATTGCTGAGTAGGATTTGTCATTGGCGGCGCTGCATAGCCTGTGTTAGCGTTAATAGGTGTCTGATATGCACCTAACGGCATGCCCGTTCCCGAATTGGGCAGATAAGGATTATTTGCGTCCGGCACAAGTGAATCATAATTCCTGCCATAACCATCACCTCCCAAGGTATATTGACGCTGAGCTCCATGTGGATGTGGTCGTGGAGACTGAGAAGTCAAAGGGACATAAGGATCAGGCGCAGTGGGAGACATGTATGAATTCGAGGAAGGCGTTGTATAAGGATTGGGCACATTTGGGGAGGGTAGCCTTGGCGGAGAGGCACTGTTTAAAATCCCCGTGCTATTGTATGTGGCAGGATTGAATGATGGTTCGGTGTAATGTGCTGTTTGAGATTGGAGCTGTGATGGGTAGTTGTTATATGGGTACGATGAGGGTTGTTGGTCAGGAGTTATTCCAGCGAGATCTAGAAATAACAGAGGCAAGTGAGTGCAAGAAATACGTGACTATCTGTCCATACTCACAACCAGAAGCAGTATGAGGATTCTGATAGGCAGTTAAGGGTACACGATTGTTCGGCAGAGGCGGCGGTGGCGAAATCCGTGGTGGTGGTGCACTCGAGTACAAGGGTGAGTTTGGTGTATATCCACTCGGCTGCCTTTGAGGGCCAGCAGGATGGATTGTAGTCATATGCGACTGAGTACTGGCCTGTCGTTCGGGACGGGAAGTATAGGCAGTATTCGTAGTAATAGAGGGTTTCGGTGGCTCGTAGTACTCATCAACGGCACGAGAACCCTGAGGAGCAGGGGCGTATCCAGCCGGACCAGACCGACCAGACGTCTCATTCTTGTCTGTATAGGCAGAATTGTTCTCAACGTGAGCTGTCAAGGGTACAGATTCTGGGAATGCGGGTAATCCTCCACTTCTCTGACTATAACTCCTTGCCTGCGTAGCCCTCCGCTCGTTATCAGCTTTGATGGCTTCCATCCTCATTTGTTCTGCATGCATTGCATCCGGCCCGCCGGCATCATCACCTCTGCTACCCCATTTTGACCGCGGACCTCTCTTGGAGATACAACAACGACCCATAGTGAAGAAACAACCACTGAAGAATAACAAAACCCAAGCGATCAGAGTCAACCAAATGGCATTTCCTATTGATGCATGACCAATGGTATTGATGCGGGCTTTTGCAACAAAGAAAAGGACGATGTCAAAGATGAAGGCAGCGAGAGTAACAACTGCAGCAAAACCGGAAATGCAGGTACTACAATACGCCATGGACATTTCGCGAATATGAGCAAGAAGACCAAAGACGGCAGAGATGGCCGCAAGTGCGAGGCCGATGACATGAAGGAAGAGCGCATAGGTTAGCCACTTGACTGCAACCTGGGGTATCTGTATCCTGGAGTTGTTGCCTACAAGGCCGTTAATATCTGTTTTTTTCTTGATTAAGTACGATAGTTGCTGATAGTTGAGCTGGCCAAATCTATACCTAACTGATATCCAATTGAAGGACTGGAGCAAGTCGTTCCGTTTGAAAGTTGCAGGCAATATCCGAGGGTACCAAAGATAATGGAACCAGAGTGATCGCTGACGCTGAAATCCGCTTTCAGGAAATAGACGGACCTAGAGTACGGGACACAGAAGGATACAACTGCCAGCAGGATTGCTGCAACGAGCGTAACAACGAAGCCGGGTGTCGCAGGGCGGAGGCAGAACATAATCTTCACAAGGAGAGTGTAGAGAGGGAAGGTGGGAACTCAGCCGTCGCTGCCACATTTGGCAATTATTTCCACACTTTGCATAGCCAAGCGCAGTGGCTTCCGTCTTATCCTGCTGGCGCTGCGGGCCTTACTGCGGTACATTTCCTGATACTAATTTAACACTACTGGCTACGTGATCAAGTTCGGTTCAGCACACGTCGAATCGCAGGTTCCTTGGTATATGTTGCACACGTGTTTTAACATTGTCCAGGGTCCGATCAGGCAGACCCTGAAGACTTGAAGAGACTGTGAGATCGCTTGTCCGCTTTAGTCCATCCAGGATCAGATGCCGCCTGTTGCAAACATATTCGTTGTGCAGTCGCGTACTAATCACCAATGCTCTGGATGTTGTCTCTGTGAGGTGTCAAATGGAATTGTGTAACCTGAGATTACGAAGGAAAATTCGCAAACATTGGCCCTGCAAGAAGAAGCTGCACCCCCGTAACGAGTGTGAATAGCGTTTAACCAGTCACGTCATAGTCGTTGATAGCTCTCACTGCGTATAAACGGCTCATGATTCCGCTGTTCAAGCTTGTTAGTGAATTTTTTGGGGTGCTTTTTTGTCCAATTTTGTCGGTCCCTCAAGCTTTGTCTTGCTACACACTCAAGCACATGGAAATCCAGGCTCTCAAGATCGTAAATGATCCACAACCTCGAAATGCAGCTTCATTTAATAAAGTTCGACATGTATTTCACGCAGTAAATGTAGGTGTCCACACCTGAACTGTATTGGTTTGTACATCACTTGACACGCATCTTCATCTTATCTTATCAGACCAAAATAAAGGGGTATGATATTCCCACGGGTTAATAAAGCGCTTGTGTGTTTGAAAAGTGGACATTGCAAGCTCTTTCGTCGACGAGAACGTTGAACATGGACAAGAATGTTTCAACAGAGTCCTTTGAATCGACGGCGTCTGGAGAGCAAAAGGAGCGTGGTGATGCCGAGAAGACATCGGAGAACAGATCTAATTTGGCCTCGGGAATACACGACGGCGCTTCGCTTCCTCTCTTGCAACCAGCCCCTACACCTCTCCCATTCCCCCTTCCCCTCTTTTTACAAGATCAACTTCTCACAGAAATGAAGTCTCAGGTGCCGAGGGCTGGCTCACCACTCCCTCAGACCACAGAGCAGGCCCTTGTCCCGGAAATGGCCAGACCACTCAACGTTACGGACGCGCTCAGCTACCTTGACGAAGTTAAAATCCAATTCTCAGAGAGACCAGAAGTGTACAATCAGTTTCTCGATATCATGAAGGATTTCAAGAGCCAGACGTATGTCCTCGCCGTTGTTCTTTGGTAGTATCTAATGTTTGCTCTTCCTGTGCAGCATCGATACCCCAGGCGTCATCAACCGTGTCTCAAGTTTATTCAACGGAAGCCAAGAGCTTATTCAAGGCTTCAACACATTCCTTCCCATGGGCTACCGTATCGACGTCTCTGTTGATCCTTCCAACCCGAGTACCATCACAGTAACAACGCCCCAGGGCACAATGACCCAGAACACGAACGATATGACGATTCAGACGCGATCTGCAAGAGAGACCCAAGGCGCACTACCTTCGGGTCATAGCAATTTGCTTTTATATTCTACGCCAGCACCTCCCCTGACAAGCACACTATCTCGTGCACAAACTCCTGTAGGGATATACCAAATAACGCCCCCGAACCAGGTCCTCTTTGATTCCAATGCCCCACCTCCGGCATATCCAATAGATCAGCCCCCAACTAGTCAAACTTCGCAAAATGCCCAGGGTGCCACAGCTGCTGCTGCCTCATTTCTTGGAAGTTTGCCTGGCGGGCGTCAACCGGAACCCTCCGCGAGCTCGAATATCGTGCAGGTAGATACAGAAAACCATGGTCAGTTCAATCACGCTATCCAGTACCTCAACAAAATCAAAGCACGATATAACGACGATCAAGATACATACAAGCAGTTTTTGGATATCCTGCAGACATATCAAAGGGAGGCTGCGTACGTCTTACTCGAATTATACTACTACCATGTTCAGCTGACGGTGAATCAGTACACCCGCTTTGCAAACTCAAGTTTATCTTCAAGTTCAACATCTATTCAAGGACGCTCCTGATCTATTATCCGAGTTCAAAGTTTTCCTGGGAGAAGTAGCTGGTCCTCAAAACGGAGTCGTCATTTTACCTCAATCGAACGGAGATCTCTCTCCTTGGTTGCCACCAGGGGAAGCCGTATCGAGCCCCGCTATAACATCCGCCAGGAAGCCCCAGTTGTCTAAGCGGAAAAAACGTACTATGGAAAAGGAACTGACACCCGTTCCCCAAACGAAACAAGTACCTCCCTCGAGGGTAGGTAAAAGTCCCTCAACTTTGATTCTAAGTCTAGTTTGATTGACGTCCGGCCTCACAGGCCAAAAGAGCCAAAACACATCATCTTCCCGCAGACGCAGGATCCCCCTCATACTCGCCCTTTTTAGGTCCGCAGCAGTCACCTCAATTACCCCCTGTTTACCACTCGGGCGGCTCAAGTATGCCTTTTCACCATATGCTTCTACCGCCTGGCCAAGGTCGAAGCCCTAGCGGGACAATGTCGGCCGACAAGCTCTTGTTTTTCGACCGTGCAAAGAAGTCATTAGAGAATCGCGAAGTTTACGAGGAGTTCTTGAAGCTTTTGAGTTTATTCTCAAAAGAGATCATAGACGTGAAAACGCTGGTAGAGCGAGCAAGAATATTTTTAGGAGATGGTGAACTCATGTTAGAATTCAAAAGCCTAGTTGGATGGGACGATAAAGCTGAAAATGTAGAGAATGGGCCGCCTGGGAGCATTCGGACAGGCCCACCTGAAGCTCTGCTCGCGCTACCGGCCGATGATGGTGAAGGACCGAGTTATAGACAGTTGCCTGATAGTGTGCGTTCTACCAAGCAACCGGAGCAGTGTAAACTTGACGCTTCTTCTACTGTAGGAAATTCGGTTGGCATGTTCCGGCAGAGACGAACTCTGTCGGTCTGTACTCAACGACGAGTGGGTTTCTCATCCGACGTGGGCATCGGAAGAAGCAGGCTTTGTCGCGCACAAGAAGAACTCTTTCGAGGAAGCGCTTCACAAAAGCGAGGAAGAGCGACACGAGTATCACGTCCTCCTGGCTGGGCTTGAGCGGACCATTGCCGTTCTAGAGCCTATCTGTAATCGTATAGAGGATATGAGCGGTGAGGAACGCGCCAATTTCAGACTTAGACCTGATCTTGGAGGTACTTGCAAAGCCATTTATCAAAGAACGATCAAGAAGATTTACGGGAGGGAGAATTTTCACGAGTTGTGGCAAAATCTTCAAGAATGCCCTACGGTCGCTGTTCCTGTGGTTTTACACCGGCTCAAAACCAAAGATGAGGAGTGGCGTAAACTCCAACGGGAGTTCGCGCGCACGTGGAGGGAAGTTGATTCAAAGAATTTTTACAAGTCACTAGACCACCAAGGAATCACGTTCAAGGCGAATGACAAGAAACAGATTACTACACGACATTTCGTGGGGGATATTGAAAACGTCAAGGCAGAACAACGGAAGATGTGGGACCAGAGCGGCAAAAAAGCTTTTGTGCATGGCTCAGTTGGGCATCAGCTAGAGTATATCTTTCATGACACTAGCGTGTTGATAGATTCACTCAAGATCGTGGATTCATTTTTGGACCGCTCTCAAACCCTGTATAGCCCCCAGGAACGCCGTAATATTGAGAGATTCCTCAGAACTTTTGTCTATCTGGTTGGCATGTGCCCCTCTGCCGGGCTCAACACCACATTTGGACCATTGGAAGAGGAAGGGCTACACGACGCTGGTATCTCGGAAGTGCGGAGCGGTCCGCGATCCAATGGAAGTGCTTATTCACATTCACATCCCATGAACACTAATGGGGTTCCGGCAAATGACCTTCGGCGGAAGTTACTGCGGATGGCGAGGGAGAAGGAAAGAGGGAGGGAACACGAGAAAGAAAAAGTGCATCGGAAAGTGTCTGAAGGTTCCTCTATTGGATCGCGTGCAGTATCACCCATGCTGGATCATTCACCGGTACATTCCCGAGCTGGTCATGACAGAGGAACATATGATATCTGGATCAAGGAATCGAAAACCACCATCGAAGGGACTGATCGCGTACACGCGCTGGAAAGGCCATTTTTTGCCAATACAACTTTTTATACATTGATGCGGCTATTGCAGGTGCGAGGGGTTACTGTTATTATTCACTTCGGACCTAATATCGTTGCAACTAAACGTCAGATACTTTACAGTCGACTGCTGATGTGTAAAGAAATCGGCGCGGAGCTAGCTGCCGAGAAGCATAGTACCTTACTTGCAAACTGCGTAGCTGTTGAATTGGGATTGGATGATCCCAACGGCCCAGCGGCAGTACTTGCACAAACGACGGATGTTCTTGGGGAGCATGGTACTGCAGAAAAGGCGAATGTGGTCTACTTGTATCTCATACACGCCTGCGACAAACTTTTCGACAATGAACTTGACCAGGCGACATTTGAGGAACACATGCGGTGGTTCTTCAGCAATAAGGTGGGAAGACTGTTATCCCCATTCTGTGTGCTGAATATAGCTTGGCTCCATGTTATTTTCAGGCTTATCTGCTGTTCACAGTGGATAAATTGATCATTGCACTCGTGAAACAGGTCAGAAATAGCTCCGGAAGATGCAGATCAAGGTCTGACGGCGCAGTCTGGGAATAGGTTCAAACCGTGCTGTTGGACACCAGGTGCCAGGAATTATGGTCGTTATTGCAAGCAGCACAAGGTTCTGAATATGTGACGAGACAAGACATCGTGCGATACAGGCGGGAAGCGGAACGACACGTAGGGCAGGATGATAACCTGTACAAATTACAATGGGTGAGTCCAATCTTTGCAGGAGATAAAAGGCTGACGTATAATAGGTGCGTGAGTCCAAGAGCATGCGGATTTCTCTGTTGGGACCGGAAGATCCCAGCACAGAGATCACACAGCTGGTGACTGACCGGTGGCGAGACTATGTGAATACGTATGTAATGAAGGTACCCACGGAATGGGCGCCATCTGGGAGAACAGGGACGAGCCCAGTATTTCTGCGAAGGCGAGCATTATTAGAGTCCCTGGCAGGTGGTTGGTGACAGAAATCTTATTTATAGATGCATGCGCCTAGCTGAAGGAAACACTGCTCCGAATCAGGAGAGCTGGATGAAGATCCGGGTTGATTTGCAGACATACAAGCTCATATACGAAGCTGGGGGCCAGGAAACGATCTGGCGGGGTGCAGACAGGGAGGAAGATGTGCTGCAAGACCGCGCACGTGCACGGGAGGAGGAGCGGCAAAGAAGCCAGTGGGTACAATACAAGTAGATAATAATAACATATAATCTAATTATAATGCGTGAGAAGGAATTGATTACAAGCTGCGAGATTGTTGTTGCTTGGCAAGTTCTGTCCCTTTGCTTTGCATCATGGCCAAGCCATTTCGTCGCTCCTCTTACTCTCCACCCGACGCCCCGACGCCCCGCTCATCCCCCCCCCCCCCCCCCCCCCCCCCCTTTTCCCCCCCACGCCTCACCCCCCCCTCCCCCCCCCCCCCCCACCCCCCC
>Ga0153947_1001598_pt1 | contig 10455 bp, 9 predicted proteins | sample TSNJ031MetaG_FD_104697 | JGI IMG/M metagenome (GOLD analysis project Ga0153947, IMG submission 104697) | Attine ant fungus gardens microbial communities from New Jersey, USA - TSNJ031 MetaG | ecosystem: Host-associated > Fungi > Mycelium > Unclassified | place: USA: New Jersey, Wharton State...
CCAACAAAGAAAGGATATCGATTAGCTAATGGTACTCAAGCTGAGTCTCTGAAATGGTAGAAGTTTAAAAAGTTCTTGGATAACCCCTAACCGCCACGTCACCTTTTCTAGCATAGGCAAATAAGGTGAATATAGATACTTCGTTAACGTGGATTACGAGTCCTTTGCACCCGAACATTATTTACGCAAAAGATAAAAGTAATGGCGTTTTTGTCTCTGGATATACTAATATCGCAGGAACTCTGATAGGAGGGCATAGCATTGGCACGGTTCTGCCTGTAGGGTTTAGGCCAAATAACTATATAGTGTTTACAGGCTCTTTTTATACAGGTGGTGGTAATACCGTCTATGCTGTGCCGCTGCAGGTAACGCCTGATGGTGTTGTCAGTGTGCCAGCTAATGTGCCTACTTTGTCCGGAACAGTATTATGGTTTGGGGTTTATTTTAAGGCAATCAATTAATTATTTCGTCTAAGCTTTTTTATAGTCCGGCTGCCTGCAACCGGCGCTCAACGTCTTGTTGGTGTGCCCACAGAATCGGGATGAATTCCTCAAGACGCAGTGCATAGATATAATCTTCGGTTTCGTTTCCATCCTCATCAAGAGCAGAAGATTTAATGAATCCAGCGAAATCCATGCTCGTCAATTCGGCCTCGGTCAAGGCACTCTCTACATCTTGGGCAAGAAAACCATAATGGAACCTGCCACTCTCACCATCAATAAGCCGATATTGCACTGCCAGAATGGACATCAGCAGTTTGGTTATCAAAGAAATTTCAAGGGAGGATATGTCTTTTTTTATACGTTGGTCGCTGCCGACGATAGGAGATGTATCGACATAAAGGTTACGATATCCTTTTTCATATGTTCCAATATCCCAAGAATTAGCGACGAGTGGTACTAAATTTTTTGTTTGAGTAGTAATTGCATATATGTCTAACCTCCCGCCATAAGTGCATAGATTTATTACTGTTTTCTCGCCAGATATTTTCATGGGATCGAAAGTAATTCTGTCGGTTTCGGGAGTTATGATTAATACATCAGTTTCGCCTCGTATGCTTATGCTCGGCACTGTTAATTTCCCGGTCATTGTGTCTCCGGCTCGATTCACCCTATTTGCCAACGCTTACCAAATATAACTGATCAGTTGACAGCTTGTTGCCTTGGGGAACTGCCACCCTGGATCGCTCCCGGATGCCAACGGATTTCCTGTAATTATACCGTCTCTGTCGTTTTTTTGCTATGTCCCAACTACTTGTCGCTTACAAAGCAGCGGCCTTTTTTAATTGTAGGAATAGTAGACAGGAGGTAAAAACAAATGGCGGCAAACGAGCCAAACAAGCCGGACAATGTAATCAGTATTGATAAAGGCAATAAAACACAGGCGGAAAAAAAGCCGCTCCCGATCAGCCCTTGCAGGCTGGCGGCGAGGCCCCAATCCCGAAAAAAACCGCCGAATCGGATAAAACGGCCCCGCCCCCGGCTCTGGAGGAAAAGGCCCCGGAGCCTGCAACCATGACGTTCTGCTGAACATCATAGAGAAGGGTGTAGTATGTACATTGATTTTAAGGAGTTGGATGCAGATGGCATCCATTTGGAATTGCTTGTTCAAGAATTAATGCTGCTTGAGGGGTTGGACGTGCACTGGGAAGGCGTGGGCCCAGACAATAAAAAAGACCTCGCTGTTTTGGAACGCGTTAACGGGAAGTCCCCTGAACGACGCGCTGAAACGATGATCGCTTCACCATCTTAGACGGCGATACCATCAAAAAGCTTTACATATTGAAATGCTGCCTTCCAACATTGTTTAGATGCCACCGCTTGGCTCAGTACTGCGGAATCATGAAGTGGTGTCAGTAATAATAAATATAGGCCGCTTTAAAAGATTGTGAATTGCGCTATGTTGACAGTTTGTAAGATTTCAGATATAATTGTATACATAACATATACAATGTGAGGGCTACCCATGACTATGAAAGAACGTGCTGTAACCGAGTTGCGTATGCGCATATTAGCCGGTGAGTTTGATAGTGAAGAGGATTTGCAGGAGATAACAATAGCGAATCAGTTAGGTATGAGCAGAACGCCGGTTCGTGAAGCTTTTTTAGTATTACAACAAGAGAGTCTGGTAAAAATTGTTCCAAACAAAGGCGCGCGCGTTATTACATTGAGCAACAAGGATATCATTCAGATATCGCAAGCGCGTATAGCCATTGAATTAATGGCTACTGAATTGGCTATTGATAAAATAGATCAAAAACTGCTGACGGATTTGATTCGTGTTATTGATGAGGAATTAGAGTTCGTCTTATCTCATAAAAATGAATTGATTTGTAAAGAAAGATTTCGCAAAACTAATAATATACACGAAATCATATTACAAGCGTCGGAAAACGTCTACTTAATCAATATGAATCAATCATTATCGAAACAATTGGAACGGATCCATGGCCTGACGCGTAAAGCCAGGGCTTATGAGCTGGTATTGCTAGAGCACAAAGAGATTGTCAATGCGTTTGTGGCCAGGGATGTTGTGCGAGCAAAAGATGCGTTGAAGGTACATATTTACCATGCGATGGAAGAGGCCCTGACACTAGATACTTTGCATTAATGATATACCTAATAAAATGTGGCATCTTTGTGCACAGGAAGCCACATTTAATATTATAAAATTATGTATACAATATGTATGCAAAGGAGGTACTAATGCAACCTGTAAAGGCACAAATCGTATCAGCCGCTATTTCTAATATTTTTCAACAAGTAAAAGTTCCAGAGGTTCATGCTGGTATTATTGGCAATGCGCTGACATTTGCGGATTTACGCGGTGTCAGCACACATGGTGTGCGCTGCGTACCCAATTACGCAAGGCGGTTTTACCATGGCAGTTTAAATCCAACCGCGCAAATCCAGGTTCTTAAGGAGACCGAAACAACCGCTCTTGTGGATGGCGACAACGGCTTGGGGCATCTGGTAGGTGTGCGGTGTATGGAAATGGCTATAGCCAAAGCTAAACAACATGGCGTAGGCATTGTTTGCTCTAAAAACAGCAACCATTTTGGCGTAACTTCTTATTTTTCTATGATGGCGCAGGAGCAGGGATTAATTGGTGCGGCATGCAGTAATGCTTCGGCCCGATTGGCTCCGACCGGCGGCAAAACAGCAAAATATGGCAACAACCCCTGGGCCTTTGCCTTTCCTTGCCGCAAAGGGGAAATTCCCCTGGTCGTTGATATGGCCAATAGCGTCGTAGCCAACTCGCACATAATTATAGCTAAGGAAAAGGGGGAGAAAATACCTCTTGGTTGGGCACTCGACGAGGATGGAACACCTACGGACGATCCGAACCGTGTCGGTACATTGTTGCCCTTTGGGGGCTACAAAGGGTATGCGCTTTCCATGGTGGTTGAGGCTCTCGCCGGGGCATTATCGGGGGCAGGAATGGGTGACGGCGTAGGTCTCTACAACTCTATGACAGACGGGCAAAACGTCGGCCACTTTTTTATGGCCATCGATATTACTGCATTTATGGAAACCGGCACCTTTTCCGAACGCCTTTCGGATTTTTTGAACGATGTAAAGTCCTCTGAACCGGCAGAGGGAAGCACGCAGGTTTTAATACCCGGCGAACGCGAATATGTTACCTATCTACAGCGCATGAAAGAGGGCATTCCTATCGAAGATACTGTTTTGAAAGACTTGATAAAACTGGGCGAGGACTTGAAAATAAACATATCGTTGTAACTATATTTAGAGAGGAATGTTTTTATGGAGCAAAAAGTAGCGTTAAGCCTGTTCAATACGTATCCGGAGGTCACAGAAAATGTTACCTTCAGCCCACAACTGACCTTGTGTGATTGCACTTTGCGCGATGGGGAGCAGCAAGCAGGAATTGTTTTGCGTAAAAACGAGAAAGTAGAAATTGGCCAGAAGCTGGATCGCATGGGCATCCCTGAAATTGAGGCTGGCATGCCTTGTAATTCTCAAGAAGATGCGGATGCGATTGCCGAAATCACCAAGACCTGCCACAATGCCCGCATTACAGCCTGTGTACGCGGATTGGAGGAAGATTTTGACTTGGCTTCACGCATCGGGGTATGGGGCGCAACTATCAGTCTGCCCATTGGTGAGCTGCAGAGAAGGTACAAGTTAAAATGGGATGACGACACATATATTGAGAACATGAAGCGTCTAACGGAATACGCAAAGAAAAAGCGCCTGTATGTCAATTTAAGCCCATACGACACAACAAGGGCAAATCCGGAGTTCCTCGATAGGGTCATGCGCGAAGTCGTAAGCTGCGGAACCGTTGACCGCGTGCGCCTTGTCGATACAGTCGGGGCTGCAAGCCCCGAATCCATGCGTTATATCTCCAGGCGTATGAAAAATATTTTGAGGGATAAAGTATTGTTAGAGGTACACTGCCATAATGACTTTGGCCTAGGTGTCGCCAGTACGCTGGCCGGTGCCATGGGAGGCGCCGAAGTACTTTCTACCACCATTAATGGCATTGGAGAGCGCGCGGGTAACACATCGACAGAAGAGGTATTACTGGCGCTAAAATTGTTATACAACAAGGATTTGGGTGTCGATCTGACCCGGATGCTGGAAGTGTCGCAAATGGTAGAGAAGTACACAGGCGTTGCATTGCAGGTAAACAAGGCTGTTGTGGGCAGGAACGCATTTAGCCACGAAGCCGGTATGGTGGTTGCCGGTGTCTTGGAATGTCCCTTTGTGGCAGAAGCTTACGCACCGGAATTGGTTGGCCAAGAACGCCACATATTAATAGGAAAAAAAAGCGGCGCGAAATCTATTGAAGCAAAGCTGTTGGAGAAGGACATTGTTATGGATAAAAAAAGCCTGAATAATTTGCTTAATGATGTAAAGAATGTAGCGCTAGAAAATAAGCGTTCGTTGACAGATGAAGAATTTTATAATCTCACAAAAAAATATACCAAATAAAATTAGGAGGGTCAGTAATGAAAAGGAAACTTGCATTAGGTTTGGTTTTCGTCATGTGTTTGTCGCTGGCAGCCTGTGGTGGTTCCACCGGTTCCTCGGTTCCGGCCGAGTTGGCTGCTTCGGCTCCGGCCGCATCTGCCACGCAGGACACAGCGCCTTCTGTGGAACGTGTGGATCTGGCTATGGGTTGTTCAACTACATCGACATGGGTATATAGCTTTTCTATTGCCATGTCGGAGGCAGTCAATAATAAATTGACTTTGTCCACTGTATACCCTGAGGCCACTTCCGGCTCCTCCGCCCACTATGAAATGTTGGATAACAATTCTATACAGCTGGGCACTGCAACAACCTATACAGATCAGCAGGCAAGCGAGGGTGAGGGCAGTTTTACAAAGGCGTACACAGGCCTTAGCTCACTGTTTCCCGTTAGCCTAACAGTATGCCAAATTGTGGTCAGTGCAGATTCCCCCATTAAAACGGTACAGGATTTGGAAGGAAAAAAAGTGGCAATCGGTGGGCGCGGATCCCCTACTTCCGCGATGTCCGAGGCGGTACTGTCTGCGTTGAATGTTACATGCGACCTCTCTGTCTCCACACACGAGGAAATGCTGGAAATGTTTAAGGACAACCGTGTTGAAGCCATTGTGTATTTTGGAGGTGCCCCCTATTCCGGGATTCTGGATATTTCTTCTGGCCAGAGTGTCAGACTGATTGGTCTTACAGATGTGGATATCAATACAATTGTTGCCGCGAGTCCTGCCTTGAGTAAAGAAGCGATTGAGGCAACGAGCTATGACTTTTTAACTGATTCTGTCGGTACGGTTCGGTGTATGTCCGACGTGATCTGCCGCAGCGATATCAGTGAGGACGCCATATATGAGCTGGTAAAAACTGTGTGGGAGAGCTGGGGGGAAATTTGCGACGTTGTTCCCGCTGCTGCTGCAATAAGCACGGATGACGTTTCGTCCATGTTTCTCCCTCTCCATCCCGGTGCGCTGAGATATTATGAAGAAATCGGTGTATCCATACCGGATGGCCTCAAGGGCTAACGTTGAAATGTCATATTTTAGCAGATGAGAAAGGGCATGCTATGGAAGAGAAGATAAAAGGTACATCAAAATTGCAAATTATAATACGCTATATTGGTGCATTGATGTCCATTCTGGTCCTTTTAAATCTTTTGGGCATCACAAAATTGAATTTATGGTCGTTCGAATCCCTTTTGCTCATATTTGTATTTACATTAGAATATATCCCAAAGATAGCTGCCGCCCACGAGGATATTAAAAAAAAAGTTATTAACGGGCTATTGTATGTTTGCAGTCTAATCCCCTGCTTTTACCTTTTCTTTAATATTGAAAGGTTGGAATGGTATTACGGTTCGGTGTGGACTACCGGGGACATTGTTATGGGCACACTGATGGTTTTATCCATAATGATTATAGTTTACAGGAAATATGGGGTCGCAATGCCGGTCATTGCCTGTGTGCTTATGGCATATACGTTATTTGGACATTATTTGCCAAAAAACATGATGTGGCATCGCGCGATATCCTTTAGCTCCATGATTAGTTACCTATTTAGTCCTTCGGCCGTTTTTGGCACTGTGTTTAGCACATTTTGCAGTGTAATTGTTTTGTACATGTTGTTTGGATCTTTTTTGGATGTCTCGGGCGTAGGCAAATATATGACCGACCTGGCTTTCTCAGTCGCCGGAAAATACAGGGGTGGCCCTGCTAAGGTTGCTATAATATCCAGCGCGCTTTTGGGGTCTATCAACGGCAATTCCGTAGCTAATGTTGTAACGACCGGCACCATCACGATTCCGCTCATGAAAAAAGTGGGCTACAAAAATCACTTTGCCGGAGCAGTTGAGGCCGTTGCCTCTACCGGCGGACAGATATTGCCCCCTGTCATGGGCGCCGGCGCCTTTATTATGGCCGAGCTGCTGCAAATCAGCTTTTCAACCGTGGCAATTGCCGCCGCTATTCCTGCACTGCTATATTATTTGGCTGTATTTTTAATGGTAGATTTAGAAGCGGTGCGCCTTGACCTAAAAGGCATGGCAAAGGCTGATATCACACCACTTAAAACAGTACTGAAAAAATTCTACCTGCTTCTGCCAATTATCATCCTGATATTCCAGCTCATTGTGATTCGCGCCTCTATCACCCGCTCTGGCATCATTGCCATTGTGAGTTGCGTCGTCGTATCCTTGTTTAGCAAAGAAAACCGTATGACACCCAGCAAAATTATTGATGCGTTGTATTCCGGGGCAAGGGATTGCATTGGCATAGCCGGCGTATGTGCTATGGCAGGTATTATAATTGGCACAGTCAGTATGACAGGCCTCGGCACGCGTTTTAGTTCTATGGTTCTTGCTATTGCGGGGAACAACCTGTATTTCCTGGCCTTCCTGACTGCGGTGATCTGTATTGTTTTGGGAATGGGGCTTCCCACAACAGCGGCCTATATCATATGTGTAACGGTTGCCGCCCCAGCCCTTATAAAACTGGAGATTCCCGCTCTGGCTGCACATATGTTTGTGTTCTATTACGCTATTCTGGCAGCCATTACACCTCCGGTTGCTGCCGCATCCTATGCGGCAGCTTCCATTGCAGATGCGCCAATCATGAAAACCGGGTGGGCCGCGGTCAAGCTTGGAATTGCCGCCTACATTATACCTTTTTTCTTTTTGAACAACCAGCCCCTCTTATTTGACGGCGCCCCATTAGAAATCCTTATTGCTGCGGCTACTTCTATACTTGGCATTGCGCTGTTATCTATGGTTGTCCAGAATATTACATTTTTTAGGAATCCATTTCCTATTATTTCACGCATATTATATGGTGTTGCGTGTATTATGTTAATTGATCCCAACCACATTACGGATTTGATTGGACTTGGAATTATCTTTGTAAGCTTCTTTTTAGGAAAATTTTTTTCGACCAAAGATACTACCCTTGGTGAGAGCTGAATACACAGATATGTCAGATGAAACCGCAATTCGCTATTGAACATCACCTTTCCCTCGCCGGATAAGATAATTATACCATTCCCTTGCTGCTATTCAACTAAATTGGTAAAGAACCCTTCACCCCCTTGACAGCATTCCCCGAGCAAGCTAAAATGGGCAAAAACTTGCAATGATTTTTGCCTTCTGGTATTATAGACCGATAAGGGCACCCTGGGACGGTAATCGTCCAAAGGTTCAAAAACACGGGTTCCGCAATTCGATTTTACGCTCTTTAATATGCCCCTAAACCCCGCTCCACATCAAGGTTATAGCGGACAAGGAAGTATGTACGGCGGTGCAGTTTCGACTGCGCCGTTGTGCATATTTCTGTGCGCTTTTATGGTCTTTCTTCGCCTTATGTTCGGCTATCATACCTTCTAGCTCTTCCGGCGTTGGAGTGTCAATCACACCGACAGCGTTGAACCAAGATATGATTTTCCACAAGCAAATAGAACAGATTTTAGTATATAGAAATTCACCTAAAGCTAAGCCTTACCTTAGGGAAGCACTGATTTAATCGCAGAACAAGGTATTGGTATAATAGGAAGCAAAAAAGCAGGAGACGAACAATGCGGGGACAACAAACCTTCAGCGATATGGAATACAGCCGGCGGAAACAGGTAACGAAGCGGGAAGAATTTTAAGGGTGATGAATGAAATCATCCCATGGGAAGAATGGGTAGAATACATTCGGCCATATTATCCCTACACAATCTTATAGTGCGTTGGCAGTGAAATACGATCCGTCTGTTTTTTCACAAGATATCTTGCCGTGTACGATGTTCTCTTGTGTTTTACAGTATTTATTTGGTCTGCCAGGTCTGGAAGTAAAGCCGTTGGCAAAAGGAATATCATATTCCTGTGGTGCTCCTATGTTCGCCTTATTTGCCGAGATCACCAAACATAACTGAACAGTTTAAGTCCCCGACTATGCCGGGGAGGATGGAATAAACAGAGGCGATCCGAATGGGCGATTCCAGTTTATCACATACGAGATGGAATGGCCAATATCATATTTTTATTACAATTGGATATGCAAACGAAGAAACGGTAAAGAAGTACATCGCTGAGCAACAAGAAGAATCCTTCAATATTAAGAATCCATGAAAATGCAATTTTATAATCCTATGCATTATTTGGTACCCTCCAACGGATCGTGATTTGCTATTTACGAACACTTAATATCGCTAAATAGCTTCTTTCCCCGTTGTTATGGCGTTGCGTAAGCGATTGCCCTGCGCTTTGAGGTACTACGCTTTCCTTTTGACGGGTTCTGTGATAAAATATTATGGATATTTGTCACGAAGGGACGGAAGTAGATATGACTTTTGATGATATATTGACGAAATACCGCATGACATCCTTCTCCGAACGAGACAAAGGCGCTCGGTTTGAGCGGTTGATGCGTGCATATCTGCTGACCGACCCCAAATACACCGTCATATTACGGCAGGTGTGGTTATGGGAGGATTTCTTCGCTCATGAGGAATTAGGCGGCGTTGATACAGGCATTGATCTTGTGGCTGAAACGGTTGACGGCGATTATTGGGCGATTCAATGCAAATGTTACCGTGAAGCCACAACAATAGATAAGCCTGATGTGGATACATTCTTTTCGACCTCTGGCAAAACCTTTCATAACCCAGACGGTGTTCAAGTTGGCTTTGTAATGCGTCTTTGGATTTCCACTACAGACCGATGGACGACCAACGCGGAAAATGCATTGCATGGTCAAACCATTCCCGTTACCCGCATCAATATCGGAGACTTGCGAAATGCCCCGATTGATTGGGACAAGCTCGAAAACGGCATCCACGGCGAAGCGGCGCGGACGGCGAGGCATACCCCAAAGCTTCACCAGATGAAAGCGATTGACGATACTCACGAATATTTTCGACATGCCGAACGCGGTAAGCTGATTATGGCTTGCGGTACGGGTAAGACTTTTACGGCATTGAAGATTACAGAGCGCGAGGCTGACGGTTTCGCGCTTGTTTTAGTGCCGTCGATTGCCCTTGTTGGGCAAGTTCTCAACGAATGGACAACACATGCGGAAAAACCGATAAACTCTATCTGTGTCTGCTCCGACCCAAGGGTATCACAAACGCGGAGGAAAAGCGGCGCAGACCAAGACAGCTTTAGTATCGTAGACCTTACCGTCCCGGCAACGACAGACCCGAAGCGTATTGTTGAGCAATTCAACAAGTTTCAAAACGGCAATTTGACCGTTATCTTTTCTACATATCAGTCCATCGAGGCCATTGAAGAAGCACAGAAACAGGGCCTGCCCGGCTTCGGGATTATCGTCTGCGACGAAGCTCACCGCACAACAGGCGTGACCCTTTCGGGCAACGACGAGAGCGCGTTTGTCCGAGTACATGATAACCGCAATGTAAAGGGCATGAAGCGGCTTTATATGACAGCGACCCCGCGCCTCTACCACGACGATGCCAAAACCAAAGCGAAACAAAAGGA
>Ga0153947_1001601_pt1 | contig 10438 bp, 9 predicted proteins | sample TSNJ031MetaG_FD_104697 | JGI IMG/M metagenome (GOLD analysis project Ga0153947, IMG submission 104697) | Attine ant fungus gardens microbial communities from New Jersey, USA - TSNJ031 MetaG | ecosystem: Host-associated > Fungi > Mycelium > Unclassified | place: USA: New Jersey, Wharton State...
CCACCGCCGCCGGTTTGCATTAAGATAAATTGCAGCGTCCGCGGCGTGGCAAACGCCGCGCTACAGAAGGCAATGCAATAGAACAGGTTGACAAATTCCGATGTGGCGTTTAAAAAGATGGTGATAGAAAGCATCATAAAGAACAGCTGCGTAACGGTGGTGAGTGAAATTTGGATAAATGTTTTCACCGTTGTGGTAAAAACGCCGTTGTCGCTGTCCAACAGGCCCATGCAGGCCAGCGGAAATCCCAGCCGCAAAATGAAAAGCTCCGCGCTGCGCTTCAAAAATTGCAGGTAGAGGATAAAGAGCATAATGAGATAGATCAGGAAAACAAGCCCGTAGATTAATCCAATACCCAACAGCTGGCTTACAATGAGCGGCCATCCGCCTACCTCCGCCATCGTAAAGCTGGACATCGCTACCTTTTCAATAATCCACAGGCTTATCTCCGAGTACCAATCATACAGGGTGGGAAAGCAGATTATTGTGGCTACAGCCAGCACCAGGTTGATGACCGTGCTTTGTATGTGGGTGTCCGGATCGCCATCACGCCACAGGATGTAGGTCATAAAGCCCTTTTTTAAAACCTTCAGCAAAATCAGGGATACCGCCAGGGCGGATGTGAACTGGTAAAGGCCGGACACATGCTCCTCGCTCAGAACATTGCCCAGCCCCTTTTCAATGTAGAAAACAGTCTCCCCGAGATTTATAAAAATACTGATCCACAGGTTCATTGCTTCATAGACAAACCAGTCCAGCAGGTCTTGCAAAAAACCCATAACACGTCTCCCCTATGAGCTGTAATAGCCGGTGACTACCGAGATGATCGCGCTTGCGCAGACGCCGATCACCGCCGCCACCGCAATTCCGGCCATCCGTTTATTCCATGTGGGGATTTCATGCTCATCGGACATCATCCTGCGGATGGCGCAAAAGATAATCGCGGCGCCCGCGGCGATGGGGAGGATCACCAGCAGCGCCTTGGAGGCATCATTGAGCAGATTTTTGGTTCCCTGCACAATGGTGGAGGATTCCAGGGAAAGAAACATGGCACTCAAGTTGTAAAGCATAGGGTTCATACCGTCCATTCCTTTTATGTAAATTTCGTCTTCCGTGTCCAACCCGCCCCTTAGCTGATGGAGAAAAAATCGTCGATCTTGTTTCCCAGCTGAGGAAATATGGTGTCCTTAAACAGCGCCACTACGGCGGTCAGGATGATGGCGGCAATCACCACCACAATGACGATGGTAAGGCCGTTCTCGGTAAAGAAGCTTCCGTCCTTCTCCCGGAGCTTCCGCTGTGCGGCATATATCCCGGCGGTTCCCAGGATATGCAGTTTTAAGAGTGTTTTGTTCATTGCTTTAAACATTGTTGTTGTCTCCTTCTTAATTTCTCATATTGGTTTCTTTACGGTTTTTCCAGACAGATTGCAGCTCCTTCTCATCCCCCTTTACTTCATACGGCATATATGGAAACGCCGTCTGCAAGCACAGACGGCGTTAAACTTATTAAAATGCCATTTTGAAAAGAACCGGTTCGGGGGCTTCCTCTACTTCCCGCAATAGGGGGGCCTCGTATCTCTGCCAGATGCCCCAGAGCTGGGGCGGGCGGATCTGCCGCTCCGGCCTTGCGTTGTTCCTTGCCATAATCAGCTTCAGATTGTGCTCCTGATCCCCCAACCCCAGCATTTTATTAAACACCATCCGACTGATATCCGGGGCATAGAGGATGGCGGGGTTATGGCTCCCCATCACAAGCTGGTAGGGCCGGACGATCCCCTTCACCTCATCCGGGGTCAGCAGGTTGCGGCTGGTATAGCTGTAGCTGACACTGCCGCCGCCCCCATGGAGGGAAGCGGAGAGGTTGGGGGTCTTTGTGGTATAATTGCCCAGCTTCTTGCTGATGGCTTCCACCGTCTCCTGGTCGTTCTCCCGGAGATACAGCCAGGTTTCGCAGTTGGAGCAGATGATGGAGGCGACATTCTGATTGTAGGTTTCGTCCAGCTGCTTAAGCCCTTGCAGGAATAAATGGAACCGGATGCCCCGGCCTCCTCCCACGGTTAAGAGCTTTTCAAAGCTTGGTATATGGGCGAAATTCCCCATTTCATCCAGAAAAAACTCCACCCTCCGGGGCAGCCTTCCCCCGTTTTTCTTCGCAACCCGCACCAGCGTTTGATAATGCTGGTGGACAAAGAGGCTGGCGACCGGGTAAAACACGTCGGTTTCATCCGGGAGGATCATGAATACGGCCCTCTTGGTAATGCCCGTTGTATAGATATCAAAGCCTGTCCTTGACGTCATATCCGCGATGTTGTAATCCTCAAACAGACGGAGGGTGGCCAGGGCGGAGGCATAGAAGCTGCTGCGGGTTCGCACATGGGCGACATTGCTGATACCGGCGAGGGATTTGGCGGGATGCTCCTCCGGAAGGCCGTTCAGGTACTCCTGCAACGGCAGGCTGCTTTGCCCTTCCTGGGGGGCACACATACGGCTTATGAAGTGATACACATTTGTAAGGTTCTGGTACTGGGGCTTGTTCCGATTGTCATAGGCCACCGCCATGATGCAGCAGGCCATGATGGATTTTTCACCCTCCGTCCAGAGGCTCTCCCCATTGACATGCCCCCCCTTTCCCACCAGGCCCTCCACCAGCTCGTTGGCCGCTGTTTTCGCCGCCGAGATATTTCCCTCCTCCAGGTGGTCAATAACCAACTGCATAAAGTTGTATTGCGTACTCTTTTTAGGGGCCTCAAAATCAATGGCGATCACCTCATATCCCAGGCGGCGGAGGAAGGCGGCGGTATAGAAGTACAGCTCCCCCTTGGGATCGCTGAGCACCATGCTCTCCTCGGCCAGGGCTGTGACACAGATGGAGGGAAGGACGACGCTCCGGGATTTGCTGCTTCTGGTAGCGCCCAATATGAGGCTGTGGATATCCTCCTCCACCACATACAGGGTTTTGCCGTTCTTTTTTTGCCCCACCACAATTCCCCCCTGGGGGAAAAGCATAGAGTTAAAGGGCAAATCCTTTGTGGGGTCGTATCCGTCCTCCAGGTCGGCGGCCCCCATGGATACCAGCCATTTCACCGTATTGTTGCGGGGATCCAGCCGGATGGGGAAATATGCTTTCGGGTACTCCCTTTTTGTAAGCCATCGGGCGGAGCCGTATTGGTTTTGCCCGCAGGGTGACGGTGTGCGGATCCCGGGCGCAACCTGCGTCCATCCGGACTTATAGTTCAGCGTTATGGACTGTACCATCGACCAGCCCAGGAAAACAAACAGCAGAATAAAATATATTCCTAAAAACACCTTCGCGTTGGGCGTATCCTGGATACGCAGAAGAAGCTCCCTGGGGTTTACCAGGATGCTTCTTTGGCCGGATAGCAACGCGTGGGCGTTGCAGGCAAGAAACAGGCCGGGGTATATCCCGGCCACTATCGCTATCGTTAAGCCTATGATTCTTCTTTTCGTCAAGATATCTCCTCCTTGGGTAATGGTTTAATACCAGGTCTGGGCTTCCCACATCCCCGATGTGTTGGACTGCTGTATCGCCCGTTCACTCTTTGCCTGCTTGCTAAGCTCCCGCTTCATAAGGTAACGGCTGCTGTTCCCCAGCAGCCGGTTATTGGGTGATACCGTGCGGCAGAAGGCAAGCAGGAAGCCGGTGACGTTTGCCCTCTGCTGCTGGGGTGTCCACCCTCTCTCCTCTGCGGCCACCTGGAAAAGGCGCCGATGAACGTGGTTGTATATGACCTTAAATTCCTGCCGGGCTTTTGGCTCTTCCTGGGCAGTCTGACCGGGTTCCGGAGAGGTCTTGCCCTGGCCGGAAAAGGCCTGGCTGACCTGCGCGGCGCTCCGCGCCCCCTTATCATTGACGCATTCCAGTGTCAAGGCCCGAAGGCTGCTATTAAGCGCCGAATCCTTCAGCACCTCCTGTCTGGGGGTATATACAGGAGGGAGCATGGCGGCGATGGAGGACAGCTTTTCCCGGAAATCCGGATTCACCAGATTTTCGGATAAGGCAGTATCCGCCGCTTCCAGCATCCGGCGGTGGGCGGCGTTTTGCAGCTCTCCCCGCCTGCCCGCCTGCCGGAGCTCCAGCCAGCCAAGCTCTTTAATTGTTGCCAGCACATCGTTGCCCACATCCTTCAGAATCTGGCCCTCGGCCCGATCCTTCTGCCGGAGGATGGATTCATCCGAATTGCCATATGTCCGGCTGATTTCTTCCACAGACTTCATATATTCGGCATAGGGCTTTTGCAGGGTGGTCACCTCCAGGACAAGCCTGCTCACGATATCCACAGCCCCCTTCGCCTCCGGTGAAAGGTATTGGTATTTAAGCTGGCCGGTATCCGGAAGAACGTAAAGCAAATTCTCCAGATGCCCTGAAAGCAAGGCTGCATCCCTTTGCCCCAGTGTTTTGGGGTAGAACTGTACCACCGCATTTGCTTCCGCAGTGTCCCTTTCAAAGAAGTCCAGGCTTTCAAAGCCCTCCACATGGTTGCGGCTCATGGCGCGGAGCTCCTTCCTGGCGGCGTCCTGTTCCCCCCGGAGCTGCCGCAATTCCTCCCTGAAAATATCCTTGTTGAAGGAGGCCCTGATTTTTTCGGCGGCAATCTCAAACCGGTCATGGGACATGCCCTCGGCACGTATCTCACCGCTGCCGTCCCAAAACACGATATGGGCGTGGGGATGCCCTTTTTCGTGATGATACGCCGCGCACCACCGGAGATCCTTCAGCTCTATGCTGTTTTCTTTGGAGATGGTTTCCATATGGGAGGAAACAAGCTTCTGCCAGGCGTCCCTTCCGCCAAGGCCCTTTCGCAGGACCGTGGCTTCGTCCAGGGAAACAACCGCCCGGTACAATGTGCGGCTTTCAGATTCCGCCTTCACCTGTTTCATAACCTCCGAGAGGTTATTGATGTTTCCGGGGACTATGCCGGGCTCCAGCCTGCCCCAAAGCCCAAAGCCGCAGCCGGGGTTCTGCACCACACCCTTCCGGCAGGCTATGTATTTGACGTGCTTGGTGTTCAGAATCGGGGTGGCGGGCAGGTTGCGCGATTTGTACCACTGCTTATATATGACGCTGATTTCGAACCACTCCCGGTTTTAAATGCTGAAACGCTCCATCTCATACCTGAGAAACAATGCCATCGTATGAAGCAGAGCCTGGATCCTGCTTTCGACGGCTACCGGCTCCTTGCCTATGACCGCAATGGCACCGCAGGCGTTCCCCGAAACGGTGAGGACATGGTACGCACACAAATGCAGGTCAATGTTGGCGATCGGCTTGATTGGCGGCATCCCCAGATCCGGTGCGTAATTGTATTGGGGGCGCGCGTCGATTTCCTGGATAAAATGGTTTGACACTGTGGCGTCAATGCAATTCCTGCCGTATTGCCCGGCGCCGGCAATTACCTTATCCCGGTCAAAGATAACGGTTGTGAGACCGGTATCGGCGGTAACCGCCTTTGCGACCGAGTCTGCCGCTGTTTCCAACGGCCCGGGAGTGGAATATTTTTTAAAGATTAATTGCCCTCCATGGCCGGTGAATATCTCCAGAGGGTCGCCGTCACGGATATGCATGGTGCGCCGGATCTCCTTGGGGATGACCACCCTTCCCAGATCGTCGATTTTTCGTACAATACCTGTTGCTATCATTTTCATTGCCCCTTCTTTCATTTTGCCGCCGCGGTACGGCGGATGCTGTGTTTTACGAATTGTCCCACATGGCCACCAGCTTCTCCATGGCGCTTTTTAGGAAGCCCTCAATGGAGCCCTTGCCCATCTGCACAAAGCGGATGCCCTCCATCCGGGCAGCGTCCATAAACTCCTCCAGCTTGGGCCTGGACTTCGGCTCGCAAAGGCGGTACAGAAGCATGGAGGTGTAAAGCAGGTTTACAGATGACGCTATGGAGCTTTTTACCGCGATCTTTACCATGCGCTCTATCTGCGGATCAAGGACGGATTTCAGAGCGGCCTGCATATGGGCCAGGATTTTTTCCTCGTCCTCCTGGTAGGCTTGCTGGGACATGCTTTTTTTGATAAGCCTTCTGATTTGCTCGGTTTTGGTCAAATGGTTCCGCTTGGCAAGCTGAAATATCTGATCGTCCATCTCCTTTGGGATCCGCAAGGTGATTTGGGCCCTATTGTCTAGGTGCATTCTGATACCTCCATAGCAATTATTCTCTGTTTATATTTCCTCCAGACCATGTATGGTTAACGAAATTCGATTGATTCCAAAGTCGCTCGGGTATATAAATACTCCCTGCAATGTTACTTGCAAGGAGTTCAGTATGTTGTTCATTTTTTAAAATATTTTTGGACACAGCTAACAATTCGTTAAAGGCTGCCGCCATTTCGCAGTTTTGCCCACCTGTTTAAACCTTGCCTTCCAACCCCTTATCCACGAGAAACTGTTTTTCCGGGCTGACGGTTGGCGGCGGAATCTCAAATGATTTTTCAACAACCGTGTAATCGAAATATCCTAGCCTGGCCAGGGGTTTGATTTTGCAGATATCCACTTTTCCGTCCGCACTTATGTATGCATCTTCAATGTGAATCCCAATAACCTCACCGATAATGCAGTCAATGGTGGCTAGGGTATCATTTCCGGGAATACGGATGGTCTGGACATAACGGCATTCGTAGTGGATGGGAGATTCCGCCACGCGTGCAACATCTACAATTTCTGATGGCGCTTTTGTGACACCGGCAAACTCAAATTTATCCATGCCCACAGGAATTTCCACGATGGAAGTTCGGTTCATTTCTTCCCGCAGGTCGTACGGAACCATGTTGTAAACAAATTCCTTTGTCCGCTCAATGTTCTTGACGGTGGTCTTCCGATCTCCCATTACGCTTTGGTTGCTGGAAAGGATGACCAGCGGCGGATCAAATGTCAAATTGGTGAACTGGCTGTACGGCGCCAAGTTGTCGCTGCCATCCGGATTTTTGCTGGATATCCAGCCGATGACCCGGGGAACGGTACAGGATTTGAAAGGGTTCCGGGGCAGTCCATGGTTGTTTTTGGAAGGTTCGTAAAACATCATTGTTCTCCTTTATAATTAGATGACGGCTAAATGTTTTATTAGGACACCGTTAACTGTGCCAGACAGTGATAGAATCAGTTACAAGATCAGGTACGCAATGGGGACGATGATCAAGAAGGAGAGCACCGTGCGCTCAAACCAGATAATAACCATATCCTTAATGGATACGGGAATTTCCGTTGCGACCACGCAGGGGATGGTGGTGGAGAACATCAAAACCTGGGTGATGCTCATCACGCTGATAATAAAGCGCGTAATCTCCGGAGCACTGCCGATAACCAGAACGGGCAAATACATTTCCGCAAGCCCCAGGCATGCTGCCTTGGCGGCCAGCAATGGCTCCGGAATCTGCAGCAGAGCCGTCAGCGGATAAAAGATGTATCCAACCCAGTCGAAGATGGGCGTATAGTCTGCTAGCAGTAGCGCAATCAAGCCAATGGACATGAAATTTGGCAGAACCTCAAACACAAGACCAAAGGAATTCTTCACGTTTTTGATGACATTGGGGAGGATGGATCCGGCTTGCGTACAGATGTCCAGCCCCGAATTCCATGCACCGACAATCAAGTTGCCCTCCAGTTTTTCTTCCGGATAGCCGGGTTGATCCTGGTGGTAGGTGTCCGGTTTTTTTGAGAGCGGGTAAATCCGTGCAACCATGGCCGTGACGCTGAAAGTGACGACCAGAGACACAAAGAAAAAGGGCGTCCACAGGTGCATGATATCGGCGGTTTTGGCGACTACAATAAAAAAAGACACGCAGACAGTGGAAAAGCCGGTGGCGATAATTGCGGCTTCTTTAGTGGTATATTTCCTGCTAACATACATTTCGTTGGTGATCAGCAATCCCATGGCCGTGCTTCCCATAAATGAAGCGACGGCATCAACAGCGGATCTTCCCGGTGTTTTCCAGATGGCGCGCATCATCGGTCGCAGGAAGTGACCCGCAAAATCGATAAAGCCATAGTCCATTAAAAAAGTAAGGAAAATAGCGCCGATGGGGATCAGGACGCCGACCTGTACGCCCAGTGATTCAAATAGAAACGGCCCATGGTCGGGACGCATAACCGCTTCCGGCGCCAAGTTGAAAAAAACTAGGACTGCAACCACCGCGCCAAAAATTTTCGAAAAGGAAAAGAATGTCGTTGTGGCATCCTTGTTCCAGGTCTTTTTCAAAAAGGGCGTCACACAGGCAACCAAAATTACAAGCAAAGCGTAGATGCGACCCGCAAACATGAAATTTCCAGTCAAAAAACTGACGAACCACTCAATGGGGATGGTGGTTTCTCCGTTAACGTTCAAGGGGATAAAGAACATAAAAATACCGATAAGACTGAGAATGACAAACTTGAGCATTTGTTTTTTACTAACGTTTGATTTCGCCGTTAAGGTTGGTTCCTGCATAAAAATACCTCCTCAAAATTATTTTTTCCATTGCCGTATTTTAATTATAGTAAAGCAGTGGCGTGAAATATATACAATATTTTGATTGAGATTATCGAATTTATGTCATTCCCATGATTTGCAATTTGACAAGCGCCCCGGTACGCCGTATAGTAACATTGAGGTGGTGGCGTTGAAAGCAGTTTGTTTGGTATGTTCCGTGGAAGCAAGAAGGGCTGTTGCCGACTTATTCGGGGCGGAAATGGTGCATTTCGCGGATTCGCCGGAGGCGGCGTTGGAGCGTATTGCATTGATCGACCGCTGCCTGTTTTTGTTGGAGGACAGGGTTTCCCCCGCCCCTCTCGATGGCTTTTTGGATTGTATCGCGGCGTGCAACCGGCTATGTAGAACCGTGCTGTTCACAAAGGACACCCAGCTGAACCTGGTTTTGCCCTATCTGCTGGATTGCCGCCTAGACGGGTATTACTCCATCCGGGAGCACGCTGCGGTGACCGATTCGACTGAGAGCGACGCTGCGGCTATGCTGCGGGATATTCTGTCCATGGAATATGTTCACGACTTAATCTATGGGCATATCGGCCGCCTCAATGAAATCAAGGTCATTTTTTCCAGTGTAGGTATTGATATACTGCCTCAGTTTGTTCTCACCGTTGTGGTGGACGATTTCTGGTCCATCTGCGAAGAATTGCATAACCGGGCGCGCTATGAGCTGAAACGAAATTTGCTCAATAGCACACGAACCGCCATGGAAGGGCATATTAACGGTGTTGCGACCACCTTGATCGGCACCGACAAGGTCGTTGTCGTCCTAAACTGCGGGGAGCGAACAGGGGCGGCGGCAATAGCGTATGCCGTTGCGTGTGCGGAACATATTAAGGAGTATACCTCCAATGCCACCGGCTATTCCATTTCCATTGGCGTCAGCGATTACTGCGAACAACCCGCATTCCTGTGGCGGGCCTATGAGCAGTCGTTCCGTTCCCTCCGCAGCTCTTTCCAGAAGGGGAAAAACCAGGTTTTGCGGTATAAGCAGCCGACTTCCGCACATGAATCGCCTCTCTCCTTGGAACCGGAGCAGGCGAAGCACGGCTTGATCATCGGCATCAGCACGGGGGATACCCAACACTGTGAACGGGCGATGGATGAGTTGCTCAGCGAGCTGCTGGCCTGTAATTACGATGAAATCAGTATCAAATCCCTGGTGGTTGTTCTCCTGTCCGAGATTACCCAGTATTGTATCCAAATTGGATTTGACTCATCGGAAATGTCGACTGACTTGGTTGGCTTGATTGGCGCCGTGTTCAAGCGGAACAGCATTGTCGATATCAACGCCTTGCTGAAGGGGTATCTGCGGAAATTGGTCGCTAAAACCCAGCGGAGCGATACCACCGAGCGAGCCATGGACATCGCCCGTGCCTACCTGGAGCAGTATTATATGAACGACCTGACGCTGCAGGAAATCGCCACGCTCTGCGGTTACAGTTCCTCCTATTTTAGCCGCAGTTTCAAGGAACACTTCCATTTGAATTTTGTGCAGTATCTTGCCAGGCTTAGAGTGGAAAAGGCAAAGGCGCTCCTGCTGGAGACGTCGATGACCATTAGCGAGATTGCGGAGAAGGCAGGTTTCCAGAGTATGAGCTATTTTAGCTATACCTTTAAAAAGGAAACAGGCTGGACCCCCAATCAGTACCGTGGCAGCGACCATCGTTGAACATTACCACAAAAGGGACAGTTGTATAAACAGCTGTAAAAACAATAAGTTAAAAGAGAATTGGGAGTTAGGCAATCCTCTTTTGATATTGGTAAATTTAGTTATGAGACTAAATAAACAGCAATAGGAAATAAGTTGACTGCAGTGACCGCAAGACTGCAAAAAGAATCGTATTTTCTTAAAAGATTCTCTTGCATCAGCTCTGCTGATGCGATGTTCCGGGGCAAACAGAGTGCGCCTTATCCTGCCATTCCAATCCGCTTCGCAGAATTGGA
>Ga0153947_1001602_pt1 | contig 10436 bp, 7 predicted proteins | sample TSNJ031MetaG_FD_104697 | JGI IMG/M metagenome (GOLD analysis project Ga0153947, IMG submission 104697) | Attine ant fungus gardens microbial communities from New Jersey, USA - TSNJ031 MetaG | ecosystem: Host-associated > Fungi > Mycelium > Unclassified | place: USA: New Jersey, Wharton State...
AGCACATTGGATTTAGGCAGCTGGAGGACAGTCTTTTGGCCCTGGGCATCGGTGGCCTCTGAGGTCAGGTAATCCTTATATCCGCTTACCTTGACACCGTCAATAGCATGTATAGGCGTTTCCCGCAGAGAAGACATCATCTCCTTCATCTTCTCCATACCGGTAGATCCCTCAAAAGCAAAGCTGTCTACATTATGGAGGAAATAGCCATATTTGGCGTACAGCTCATCCCTTAACCAGATCAAGGATTTACCCTGTTGCTTGTAATAGGAGGCCATTTCACAGATCAGCATAGAGGCTACGACTGCGTCTTTATCCCTGGCATAGTCGCCCACCAGGTAGCCATAGCTTTCCTCAAAGCCTAAAATAAAGCGGTCCACCTCTCCGGCCCCGGCCAGTAGCTCCATCTGCTCACCGATAAACTTAAACCCTGTCAGCACATCCCGCAGCTCCACACCGTAATCCTTGGCGATAAACGCCGCCAATTGAGTGGAGACAATGGACTTTACCGCAACAGGATTTTGAGGCATGGTGCCGTTAGCAACGCGGCAGCTGCAAATATATTCCATCAGCATGGCTCCCACCTCATTGCCGCTAATCAGCTCATAACCATCCTCCCCTTTAACCGCAATACCCACGCGGTCGCAGTCCGGGTCTGTGGCGAGAAGCATGTCCGCGTTCTTCTCTTGGCAAAGCTTCAGGCCCAGATCCAAGGCTTCCCGGATCTCAGGATTGGGATAGGGGCAGGTAGTAAAATTGCCGTCAGGCATCTCTTGCTCAGGGACAACGGCAATGTGGCCCACGCCAACTCTTCCCAGGATTTCCCGCACCGGCACATTTCCCGCTCCATTGAGGGGGGTATAAACCAGCTTGAGTCCGGCTTGTTTTGTAACGCCGGGATTCACCTGCTGGCTGAGTACCGCTTTGTAATAGCTTTCAATTAATTCATGACTGATATATTCGACAGCGCCGTCAGCCAGAGCTGCCTCAAAGTCAACGGTTTTGACATCCACAAAGGGATCAGTTTGCTGGATATACGCCTGTACTTGATCGGCGGTTTCCGGTCCAATCTGACAGCCTGCGCCGTCGTACACCTTAAATCCGTTATATTGGGCGGGGTTGTGAGAGGCGGTTACAATGACCCCCGCATCGCAATGCAGGGCCCTGACGGCGTAGCTCAACATGGGGGTAGGCATCAACGCCTCATAAATATACACCTTAATACCGTTTGCGGCAAAGACGCTGGCCGTCGTCTTTGCGAACAGATCCGATTTGATTCTGGAGTCATAGGCCACCGCTACCTTGGGCTTTGACGCGCCATCCTTGATATAGTTGCACAAAGCCTGCGTTGTCTGGCGGATCACATAGATATTCATGCGGTTGGTTCCCGCTCCAATGGTACCGCGCAAGCCGCCGGTGCCAAATTCCAGGCCCATATAAAACCGTTCGTATATTTCCTGTTGGTTTTCCCTTATAGAAATAAGCTCTTTTTCCAAATCTGGGTCGTCCAAATCTTGGCTTTGCCAATACGCATATAATTCAGTGGCAGTCATTTTAGTTCTCCTCCTTAAAAGCAAACATATCAGTCACCTCTATTTTACCTCATTTTATCTGGGATGTCACCAAGAAAGAGCAAAGTTATTGTCATTTTTATTTTGCGCACGGCAACGCATCACAATTGCGTTGATTCTATCGAGATGACAATGCCCGTATTGCCACGGATAACGGAATGGGAGAGGCTTTATCCGGAAGATGATCTGGAATCATTGGGACAGCGAGAAGCAAGCAAATTATTAATAATCATTATGTAAGTTGTTGATCTACTTATAGGCAGTTTATTGCGGCACATAAGTATTTTGTATCCCATGCCACCTAATAATTAAAATAAATAATTATATTATCATCATTAATACTATTCATACAAAACAAAATGTAATTATTGATTACATTTATACAAACATCCAATTAACACCTTGACATAAACAAGCAAAGAATATATAATTGAGGCAAGAAATTATTAATTAATAAATTAAATTAATAATAAATTATACAAAATAAGAGGATAAAGATTGATGGAATTGGACATTGGGCATGTAAATCAATATCTTACAAAGCAAGAATACCGTATCTATGCGGATAACCACGAGGATGCTTTGAAGCTGGTTGATCAAAATGGGTTTCCAAGCCCCCTGCTTGGCTGGGTACATACTGAAAAATGGGCAGGGGAAGACTTAAAAAATCAAATTCAGGAGTTGGCTTCTGAGATACGGGAGAGAGCGGAAGTCTTTGTGGTAGTGGGGCTTGGCGGCTCTAATCAGGGCGCCAGAGCCGTAATTGACGCACTTACCCCACAGGATGTAAAGGGCGGCGGACCTGAAATTTTATATGCGGCGCTGAATCTTTCTGCATCGTATTATCAAAGCCTGCTTCAAAGAATCGGTGACCGGTCTGTCTATATTAACGTAATTGCGAAAAACTTTAAGACGGTGGAGCCGGGGCTGACCTTTCGGATGCTGCGCCGCTATATGGAAAGCCGCTATTCAAAAAAAGAAGCGGCCCGGCGAATTATTACAACACCGACAGTGGGCGATAAAGAGCTGCATCGGGTCAGTGAAGAAAATGGCTTTCGGTATCTTCCATTTCCAGATGACGTGGGCGGCAGATATTCCGTATTTACTCCGGTTGGCCTCTTGCCGGCTGCAGTAGCGGGCGTGAATATTAATATGTTGCTTGCAGGCGCAAAGGCAGTTGAGGAAGATTATCTTTCCGGCGGACCGCTTCGTGAAATGGCAAAGTCCTACGCAATCACCCGCAATGCGTTGCTCGAGAAGGGATATGGTATTGAGGTATTGGCATTTTTTGAGCCGCAATTGGAATCCTTTGGACGCTGGTGGCGGCAGCTCTTTGGGGAGAGCGAAGGGAAAAAATATACGGGACTTTTCCCAGCGCTATGCTCCTATACGGAAGACCTTCATTCGGTTGGCCAGTATATGCAGCAAGGTAAGCGCCAGGTAATTGAAACATTTATTCATGTTAAAAAGGCGCCGGCCAATTTGACAATAGATTCGGAAACCAGTTCAACAGATGGTTTTGATTATCTGGATGGTAAGACATTCCACGCTATTAATGAGTGTGCCTATGAAGCAACGGTTATGGCACACAGTGAGGGCGGCATACCTTGTATGATTTTGGAAATAGAGGAGCTGGATGCGTTTCATGTGGGAAAGCTTCTATACTTTTATTTTATTGTCTGCTACTACTCTGCGGTGATTTTAGGCGTTGATCCGTTCGACCAGCCCGGTGTGGAAAATTACAAAACAGAGATGTTTCGGCTGTTGGGTTTGTACGAAGATTAGTATAAAACGAAATTCAAATATGGGAGGTAAAAATCCATGGGGGAAAAAATCAAGGTGGGAATTGCCGGCACGGGCTATACGGTTGGAATTGCTCAAAATCATGTTAACGGCTACCGCGATTGTGCTCAGGATTGTGAGCTTACAGCACTATATGATATTATCCCCGGCCGCGCAAAGCAGTGGGCGGAGGAAAAGGGGCTGGACGTGACAATTTGCGGTACATTTGATGAAATGCTTGACCAAGTGGATGCCGTGAGCATATGTACACCTAATTATGCCCATATACCACTTGTAATTCGGTCATTGGAAAAAGGAAAGCATGTATTGTGCGAAAAACCCCTGAGCACCAGCGCAGAAGCCTGTAAAGAGGCTGTGAGCTACGCAAAGTCTACGGACCGCATTAAAATGATTGGCTTTAGCTACCGCGGTATCCCTGCGGTGCGCTGGATGAAGCAACAGATTGATGCGGGAAGGCTTGGCAGAATTTACACTTGGCGTGAAACACTCGGCGGCTGCCGGATAGCAAATCCGGATGTGAAGCTGGAGTGGCGCATGCAAAAGGATTTATCCGGTACAGGCGCCTTGGCGGACTTTGGTTGCCATATGCTTGATTTATGTGATTGGATACTGCATGAAGTTTCCGGTGAGATTAAAGCCGTGCAGGGTTTCGTGAGTTGCACAGTGCCCCAACGGGATAAGATTTTTGCCGAGGGGCAGGGCGCCGTTACTAATGATGACAATGCAACCTTTAACATCAAATTTGAGGATGGAACACTGGCCTCTTTTGTGGCAAGCCGTCTCGGCGTTCGCCGGCATACCATTGAGGTTTATGGAGAGGGAGGCATGATGCTGTTCAGGGAGGATAAACCGAATGAAGTAGAGGTCTGGTTTAAAGAGAAGGCAGGTGGATATTCCGGCGAGGCAGAGACCGTTACAGTTCCGGATGAGTTGATCGCGCAGCCATGGTTTAACGCGGAGATAAAGGAATTTCTCGAGTGTATAAAAACCGGTAAACAGCCCGACCGCAGCTTTGAGCGGGCATTGTATATTCAAAAGATTCTGGATACGGTTCTTCAGTCCAGCGAAACAGGCCGCACGGTGGAGCTTTAAGCAGAAAGATGAATGGAGGGATCCCTTATGAGAATGAGTCTTTTAACCAATAGCCTCACAGAAGTGGGCGTACAGGATTTAAAAACCATTGCCGGCTGGGCTGCCAGAAATAATATTGCAGAGCTGGATGTAGGCCCGTCAATTCCGATGGACCGCAAAGTTTTTGAAAGCGTACTTAGTGAAGGTACGGTGGAGATCAACACTATGATCTACTGCCGCAACTTTCTGAGTGAAAATGAGGAAGAAGCTAAAATGCACTGTGACGCACTGAAGGACCGCATTCGGTTCGCAGGAGAATTGGGCATAGAAAAGGTGGTGTGCTCAACAGGTGTGTCAAGCGCTTCTTTTACCGGCACAGGCTTTGAACCGGAGAAAAGCCTGGATGCCTGCATAGAGCTTGCAAAAGAGTTTTTGGAATTAGCTGAAAAGCACGATGTAAAGCTCTGTTGGGAAAACTGCCCCATTATGGGCAATATCGCCACTACGCCAGATATTTGGCAGGCGCTGTTTGACCGCCTGAACAGCGACAGAATCGGCCTTTGTTATGACCCCTCCCATTTACTGTGGCAGATGATTGAGCCCTATGATAATATGTTCAAATTTAAAGATAAAATATTTCATTATCATGCCAAGGATACCCACATTGATTATGACAAGCTGCGTATCTATGGCACACAGCGGAACAGCAAGTGGTGGAACCACCGCCTGCCAGGTCTTGGTGATCTGGATTGGAATAAAATTATCGATATCCTATATCAGATCGGATATGATAAAACCATTTGCATTGAGCATGAAGATCCGGTCTGGGGGGGCACAGAAGAGAAGGTGAAGCGTGGTATTTTAAAAACCCGTGATCATGTTTCCCAATTCTTTATGTAATATGGCAACAGTACGGAGCAGAAGGCCCATCGCCTTTTGAATAGACAAATTAATAATCAGGAGGAATTTTATGAAACGCGTAAAACGCATTACCGCATTAGCCGCTGTAATGGTCTTAATTACCGCTTTGCTTTCAGGGTGTGGCAACCCTGCGGCGGAAAGCAGTGACTCTGCCCCTGAGGTATCCAGCAATGCAGCATCTCAAGACGCTCCTGCAGGTGAAACTGTAGAACTTACAGTATGGCATACTTGGGGCGCGGGTCCCGGCCTTGACATAATTAAGGCTGCTGTGGACAAGTACAATGAAACAAACGATCAAAACATCCAGGCGAATATCGATTTTGTTGCTAACCAGTCCAGCGGAAACACACAGACAATGGACAAACTGATGGCTTCTGTCGCTGCAGGCAACCCGCCTGAAATCGCTATGTTGGATAACTTCCAGATCGCTTCATGGGCAGCGCAGGATGCCCTGGTGCCTCTGGACGATTTAATGGCAACAGTAGACATGAATCTTGACGATGTCTATGAGTGGGCGCTGGAAGGCTCTGTTTATAGGGGCGCAACCTATTCCATTCCCTATAATGGAGATGCCCGCGCACTGTTCTATAACAAGGATTTGTTTGAAGCGGCAGGACTCGATCCTGAGAATCCGCCCAAAACCATCGCGGAGCTTACCGACTACGCGGAGAGGCTCACCATTAAAGATGGCAGCAATTATGAGCAGGTTGGTTTTGTGCCGTGGTTTAAGGCTGGCAAACCAATCTATACCTGGGGTTGGTCCTTTGGCGGTGATTTCTATGATGCTGAGAATAATGTGCTGACTATCGCGGATGAAAAGATTATTGAAGCGCTGCAGTGGGAAGTGGACTTTGCGCAGAAAATGGGCGGCCAGGACTTTGTTAACTATGCAAGCGGTATGGGAAATGATGCGGAGGATCCTTTTATCACCGGACAACTAGCTATGGTCGTTCGCGGACAATTTGACATTGCTAATATGGCTGTTTATAATCCCGATTTAAACTATGGCATTGCACCGATTCCCTCCAATGAAGAGGGCGCAAATATTACATGGTGCGGCGGCTGGGGCTGGACAATTCCCAGGGGCGCGAAAGAGCAGGAAGCATCGATTCATTTCCTGAAGTATATGATCGGCGAAGAGGCGCAGATACTGCTTGAAAGCACCTCAAGCTTTTCCCCGGTGAAGAGCTACAACGAAGCGATGTATAAGGACAATGAACAGATGGCCATCTTTATGGAGCTGATGCCCAATGCGCATGTTCGCCCGCCGGTTGCGGTTGGCCAGCAGCTGTGGGATGGACTGAACACAGCACTGGATTCGGCCCTGCACGGGGAGGATACGCCGGAAAATCTGCTGAAAAATCTGGAGCAAACCATGAATGACGAACTGAAAAAATTTGACTGATAGGTACCTGACTGCTTTTATATGCAAAAAATAAAGCAGGATTATAGCAGTTTGATACATGGAGCGGACAAATCTTTGAGGGAATCCGCCGTAGGATTACGAAGGATTCCCCAAAAGATGCCGCTTTATAATCAAACTGCCGCAGTCAATCAATTGCCGCAAGGGCCGACGACTCTGCACGGCCTTTGCTGCTATTTCTTTTAAGGAGGCACTCCGTATGAGCAGCGTGAGCGGTACGGAAAAAGGTGCGGCACAACCGCGGAAAAAGCGCCGCACGGGAATTGAAGGGCGGAAAGCGCGGATAGGCGTTTTGTTCACTTTGCCTTGGATCCTTGGCTTGCTGATATTTTATGTGTATCCGCTTATTTCCTCAGTATACTATAGTTTCACATCTTATAGCATCATTAATCCCGGCAGTTTTGTGGGATTGCAGAATTATAAAGACTTGATGCAGGATAAGTTATTTTGGAAAAGTATTCAAAACACACTTATTTTTACAGGAGTTAGCGTACCCGTTAACATTCTCCTGGGCATTGTGATTGCAATGCTTCTGAACGCGAAAATCAGAGGGAGGGGCGTTTACCGCACCATATTTTTTATTCCAACCCTTGTGCCTGTTGTAGCCACAGCCACAGTTTGGCGTTGGCTGATGAATCCAAACTATGGACTTTTCAACAACATTCTTGGGGCATTTGGTCTTGGCCCGGTACCGTGGCTGGCAAGCACGCAGTGGTCTAAATTCTCTCTTGTGATGATTGCCGCATGGGGCATTGGCCAGGCGATTGTCATTAACCTAGGCGGTTTGCAGGACATTTCACCAGAGCATTATGAGGCAGCCTCAATCGACGGCGCCAGTGCATGGCAGAAGGCGACCCGCATCACTATTCCGCTTCTTACACCGGTTATATTTTATAATGTTGTAATGGGTGTGATCAACGCCCTGCAGACATTTACGCTGCCTTATGCACTGACCGGCGGCGAAGGATCGCCAACCCATTCCCTCACCTTCTATGTAATGCACCTATATAACAACGCGTTTGGCTATATGAAAATGGGATATGCGTCCGCAATGGCATGGATTTTATTTCTAATTATTTTGGTTTTGACCCTGGTTATTTTTAGGACATCTAAAAAATGGGTCCATTATCAACAGTAGGAGGGGAAACAAATGCATAGTGTTCGCAAACCACGCAATATTGGCCGCGTTGTCATTCACCTTGTATTGATTGCGCTTAGTGTAGTTTTTCTGCTTCCGTTTTTCTGGATGCTGTCCACAGCGCTGAAATCGGAATCGCAGATCTTTGTGAACCCTCCCGTGTGGTTTCCAAGACCGATGCAGTGGGATAACTTTAAGAAGGCGGTAGAGTATATTCCCTTCTTTAAATATATGAGGAATACAACTTTTGTTGCTATCATGGACGTTCTGGGCACCGTGATTGCTTGTCCGCTTGCGGCATACGGGCTTTCCCGCATTGAGTGGAAGGGCAGGGACGCATTGTTTTTTATCACCATTGCCGTTATGATGATTCCAACAGAAGTTACCATGGTTCCATCTTTTATCCTGTATAACAAGCTTGGGCTTGTGGGAACCTATCTCCCGCTTTATATCACGTCTTTCTTTGGCGGGCGTCCGTTTATGATTTTCCTGCTTCGCCAGTTTTTTATGAATCTGCCGCGGGATTTGGAGGATGCCGCACGAATTGATGGTGCAAATGAACTGCATATTTACGCAAAAATCGTTCTGCCTCTGGTGGTACCGGGCATTTTGACAGTTGCATTATTCCGCTTTATGAATTCATGGAATGATTTTCTTGGCCCACTCCTTTATTTAAGTGATGAAAAAATGTACACCCTTTCCATCGGGCTTCAGATGTTTACAACCCAATATAAAACACAGTGGGCATTGCTGATGGCTGCTTCTCTCTTGATTACATTGCCGGTTATTGTAATTTATTTCTTTGTACAAAAGCGATTTATTGAGGGCATTACGTTCTCCGGTATTAAAGGATAAATCCAAACATAGATCATATGGTTTTAATCCTAGTTTGACAAAAAATAAAATTTGCATAATAATAAGGATCAAAATCGTCACAAGCATAACAGGCGCTGGGCTTGTGTAACTAAAAGGGATACGTGACCGACAACCCAAAAAAGAGGAGCATGACTTATGGCAAGGTTAAAAGGCTCTAATCAGATGAAAGTACGCCAGCATAACAGCACGAATATAAAAGAGGCTATCTATAAATATGGCCCCTTACCGCGTTTACGCATTGCACATATGCTGGGGCTTTCTTTACCCACGGTTACGACAAAGGTGTCAGATATGATTGCCGCTGGTATTGTGCGGGAGCAGTCGGTAGAAGAGGAGCAGGCCGAGATTGCTCTGGGCAGAAGGGCGGTAAATGTGGATTTTGTGCCGGAAGCAGCATTTTTTATAGGCGTAGAAGTGGCGCCAGGAAGGCGTGCCATCTGCCTGACAAATGTACGCGCAAATGTGATTTATGAAAAGCTCTATGAGAGCGATATTACCGATTACACGGATACAGTGAATGATCTTGTGGAGAAAATTTCAATCTGTATCCGGGAAACCGGTTTAGACAAAAATAGGATTAGAGGCATCGGGGTTGGCTCTGTGGGCTTTGTGGACAGCCGAAAAGGTATTATACGTCGTTTTCACCGTTTTGGTTGGGAGCAATGTCCCATGGCAAATGATCTTGCGGAGAAGACCGGCTTTCCTGTAAAGCTGGATAACAACGTGCGGGCTCGGGCAGTGGGGGAGGACCTTACAAACAACCAGCCCCGGCCGGATAATTTTGTATATCTCTATGTATTTCAGGGCATAGGCTGTCCATTATATGTAAGGAGCAGTTTGTTTTCAGGCTCAACATACAGTGCAGGGGAGCTGGGGCATATGGTGATGGATATCAATGGCCTCAAATGTGAATCCTGCGGCAATCGTGGCTGCCTGGAGGCCTACGCCAGTGAACCCGCAATTCTGCGCCGCTGCCGCAGTGCGATGGAAGGCGGTGTGGAGACCATGATCACAACTCTTGTAAAAAAGCCGGATGAGCTTACTATGGAAGAGGTGCTTTTGGCATACCGTTGCGGCGACCCGGTTGTATGCGCTATTATTCACACGGCAGTTTGCTATTTGGCGGTGGCTATGGCAAATGTGGTGAACCTGATTAATCCATGGCTTTTAATTGTGGACGCCTATGTAATGCAGGAAGAGAAAATTCGTGAAGATTTTACGGAAATACTTAGACAAAACTTATATGGAATAAATGATTCTGAAATCACGGTGGAATTTAAAGAATACGATCAGCTTCGTGGTGCGAAGGGCGCGGCGGCGCTTGCGATCCAACACTTTTTTATCGAGGAAAGGCAGTAAACCATGAGGAGATTGCGCATTGGTGTGATTGGCTGTGGCCGGATCTCGTCAGTTTACGTACAGGTTTTTAAGAGTCTGTCGGAAGATGTGACTGTATGTTATGCTGTGGATAAGGTGAGGGAACGTGCTAAAGAAGTTGCGTCCCATTTTTCGGGATGCGGATATTCGCAGGACATACAGGCCCTTTTGGAGCAAAAACCGGATGTTGTACATGTGCTTACACCACATTTTTTGCATAAGGAACATGTGATAAAAGCGCTGAAAGCAGGGTGTA
>Ga0153947_1001603_pt1 | contig 10432 bp, 10 predicted proteins | sample TSNJ031MetaG_FD_104697 | JGI IMG/M metagenome (GOLD analysis project Ga0153947, IMG submission 104697) | Attine ant fungus gardens microbial communities from New Jersey, USA - TSNJ031 MetaG | ecosystem: Host-associated > Fungi > Mycelium > Unclassified | place: USA: New Jersey, Wharton State...
ACAAGAATATTTAAACTCTGAGAACGTTGATTTGATTCAGCGTTCTTTTTGTATGGGGAAGTATCTCAAATTTATGAAGCAAAATGTAACCTGCATTATTCATGAAAATTTTGTATAAAAAAATATATTATAATATATAGATATTATCCTCATTATTTAGAAACAAATTTTACCAATTAGCTTGCCCTCCGCTTGCGCAACCACCATCGGCATGCTAGAACCCCCCTTTCCTACGTGGTTTTTTTGGTGTCAACTTATTCAAATCTGGTTGTCGCCTCTAATTTAAAAGCCTCAGAAACCTGATAGAATATAGGTTTCTGGGGTTTTTGCTTTGTGGTTTTATGTTTTGCATAGTATAGATGCTTTTTGGATGGTACTTTAAAGATATACCCTTTGTTTTTTGTTTATAAAGATACAATTACGGATATACGAAAAAGAAGAAATAATACTTTCATTTAAGGGAGATTTTAAATGGACGTCACAATATTATAAGCTGAGTGTATTAGGAAAAGTTATTGTAACTTTAGCGATTTTATGGTACACTACTATTTAACCACTATATAAAAAAACTGTGTATGAAAAGTAGGTGTCTACATGACAAAACAAGAGCTGGCAACGCAAGTACTTATTGCAAACGGCGGTATTGCTAAAACAGCAGATTTTATCAATGCCGGACTTGCCAAATATGATGTCTGCACTCTTTGTAATATAGGGTATTTGGATCGTGTCAGGCATGGTTTCTATCAGCTTGCCGAAAATATTGATACAACAGAAGAACAACTCCTTGCTACACTCCTCCCTGAAGGAATCGTCTGTGTAGAATCGGCACTATTCTATTATGGATATAGTGACTTTGCCCCCCGCCTTTGGACGATAGCCGTGCCACGTACAATTTCACGTACAAAACTGAAGATTGATGCGGTTCCATTGAGGGCTTATTATATTCCGAATGGGCAGTATGAAATTGGTAAAACAACAGCAAATTTTATGGGTGTTACTCTTTCTATCTACGATCGAGAGCGTACAATTTGTGATTGTTTTAAATATCGTGCCCGCCTTGATAATGAGACATTTAACAAGGCAATTAATGCCTATGTTGTGGATGATAAAAAGAATCTCAGTAACCTATCTAAGTACGCGAAAGAAATGCGAATATTCAAGAAGGTTAATGACCTGATGGAGGTAATGCTTAATGCTTGATATTGCAACATCTGTACTTACCCGACTCAAGAATAAATCAGCAGAAAGTGGTAGAAGTTATCAGTTGTGTATGCAATTGTTCTGTCAGGAAGAATTTCTCCGCCGGGTTGAGAAATCCCAATATATCGAGAATCTGGTTTTGAAAGGGGGTCTATTCCTTTATTCTCTTACGAATTTTGACAGTCGTGTAACGGTGGACGTAGATTTCCTGCTTCAAAAGCAGCATAATAGTCCAGAGCGCCTACAGGAAATTCTTGAAGAAATTATTGCTGTGAATACGGGCAATGATTTTGTTACATTTGAGATCAAGAGCATAGCTCCTATCGCGGTAGCGAAAAAATATGCAGGCATTGGTGCTTCAATTGTGGCCAAAATTAAGAATACACGCACGCCCTTTAGCATTGACTTTGGTGTTGGTGATGTTATTGTTCCTTGTCAGGAAAAACGAACAATTCCAACCCAGCTTTCTGATTTTGTAGCGCCGACAGTCAACACATATTCAGTGGAAACAACTATTTCGGAAAAGATTGATGCAATCCTGAGTTTGATGGAGTTTTCCAGTCGGATGAAAGATTATTATGATATCTATTATTTGGCGAATAAATTTGATTTTGACGGTGCAATTCTGTCAGAAGCTCTTAAAAAAACATTTACGAACCGTGGTCATGATTTCACGGTGGAACAGTTTGAACGGATCATTACTTTTAGCATGGATGAAGGAATGCAGAAAAAATGGAAAGCATTTACGAAGAAGATTGATACCAAGAAAGAAGATTTCGAAACGGTTCTCAGTACGATAGAAGCTTTTCTTGCGGAACCGTTTCGGTCGGCAGTGGAAAATCTTACATATACAGATTGGTGGTCTGCTGCTTTAGGAAATTGGGAAAGATGCAATTAACCATCAAGGAATATTATTGATGTACAATTAAAACAGTGAAGGTGCATTTACGTGAAACTAGTCTAGCTAACAGCAGGATCAAATGTTTTCGCTAGGGAGAATTACCAATAGAGTTAGCAAAATCATTACATTACTTGAATTATTATGGAGGATTTCATATGAGCAATTATATTGAACTGCCCGTTGACAGCATAGAACTTGATAAGAGCAATCCAAGAATAGCATTAGGAATTGCTCGCTTTAACCCAATTACCAGTGAAGTAATGGCCCTTCTCCTGGGGTCAACATCGGAAGCGTGTGCTAGTTTGCGTGAATCTATTCGCGAAAATGGAGGTATTATACATCCCATTGTTGTGAATAAGCGGTTGAATGGGACCTATGTGGTAATCGAAGGTAATACTAGGCTTCAAATATATAAAGATTTTAGTGAGAATAGCGAGCCGGGAGATTGGTCAACAATACGAGCTATTGTATACGAGGATTTAGGTGAAGAGCAGATGCATTCTATTCGCTTGCAAGCACATCTTATTGGTCCGCGAGAGTGGGATCCATATTCTAAAGCAATGTATTTAAATCATTTGGCTAATGTTGAACATATGCCAATGGCTACCTTGATTTCATTTTGTGGAGGCAGCTCAAAATCTACAGAGATTAGGAATATGATTGCAGCTTACAATGATATGGAGAAATTCTATCGATCTTTGTGCGATGATGAGATTCAGTTTGATATTAAAAAGTTTCATGGTTTTGTTGAACTTCAGAATAGAAATATTACGGAATGTTTGGTTTCGCATGGATACAATAAAACAGATTTTTCTCAGTGGATGATAGATGATAGGTTCAGTATATTGCAGGATGTTAGACGTCTGCCGGATATTCTTAAAAGTAAAAAAGCATCGGAAGTATTTTTTAAAGAGAATAGCCGCGAAGCAAAGAAAATACTGGCAGTTGAAGAGATCACGGTTGATAAGTTGAAAGATGTTCCTTACGAATTACTGGCTCAAGAATTAGCAAAACGAATGATAAAGATTGAACACAAAGAAATTAATCATTTGCGTGATGATTCAGATTATTCTCAGAAGTTGGACAGCCTGCAACATGCTTATGATGAATTGAAGTTTATTCTTGAAGAGGTAAAAGGTGAGTAGGGAATGAGTGAATCGGTACAACACCAACAACTGGTAAGATTGATTATAGAGGATGTTGTAAGGCTTGTGGGTAAGGAACATATCTCTCTTATTGCGGCAGACTTTATTGATGAATATGAACTTCCTCCTCTAACTAATGAAGGTTTTCGCCCAGATGTTTTCTTTCATCTTGGAAACCAGTTAATTATTGGAGAGGCAAAGACAAGTAATGATATTGAACGAATGCACAGCAGGAAACAATATGAGTCTTACATACGGAAATGTGCATTGTTTGATGGGAAGGCAGTATTTATTATAGCGGTCCCATGGATAGATCATGCTGTTATCCATAATATTTTAAGAAAGATCCAGAAAAAACACCCAGGGACTTACTTAATTAAGATACTTGATGGCATTGGGGGCGCAATATGAAAAGAGTTCACTTAAAGAAGGAACCTAATTTGCAAGCAAAATTTGATGCATTTCCATATCAAAAGGATGCTTTTGATGCGGTTAAAGATTTAGAATATGCGGCAATCTTTCATGAACAAGGTTTGGGAAAAACAAAGATTGCAATTGATCTACTGCTGTATTGGCTGGATAGTACATCTATAGATACAGTTCTTGTTGTAACAAAAAAACAGTTAGTACAAAATTGGGAACGTGAATTTAAATGTCATACCTTAATAAAGCCAGTTATTCTTGATACAGATAAGCAAAACAATTATTTCGTATTTACAGGCCCTGCGCGAGTGGTTATCACAAATTTTGAGATACTTCTTGCGGAAAAGAAGTGTTTTAAGCTCTATTTACAAACGCGAAATGTAGCAATTATTATTGATGAATCAACAAAGTTGAAAAATCCGAATGCTAATTTAACAAAGACCTTTTTCGAACTGGGTCCGCAATTCCATAAACGTGTAATAATGACAGGAACACCTGTTGCAAACAGGCCATATGATATATGGGCTCAGATATATTTTCTTGATCAAGGAGCGAGCCTTGGATCTGATTTTAAGGAGTTTAAGCGCAAGACAGATTTGTCAAACAAACTTGTTGATAGCATAGATTTACAGAAAAAATTTGAAAGTATGGTAGCTGTTATTTACGATAAAATAAAAAGTTTTTCTGTGCGAGAAATAAAGAATGGTGGAATTATTGAACTCCCAGACAAGGTATACATTCGTGAAGAAGTAGAATTTTCACCAGAACAAAAAGTCTTGTACGACCAAATTTGCGAGGAATTAAAGGTTGAGGTTTTAAAGAACGGAGAAATCATTGAAGATGATTCCACTGCAATAGTAAAACGACTATTGCGGTTAGTACAAGTTACTTCTAATCCCCGGCTTGTAGATGAGTCTTTTAAAGGACGGTCGGCAAAGGAAGCGGTTCTCAATAAACTGGTTTGTCAAATTATACAAGCGGGTGAAAAATGTATTATTTGGACAAGCTTTATTGAAAACGTAGAAGACTTTACAAAAATATATGCTGATTATGGCAGTGTAAAAATTCATGGTGGCATGAAAATGGCAGATCGAAATCGTTCAGTTGAACGATTTCGGACAGATGATTATCAAGTACTGATTGCAACACCTGCCTCAGCAAAAGAAGGACTAACACTAACAATGGCGAATCATGTTATTTTTTATGATCGAGGTTTCAGTCTAGATGATTATTTACAAGCACAGGATAGAATTCACCGGATTTCACAGAAAAAAAACTGCTATATTCATAATATTATTATGAATGGAAGCATAGATGAATGGGTTGATGTTTTGTTGAAATCAAAGCAGCATGCGGCATCTCTTGCGCAAGGAGACATACTTTTAGAAGAATATCAGGAAGTTGCAGACTATAGTTTTGGTGACTTAATTAAAGCAATACTGTTCCCTAACCAGGAGGATAAAGAATATGAGTGAAATAACCATAGGTAGAAAAGAATATGAAGTAAAAGAGGAATTGCTGGATCAGTGCCAACTCCTGTTTTATGAAGAGAATCCTCGTGTCTACTCTATTCTGAGGGCAAATGGATCAGTCCCCACACAAAAGGAAATAGAAGATAAAATGACTTCGATGGAGCATGTAAAACAGTTGCGTTTGTCGATTGAGCAGAATGGTGGAATAATTGACCCGTTGATGGTTGTAAAACGCAATGGGGATTATGTTGTGTTAGAGGGTAATAGTCGCTTGGCTGCATATAGATTACTAGCGGATAAAGACCCTGTCAAATGGCAAAAGGTCAGGGTGTATGTGCTGCCGGAGAATATAACTGATAGTGATATTTTTACGCTGTTAGGTCAGTATCATCTTGTGGGGCGAAAGGATTGGAGTGTATTTGAGCAGGCTGCATATCTATATCGTCAGAAAAAGGCGTCAAAACTAGAAAATGATATTCTTGCTAAAAATGTGGGGTTAACGGAGGGAAAGGTAAATACATACATCAGTGTTTACACGTTTATGTTGGAGCATGATGATCTTAGACCAGATCGTTGGAGCTATTACGAGGAGTATCTAAAGAATAGGGGAATTAGAAAATATCGTGATACTAGTCCGCAAATTGATGATATATTTGTAAAACAAGTGAAGTTTGGAAATATTAATCAAGCGATGGATGTTCGTGCTGTTTTGGGTGAAATTGCGAAAGTTGATAATAAGACTGCCAAAAAGATAATGCAGGATATCATCGATGAGAAAGTTGATATTTATCAAGGTCATGAAAGGCTGGAAATGACCGGTAAAACGAGCAATGCTTATCAGCGGGTCAAGAAGTTTCGTGATTTAATTGCAGATGATAGCTTTAAAAAAGCAATAAGATTGGAATCTACGTCTAATCCAGCTTTAACTTTTGAAATCAAAAAGATCCAAAAGACTTTAGAAAAACTGCTAAGGGAAATTGACAAATGATTTCTTGTAAAAAGGACACAAAATACTATGCGAAATATATTATTAATTGAACCGGATTATAAAAATAAATACCCACCGCTTGGCCTTATGAAGATTTCATATTTTCATAAACATATGTTGCATGACGATGTTCGTTTTATTAAGGGTCAACTACCAGCAGCATTATCCAACACCAAGTGGGATCATGTATATGTAACTTCTCTTTTTACATTTGAATGGGAGAAGACTATTGCAGCTATCAAGTATGCAAAAACTCTAGTTGATTCTATTGACAAAATAACTGTTGGCGGAATTGCGGCGACTATGCTGCCAGACCAAATATATAAAGAAACAGGAATTCATCCTGTTTGTGGTCTTTTAAACGAACCAGGGAAACTGGGGTTACCTGGAGAAGAAGATATTGATCAGATAGTTCCAGATTATTCAATTTTAGATCACATTGATTACCAATATCCGTTTAGAGATGCCTATTTTCTCAGTGCAACTAAAGGTTGTGGTAATGGATGTGGCTTTTGTGCAGTGCAAACACTTGAGCCGACATTTATTCCATATATGGATATCAAGAAGAAAATAGCAGCAATTGACAGAGAGTTTGGTCCCCAAAAGGATCTTTTACTGATGGATAATAATGTGCTTCGCTCACCAGACTTTAATCAGATCATTGATGATATTATTGATGCTGGTTTTGGAAAAGGAGCAACATATATAAATCCTAAAACAAAAAAAACCGTTCGTAGATATGTTGATTTTAATCAAGGGTTAGATGCAATGTTTCTCACAAACGCTAAGGCAAAGCGATTGGGTGAAATAGCACTTAAACCAGCCAGAGTTGCTTTTGACCACATTGAAGATCGAGAAACATATGAAAAAGCTTTTCGCCGATGCGCAAAGTATGGAATTACTGAGCTGTCAAATTATGTTCTATATAATAGTGAGGATTTTGGAGGAAAGGGGCACCAGTATTCAGCAGATACTCCGAAAGATTTATATGATAGAATGAGGTTTACACTTGACCTTAAAGACGACATAAATAAAAGCCTTCCAGCAGATGAACATATAAATGCTTTTTCTTTTCCAATGCGTTACATACCCCTTTCTGCATATAAAAGAGGGTATGTTGGTTCGCAGTGGAATGCTAAATTTTTGAGAGCAGTGCAATGTATGCTTATCCCGACTCAGGGAAAAGGAGTAGGAAGCAGATCCTTTTTTGAGGCAGACTTTGGTAAAAATTCTGATGAATTTGTACGGTATTTATGTATGCCCGATAAATTAATTGCTGCTCGCGGTAAGTTTAGTCTGGGTGGCCGAAGACGCTCCAAGGAAAGCGCAGAGGAGACAAAAGCCCGTAAGGTGATATGGGATAAGAATCAAGCACGAATTAAAGAATGGAACCGCTTATATGACCGGTTAGGAACAGAAAAAGAGAGTTTTATTGAATTAATCGGAGATAATGAATTTTTACCTGAAAAGGTATTGGGAATATCTTCGCTTACACAGCGGAAACTGTATATTCACTATTTAACCCTTCCGCGAGTTTTGGCATTGCTTGGGCTTGTTCATCATGACTCCCCAACATACCAAATCATATATGATTATATAACAAAAGAGTTCTCGGCATTATATCAAGATGTATTAGATGTGATAAGTACCAGTGAGAATCAACCGAGGTATATGTTTGAGAACTTTTATGGTTTTTTTGGAAAGAAAGGTTTGGCAGATTTATTAGCATTATTGAAGCTAAATGATTTTGCTGTAGATAAGCAAATGCAGAAGTGGGATTTTATTTGCAAGAAGAATGGTATTAGTGTCATCGATTTTGAGTTTATTAGAGTATACAGGAGATATGTTGATTTGGAAATTCTTTCTGCAGAAGAACATTTATATGCCCAAGAGGCTATTCAAAATATGGATATGCCTTGTCTTGCATCAATTCTTAAAAAAAAAGCAGAAGCATTTGAAAGCAAGGTCACGTCGGTGTTAGATTCTGAAAAAGGACAAAATGTATTAAAGGTAGCAACAGAAGAAATCTTTCGCAATATAAAGATAAAGTTTATGCATATTCTGGAGGAGGAATAACATGAGCAATATTGTAATTGGAAAATATACACTAGAGTCACTTACATCAGGCATGTATTCGGACCCATATATTATCTACCGTGAGTATGTACAAAACGCATCAGATTCAATAGATGAAGCATTAGAGGCCGGTGTTCTTAAATGTGGAAATGATCAGATCGATATATATTTGTCTCCAACAGAACGCCACATTTGTATTTGTGATAATGGTTTGGGAATTTTGGCTTCTGATGTAGAAAGGACGCTTATTAGTATCGGAAACTCCAAAAAGAATGCGCATAATTCAAGAGGCTTCAGGGGGATTGGTAGACTTTCTGGTCTGAGTTATTGTGCGAAATTAATTTTTGAAACTAGTGCCTATAACGAATCCGGTGGGACTCGTGTTGTTATTGATGCACACAAGCTATCAGAACTGTTGGCTTCAGAGGAGGAGAGCGACACTACAGTATCTGAGGTATTACAAACGGTGTATAAAATTGAGCAGTTCGTGGAAAATGCATCGGCGCACTATTTTAAGGTAAAAATGGATGGTGTTGATGATTCTTTAAAATTAAACGATTTCCAGGAAGTGGTTACCTACATCTCGCAAAATGCGCCAGTGCCGTATGGACATGACGGATTTGCTTGGGGAAAGGAGATAACTCGCCGCCTTAATCAAGAAGGATTCGAGATTCATCATTACAATATCTCTGTAACTTATGGCAATAAAACTGTTTACGTGTATAAGCCTTACAAGGATGAATTTTTAGTAGATAAAGGAAAAAATCTTTTTGATCGAATAGAGGATATCAGCATTATCAAAATTAGTCCAGAAGATGATGCCTTTTATGCCATTGGCTGGATTGCGAAGACGAATTATTTTGGTAGTATATATGATAAATCAATTAAAGGCATACGATTGCGCAAAGGAAATATTCTCATTGGAGACAGTCAAACATTAAATGTTGTATTCAAGGATGCGCGTTTCAATGGATGGTCAATAGGTGAGGTATTTGCAATTGATTCTAAACTTATTCCTAATGCCAGGCGAGATAATTTTGAAAAAAACACTGCGTATATGCTACTTTTTGAGTATATGACAAATATTGCAAGTGGTATTACGAAAGACATAAGGACAGCTTCGTTAAAAAGAAATTCTGAGCTTTCAGTGGCACTTAACAACTCGGTTGAATTTACTCAAAGTGCTACAAGAGTAATTGAAAATGGTATAGATAGCTCTGATAAGCGTTTTATTAGACAAAAGCTTGCTAGTGCACAGGAAGCAATTGCAAACTCTCAACTAAATGATGATACGGGTTTGTATTACCAAGAGATAGCATTCGAAGAACTTGACATGCTAATAGGTAAACTTCAAGGTGCAACGTCTTTCAAAGCGATCAATACTATCGCTGGGTTAAGCAAAACGGAGAAAAAGATACTAGAAAAAGTTCTTTATATTATTGTCAATAAATTGGGAATTGAGGCAGATAACCTTGTAGATGCAATTATAGATGAGTTCGCCAAAAAGGAAGTCAATTATGGTGTAAACTGATGTATACGAGAATACAATGGACTTACAAAAGTGGTCTTAGAATAGGTTTTGAATTAGAAGTAGGTGAAGCCACGATTAGGCATAAATATAAAAACTAATATGGAAAAATCTTTGCCCCCCATAAGCCACTGGTCTATCAGCGGTTTATAAGGATCCAGTTTTGGACAGCATTGCTACTGTGTGGCTGGCCTTGGAGCTGATGGATTGAAGTCTGTCATATCCACATATTTGGCGACAGTCTTTCGATTGAGTCCCGTGATGGCTGCGATTTCAGATAGGTTCTTATCTTGCTCGTAGTAGAGGTCTCTGATATGATGTATCTAATCCATTGTAGTCATACTCCTCTTCTTCCCGTGTTATTGTAGGGCAACAATACAAGGATACCGATATGAGATATGTCTGCAATAGATTTTTGATTAATTCCGACTTGGCGGCTGCTATGTGGTGCCTGCCGTTCCAGGGAGATTGATCATCGCATCTGCAATTATGTCCGTTTTGGTCTGCAATTTTGGGTACTTTCATTATACAATAAACATTAAGGCAGTATTTTAGTGAAAGGCTTTTGTTTTGCATTTGTTTTCAAAACAATGGATGCGATCACAAATGCAATAAGTGATAGCTGTGAACCTACGATTGTTCCGGATATTTCATTGCAGGAAATTGAAGGAAAGACATTAATTGTGGTTGAAATAGTAC
>Ga0153947_1001606_pt1 | contig 10420 bp, 17 predicted proteins | sample TSNJ031MetaG_FD_104697 | JGI IMG/M metagenome (GOLD analysis project Ga0153947, IMG submission 104697) | Attine ant fungus gardens microbial communities from New Jersey, USA - TSNJ031 MetaG | ecosystem: Host-associated > Fungi > Mycelium > Unclassified | place: USA: New Jersey, Wharton State...
CTCACGTTCAATACAACACATGTTGATTACAGTTGGTCATGGTGAGCAGCAATTCTAACGTCTAAAATGTGAAAGTGTATACCGAAGGTCGCGATGGCCCAACAATGGCAGAGGCACAACACATCAATGCTCTTCAAGTTCTCAAGAATCAGTGAACTTCTTCAATGTCTCCCTTTGTCCGGGAAATCTGGTTCCAGGAACAACAATATATCATATTAACTGCAGTGAAGGCAATCCTCTCCAATCGGCCACGTGAATGAGTACTTACGCATAAACCTCCTGGTAGTGGAAGAACTATTGTTATTGCTGCTGCTATTGTCAAGATCATTGCAAGCTTGGATGCCAGCAGGAATGTCAAGTTAACCGCGCAATCTAATGTCACTATCAAGAGTATAGCAGGAAAATTGGGGCTTCCTTGATTTCAGACTCCTTGTCCATAAAGACTTTCATCATGGTTGACAAAAAGATATTCTGATGTAATTTCGAACAGTCATACGAGACCACGGAAAATGCGCTTCGCTCGGATGACTTTCCAGCATGCTCCTGTTGCTGAAAGAAAACTACTGGCTCAAGAGTCATCTTTTGCACTTTAAGTGTGCTCTTAAAAGATTGCATCTCCGCGTTCGATCTGGTAATTTCCCCGATGCTTCTTAATTGAAGTTGAATGTTATGACGATGCAAAAACCAGTCTTCATCGGTGATAACAAATCACAAACAATGATCGTTTCCTGTACTTTTCAATTTGACACCATAAATCTACCGTACAGGCAAAATGATATACAATCTCTGCAGTGTTTTCCAGTTACATCATCTATGAAATTGCACCCTTTCCCTCGATGCCCAGCGTTTGCTGTTTCCTCGTCTTTGTGAATTTGGCTGATTTCAAAATTCAGATCACATACTCAATATCATTTCCCAGGAAGGTGTACAACAACCGTCTTACATATACATAGAATTTCTACGAAAAATACTGTCGATCCCCCTTTTCCAGCATCACTACTGGTCAGGAAGAACGCCGAGGAAAAAGTTAGATAGGCAAAGCGAAATGCAATCTATTTTGGACCAATTTTGTTGTTCCAAAACAAGTAACAAGGATTGCAATTGACTCTCCGGGAAAGCTAGGATATTCTCATCGCATTATATCATATGTCCATGGAGAATTCGCTTGGGAAGCCGCACCTAGATTACAAGAACAAAGTCTTCTTTCCAGGGTCAGCTAAATTTTCTGTCAAACGGATGCTTATTATTTCGGGACGACGTAGACAGCTATATCATCATTTTTCTGACAATGTCGGACTTTGATATATGAGACGAGTAAACGTCGTGCTCACCCATTGCAAGAAAGACATTTGCAGAGGGGTGGCCAAAAATCAAGCTGGCAAACGTCATAGATAGATTTTCCCACAATTATTCCTACAATAGTAAATTGCTTGTTTGGTAACTGGGTGCAGGCATTTCCCAGCGTGGAATCCTCTGGCAAGAATTCGCTCCATCGTGTTTCTTTATCACTCACACCATGTCCGATAAGCGATCTGTAATGCTCTTCAAGCAAGCTCTTATTGATACAGGAAAAGACGACCCGGAATGTAAAATAACGACGGTGACGTACAAGGAGTTGAAATATCAAGATTTGGAACCATTTTTTGAAGTTGCCACACCCATTGGTCTCGATGTGGCGTACTGGGGAGAATCTATTGCGCTCGCTGCTCTGGCCATCGTTAGCGCTGAAATTGCCCTTGTCATCGAGTTTTCCCCACCAAACCGACGAATCGAGACTACACCTACCTACGATCTTGACAGTGAACAATACCAGTCACTCATGAGCTTCCTGAGTCGCGATGTTGGGGAATTTTTTGCGTTCGACCTGGCCCCTCTGGCTATGAGCTTATACGAAGAACAAGGGCTTTTCCTCAAAAATGCTGTCGACATTCAGTCCGCCTTTCCTGGACAGAATCGTAACAGGATTTCTAGCATCCTCAAAGATGCGCTAGGTGATGGAGTAAAGATATCAGACTACCAAGTTTCTCAAGCCTTCGGCAATGCAACATACAATCCCGAACAGCGAACCGCTGCCCTCGGGCCGGTCAAGCGGGGATGGCTTGCATTTTTTCTTGGCTCAGTTGACGATGCTGTCACCACATACAGTAACGTGAGAAGAATTAATACCTATGGTATGAACGAGGGCGTATGTCTTGTGGTTTCCAATACGGCTGAGATTTCATGATCGTTTTTTCCTAGTTTCTGGACGTTGTTGCAAAGATTACTACCGATTCTCAGCGTCTCGATCGCAAAAAGCCCGATCAAATCAATCGCGATTTCGATTATCGCGGCTATGATCCGAAAAATAAAGAGCATGCACTTGCCTCTAAAGTATTCAATAATCGATTCAGGAGACAAGAGGTGAGCAAATGACATCCCTCCCCGTTTAAACGACATTAATCTATGTCTTTTGTTCTAGCAAGTTCGAATCATCGTTGAAGACGGTAGCGGCAAATTTGCTGCACGCGGCAAGATTGATGCCCTTGGTCGATACGCAGCCTTCAACGAGGAAGGAGAGCTGAGTATCGGAAGCCGAAGAATCACAGCTATCACTGGCATTGGTCGTGACATTCCAACTATAGCCGAGGAAGCCCGCAGTCGAAATCTACTCCGCCTTTTGCAGGGCCTTGAGTCACCCGATAACCCGTGGCTGCAGAACATCTGGTTCAACAAGGATAAAGACGCTATATCGTGGCCTGATGAATGGTTTACCAGTGCCTCCAAATACCCCATGTTGTCATCTGAAGTCTGTAGGAGCCTTTCCATAGATGCCAAGCGGCTTAATGGATCCCAACACACTGCCGTCAACGCCATGATGTCTAAAGGACCGCAAAATGTCATTACCATCATCCAAGGGCCACCGGGTACAGGGAAAACCAGTGTCATAGCCTTCTTCGTTCAGATGGCAGTAGCACTTGGCAAGAGCGGTATCTGGCTCGTTGCACAATCCAATGTTGCTGTCAAGAATATTGCCGAAAAACTTTCCCGAGTTGGTTTTCATGATTATAGACTGCTGGTTTCAGATGGGTTCATTGACGACTGGTGAGTGGAGGACTGATTTACTCGACTCACTTGGTTAACTAAGCTGGGAAAGGCACGAACATCTCTATGGTGATGTTAATGCAAATATTATCAAATCTGGAGAATTCTCAACATCTGGATCAAGGGTCAAGGGGATCAAGGTTTTCTTATGTACACTCAGCATGTTATCAAGCGATGCCATTAAAAAATTCTTTACTAGACAGTGCCCCATCAGTACTCTTATTGTTGATGAAGCTAGCCAGATACATGTTGCTGACTACATCTCTGTTTTCTATAAATATGTCTCGCTCCGCAAAGCGTGCTTTATTGGTGACGATAAACAGTGTAAGTACCAATAGACTTTCTCTTTTATACAGGGAAGAACTCATTAATATTTAGTGCCACCTTTTGGTCAGGATGACTCCAGTCCCAATGCTTTGCCAAGTATTTTTGAGTTCGCCCACCTTCGGAGTCATGCATATTTTCTGAATACACAATGCAAGTAATTTATTTTTTGTAATGTACCTACTACTGATGGAGTTTTAGACCGAATGCCACCCCAGATGGGCGAGCTCATCTCTGAGGCCGTCTATGATGGTCTTCTAAAATCCAACCCACGTCATCCCATTGGTAATAATATCATGGCTTGCCATTTTGTGGATGTACCTAGCGATGAAAAAAGAAAAGCCGATTCATTCATGGTGAATAATGTCTGGTCAAAGAAAATGATTTTATGACTAACAAATAATTAGAATGAAGGAGAGAGAGATGTTGTAATACAGATTGCACGGCATCTACAGAACAGACAACTCAATTACAAAATAATATCACCTTATGATGCTCAAAGGAATGCCATCGAGACTAAGATGAAGAATTCACCAGAAGGAATGAGATGGGAAAATACTTGTTTCAATGTTGACTCATTTCAGGGTAATTTCTTGTTGCTTCTTATTTCCACTCAAAAGTCTGACTTTTGTTTTGAACAAAGGAAACGAAGAGGATTACATCATCCTTTCCCTAGTCCGATCCCGAGATCAGGGTTTCTTGAAAAGCCTTCGTCGTACCAATGTCATGCTTACCAGGTTCAAACAAGGTATGTTTGTTGTTAGCAGTAAAAAGTTTTTAGCTGGGGCTGGGAGAGATTGCTTGGCTGGAGAGATAGCTGCAAAGATAGGAAGCAGAGCTTGGTTGGGTACAGATGATATTGCAAAGGGAAACTTTTTTGGACCCAGGAAGAATCTCAAGTAGATTGGGGGGAAGTCAGGGAAACTGAAAAATTTGCCAGCAATCATCAGTAATTAAATCAAAAAAATACAGATAAAAAGTTAAAAATTCACAAATAATCTAAGATTGATCTATGCTCTAGGTATTGAGTAGACCCATTGACCATGGACTGCGTTCGAGCATCGCGTAATAAATTGTTGAGTCCGAAAAAAAATCCAAGATTAATCACAAGTTACTTTTGATAGATGGATTCTCGGGTAAAGCTGACACCACTTGGCAAATCTCTCTCATATCTCTCAAAGCATTGGTTATGGCTATTTTAAAGGTGCCTGTGGATGTCTTGGGGCCTGAGAACTTACACTCTACCCCAAATTTTATCATCTCAGGAGCAGCAAGATCTAATATATCATATTTCATCAGCCGAGGACAAATACACACGAACAAAAGCCCACAATTGATTCCATAACCATCTTTATATGCAGCACCAAATCCAGTTCCATTGAACCAGTGTCCTGCACTCAAACCGCTAGTACTGAGTTTCCATTTCTGACTTTCTTCAAAAAGGTAATCTGTGAAGAGTAATGGTGGCTGTTCATTGGAGTCGAGCATCAATTGTAAGCCAAGGAGGTGACGGTCAATTCCACGGCCGGTCGCAGCCTCGCGAGTAAGTCGAGTATGCGTATTGATAGCTTTTGTCAGGAGGTTCAATGCATTCCCAGCCTATTGAAAAATATGTATTGAGACGGGAGATGGGTAATAAGAGGAGATTACAACACACATTCAGCCGCCATTGGTCACTTTCCATAGCGAGGACCCAAGCACGACTTTCATTTGTGAATGTGCGAAGCGTCTCTGTACGACCATGTTTAAATACGCGCGTCAGGACAGTTTCGTATGTTGCTGTGAACTCGCGGCGAGTTCGGTACCAGGCAAGTTGTAGAGCCATTTGTATGTAAGCATCGGGTGAAAATTTGGCTGTGATAGTGGATGTCGGTCCTGAACGGAAGGTGACTAGAAATGAAACAGTGCACACCGACACCTTTAATCCAATCTGTGCCATACTGATCAAACCAGAGCACGCTGTCATCTGAGTCCATGATGATTGAAATCGAACGCTGTTTGGCCGCCTCGCATTCACTCCAAAGCTGGTCATCAGCAACCCAATCGATTCGAGTGAAACAGTCTTCTCCGTCAGGCACAGTTGGAGATTCACCTTCGGGTAACTGAAAGGCTTCTTCCTCAATACTCTGGACAATACCGTATTCAGCAACGATACTAGGTACGAGTGCGTCACAGGGCGAGTGCTCGCCCGTAGCGCCTGCATGGGTGAGTGCATCAACAACGATGGTAAATGGCTTGTCATAGAATCTATTTGCGAAGTTGTCAAGGGTTCCGCGAATCATGTGGAGAGGTCGGTCGTGGGTGTGATAATGCTTTAGTTCTTCCCGAGACCAAGTGGAAGAGGGATAACTACTGGGAAAATCGTCAAGACTTAGTGCCATGATGCTGTTGAGAAGTGCTTCGTGAGATACTTTGTTCTCTGTCGAGAGCAAGAGCAAGTATTGGAGATTCTGTGAATGGGTTAATGATTTTTCATATTTCCACAGAGCATCGCATGCCTTGGCCCAGATGTTCCTGTCATCAGCGCTCAGTACGCCAATAGGGAATGCCACCTCTTGAGCTTTCAGTCTTATATCAACATCGGCAACTACGCTGCGCAGTCTATGATATATGCATTGAGGCGATGCTAGCTGTCCTTGAGATGAATAAACAGGTATCGTATAACAGAAATTGTGGAACATGACGAGCAGAGAACGAGCAGAAAGCGAGTAAGGCCGCAGAGGCGGCGTCGAGAGATTATCACAATGTTTTTGGGGTATACGTGCGATATTAAATAGTTTGGATACATTTTCGCGAAGCCAAATTCCGGTATGTGTAATTTCCGAATGGTGCATTTGTCTGACAATATGTAGTCAGATTGGGCACCTGAAAGAAGACAGCCGACTTACGTGTCAAGGCGTTCCTTAAATTCAAGCATGCGATGTATGAGCCATGCTGAACGTCGTAGTTGCCAGGTAGTTGCACCGGCTATCCCGTCCTCAACACGATGATGTTGACGAGCATCCGGCGGGATGAGATTGTCATCATAAAAGGATAACCACCAATTGGAATTGACAAGTAGAGGAGCGCGCCATTCAAGGTAAGCTTTGTAGATCCAGATGTTATCATCTAACCAGTTATTGGGCGATTTCTTGTCTAAGGCTGTTTTCTATAATAAGTTTGAATATCTATACAAGCTTTACAGAGGGCGTACCAATGAGCCTCTGTTGTAGGGTTGGGCCGATGCCAGAGTAAAACTGGTCTGCCCACTTTTTGCGAAGCTGATATGCGGCCGAGAAATCTTCAGGTGTTGAAAAAGACTCGCGGAGGAAAGGTTCAATTGACGTCAGATATTTATCAAGGGTTTTAAGAAGGTCTGGAACAGGAAGACGAGGCAAGGTCTTTGCAGTTGAAGACGGCCTTGTATGCATGACGGCAAGAGGCAAACGCAGATTGCGCCTTTGTAAGATCATTGAGCATTAAGATACTACGAATGGAGTAGTCAAAGTCCACGTGAACGACGCGCTCCTTCTCATGCCTCCTCCCCCTCATATTACCAGGTACTTTGAAAGTCGCTTTCCGCGTCCAAAAGTCGATCCAGTACGCAGCTATACTGCAATTGTATGTCCAGACTTGACAGGCACTTGCACATAGGAATGGCTGCTGGGTTGTCATGAATGGCTTATGAGCCAGCCGGGCGCAAATGACTCGTCTCACAAGTTTCTCATCGATGTTGAGCTGCAATTACTTCAGTCAGACTTGAGTGATTCTATGGTCGACGGGACAGGCCTGCCTGAGAACATTTCTCAGTCAGACCATCCACAGGCTAATACTCGGCTCGCTGGGCCTCCCATCCTTGTCGAGATTGCAGCTATGACTGAAATCGGGCACAGCGCATATCAGCTTGACCAGATCCGTGTCGTGCGTGAAGACCGGATGCGGCTTGGCCAAACAGATGAGGACGGTGAAGACGAAGGCGACCTGGAGATAGAAGGAGAGGGGCCAATGCCCAAGTATCCGCGAGGAATGCTCAAATTTGAGTTGTTTGATGGTACAACGACACTGACCGCTATCGAATACAAGATACTACCAGAGATCGTCCTAGGTAAAACACCACTTGGTTTCAAAGTATGGTTTTATCCACTTCATGTACTCAATTTAACCTCCTTTGCTTCAGATACTTCTTAAAAACCCGTTGATACGCCACGGTATCGCTTTCCTCGAGCCTGATACTGTAGAACTCCTAGGGCACAAGACTAATGATCGCGAGAAACTTCAAGCCAGTGATTTTGCGCGTGGACTGCGTGCCCGAATGGGGTAAGTACTATCATGTCCTCAGTAAAATCCAAATTTACTTTTGTCCAGACTGCCTGATCATGATCAATCCGAGATCAGTCCTCAATCACAGATTCCCCAACCCGTTGTAGTGCCACCTGTCCGTTCACCCTTGCGTGAAATTTCTCCATCAAATCCTTCATTGAACCCAACTTTGAACGACGACGAGAATCTCGAGCCGCGTCGTCGCAAATTACCATCTACAGGCGCGACCATCGCCCCCACACAGGCTTCCTCCACATCTGCTTCATCTGCTACACTCGTGGCTTCCCACTGTTCTGCCACTACCTCCCATTACTTCTCGAACTCAGAATCACCCTCTTCAAGTGCTAGTACAGGGTTATACGGCCTAAGATTCGATCTTACTACAGCTCAGTCATCGCAGGCACCTGTTCCAGATGAAATTGATGAGGAAGAAGAGGCGATGCTCAATTACTTTGACCCTGCTGTAATCCTAGAAGCGCCTGACCCCTCCGTGCCTGACGAGAACGCTCCACCTACCGTGGTCCAGCCCCTCAACCCGATTCCTACCCCGTCCCAACCTAGAATTCTGACACCATCTTCATTCCCCACTAGATCCTCGACCAAAATCACACCGGCTACCCGTGCATCAACCTCCGAAGACTCCTCTATCGAGATTGTTCCTTCTTCGGGGAAAACTCGCAATCTAGCTACACATTCACCCGTTTCGAGGTCTTCCATTGAGATCGTCTCTTTCACTTCTTCTTCTCCAACCAAATCCCGTCCTCAGACTCATTCGAGAACCATAGGAAAGGAAAAGGCCAATTCGAGCGATCGAAGATTTTCCTCGGGATCCTTAGTCGAGGGATCGAAGGATATCGGCCCTGAGCGTCTTTTCTTGAAAGGTTCTAGCCGATCTACAAGTCCTGACATATATGTTGCTACATCTGCTTCCCCTGAGAAGAGACGCAAACGACCCATCAAACCACTTCCCAAGCGGCGCAAGTCGTCAAGCCAAGGGTCTTCTCATCCACAATTCAGAGAAGTAATCGAAATTAATAGTGATTCCTCAAACTCGCCCTCACCAAGGGCTGCTTTGTTGTCGGGAGTGATGAAGGGTAGTAATGATGATGATATAGAAGTTCTCTCGATCGAGAAAAGCGAAGGGTTCAGCGATGATGAACAATACGATAAGGAGAATGTGCCAGTCATGATGAGACATGTTAGAAGAAAGATTAATACTCGAAATGTCGCACTCAATGACACAAACTTTGAAAACGTGAAGAAAGAAGGCGGCTGTTCGGACGACGTAATTGACCTGTCTAATTGATAGATGTGTTTCTCAAGATGGTCACTGCTGTTAAGAGGTGCTTGATGTATATTTCCTTGTTTTGCATGATTCCATATTTTCATTTGCTCAGGACACTCGTTAGGGCGGTATTCTATTGGGCGTTCTTGATGATCAATCTTACTCAGTAATTAGGTGTTCCGTAATGATGAAAAGACCACATGAAGATATGCCTATTGTAGAGTCTCAAACTGGACTGTTGCACGAAGATTGCTCGGGGACTGATGACATTTAAGCAAATTGCACATCATGCACTCGAGAGGATCCAAGACCACGGTTCATTCCCAATTGTTAAGCGAACCTGCCATTTGGTGAGATTGGCTCAGGTGGTGCCCCTAACAGCAGAATCAGAATAGGGCAAGGAGCACAATGAACACTTGACTTTGCATCCTGATAGAATCTTTCGCGCTAGAGAAGATGTTGGTCACGTTGAATCAGTGAGAAAACAATCTATAATAAATACATACTACCGAAACGGCAGAAACATAGGACAAGTACAACAAGAAACGGCGACGTCCACTAGAGATGATGGACACTACAAATCCATTGACATCATGAAACGTGAGAGATAAGAGAAACAGGAGCATTAGATACTCAGCCAAGGACTGCCACCTTTTGCTTCTTCTTTTTGCGAGTGTTGTTAGTTGCGAATGCTCGCCAGGTGTCGACACGTTCCTCTCGGCGCTCTATGATCAATAAATGGTGCTGAAGATGTTGATAGTCAAAAAGATACATACCCTCCCAAGCTTTGTCATCTTCAGCTTTGCGTTTCTTGGCAGCCGCTTCGTCCTCTTTCTTACGAGCCTCGAGACCTTCATTGGCCAAATTGAGCTTGATAGCTCTAACAAAAAATGAAACTGTCTTTTCTCGTGCGCTGTGCTATAAAAACGTACTTGCGTCGCCGAACTTCCTCATCAATGAGCATTTCTTTGGCTTTTGCTCTTACGCGGACCTTGAAAGGAGGGTCCCCTATTTCTCGCAATTTGGGATCGTTATCAGCCAACGATGTAGACAAATTCAAGCTTCTAAGGAGCTCAATGCGGGCTTGGAGTATCACTGCGTCAAGCTCCTCGCGCTTATTCTTTTCGGAGAGTTCTGACTCCGCCTGTGAACGGCATATAAGAAAATCAAGAAACCGGAAAAGGTGACGATACCTTCTTTAAAAGGTCGAATGCCTCTGGCGCACGGGCATGCGGCGTCTTATCTGGGTGGATGACTAGGTGTCAAAGGGTGAGATTCGTGAACGAGGTCAGGACTAAAATAACGCATACATAGAGATAGTTGCCTATATTTCTTCTTGATGTCCTCTGGTTTAGCAGAGGTTTCTATATCCAATACATCATACGGGCTAGCCATGATAAATTAAGGATCAATCATAAAGCACACTTGAAA
>Ga0153947_1001607_pt1 | contig 10412 bp, 7 predicted proteins | sample TSNJ031MetaG_FD_104697 | JGI IMG/M metagenome (GOLD analysis project Ga0153947, IMG submission 104697) | Attine ant fungus gardens microbial communities from New Jersey, USA - TSNJ031 MetaG | ecosystem: Host-associated > Fungi > Mycelium > Unclassified | place: USA: New Jersey, Wharton State...
ATTTTTATTTTCCATTTACCATTCTCTCCTGCTCCTTGTAATATTTTTAACTATTTTCTGTATCCAACCAAAGATTCCTTCTTGCGACAAAAAATACTCCTACAATGTCCTATTGTGCAGCTTTATTTTGTATTATATTAATACCGGAAAATAATCTGTATAACAGAGGGAAGCCGTCCGCCGCCGAAGGCGGCGTTTTGGCCTACAGGCATGTAGTATTATTTTCGGGATTAATATAGCATGAAAATAATGATAACACAAAAAAGACGATGATTTTATTTAAATGCTTCAATATTTTTATACCGGATCCAAAAACTGCTATTAATTGAAGAGGATTTAGCTCGAGTTTCGCAATTTCCTCTCTATGTTCAGATCAACAACCCACGGATTCAACATTCCCACAATCACCGTCTTGCTCCCGTCCACAGGCTGGGGACCTTCTGTTTCGAGGTTTATAATTTATTTTGCATGTTATTTCACACATACAACAATTTTAAACTTAGAATTCTTAACGTATGTGTTAATAATTCTAACAAAATATGTAATTGTTTTTGTTATATTCTTAATATATATTAACATTATCAGGAATTGCAAGATTTAAAATTTAACAAAAACCTTTTCAAGTTATTCTAAAATTTTAGCGAGGGGGAAGTGAATATGACTGATAATGAATTTAAACAAATTATGGAAAGTCACGGTGTACGGCTTATGCATATCGGAATGATCGTGCAGGACCGCGAAGCCGCTGAAGCGGCCATAAGCTGGCTACCCTATTTTGGCGATTGGTACAATCGGCGTGAAGTTACATGGGAAAAAGAAACCACCACAAAGGGTGCTCCACATAAGATTCGAATTGCGCAAAACGATATCATGTCGGGCTTGCCAATTGAGCTTGTACAGCCTGTTGCAAGGAAATGTGAGAATACATATTTTGATAAATATTTTGAGCAGGAACAGGAGGGGTTACATCATATCGCTTATACTTGCCCAACATACGAAAGCTACTGCCTAATGATTGAACGAGCCAAAGAAAAAGGCTATGTTCCTGTACAAAATACGCGTGGTATTCAAAAAAGGGAAGCGGATGAATATGAAGTGGAGTTTACTTACCTGAAAGCTCCCAAAAGCGGCATATATATTGAGGTATCCTGGCGCAATTGAAGCAGACAGCCATTTTTATTTAAATTAGCAACAGTTCACAACGGAGCCATCGTGCATTTCACTTAGGAGAAGAACGTTATGACACTACAGCTTTTCATTATTTTATTGTACTTTGTCATTACTATTATAATTGGCATTATTGCACAAAGAAAATCCAATTCAGCAGCAACGTTTCATGGTATGGGCTTAGGTGTTACAACCTGCGTATGCGCGGCAACGGGGGAGTGGTTGGGCGGTTCGGCAACGACAGGAGTTGCTGAATATGGTTTTGACATCGGAATTGCTGGTGCAATGAATACAATTACAAATGCATTGGGCATATTCGTTTTAGCAATATTCTTCGTTAAGATGTACCGGGGTTATAAATCAATCACTGTACCCGGAATCATCGGGAAGCTTCTTGGAGATAAAGCGAAGAAAACTTCAAGTTGGTTGTTGATTTTTGTCATGGTTGCCGTTGGCATTTCGCAGATGATAGCCGCCGGGAGCCTGGCGGTTTCCGTAATGGATATCAATTTTAAAACTGCTGTGGCTAGCTGTGCGGTTGTGTTCATCATTTATACGTTGTTAGGAGGCATGAATGCGGTCGCATATACGAATGTGCTTCACCTTATGACTATGTATTTTGGTGCAGTAGTCGCATTAGTTCTCGCTTTGCGGAATGTCGGTGGGTATTCGGTCGTAACCGAGTCATTGCCGGAAAGCTATTTCAACTTTACTACCGTCGGGTATCCTCAGCTTTTGAGCTGGACCATTGCTTCTGTATTAGGCGCCTGTACGGCGCAGGCTGGGCTTCAGCCCGTATTTGCTGCAAAGAGCGATCGTGTTGCCAGAAAAGCGTCCGTAATTACAGCGTTAATAGTAGCACCCTTCGGCATATTGAGCGCGTTGCTTGGCATGACAGCCAAAACGATGTCTCTTAAAGGTACGCTGTTAAACGCATCCGGCGAACTTGTTACGGTCGGCAAGCTGGCGCTTCCCACATTGATGATGACGCTTTCACCGCTTGTCGGTGGCATTCTTCTGGCCTCCATATTGGCAGCAGTACTATCAACGGTATCTCCCCTGATCCTTTCTTCAGGAACTATGTATGCCAAAGATATCTACGCATTAAGGCATCCCGGCACTTCCGATAAAAAATTATTGTTGGTATCTAGAGCTGCCACGGCCGTCGCAGGAGTGGTCATGGCATCACTTGCCATAATATTGAATGCGCTTAATATGCGCGTCTTGGATATTGTTTATGTTGGATTTACTATGCGCGCCGCATTGTTCATTATCCTGATGCTCGCAATCAAATGGAAGCGGACGTCTGAACGAGCGACAATTTATGCTATGATCGGAACCATAGTGGTAGGAGTATTTTGGGTCAGCTACAAAGCCGTAACAGGACACAATCCAATTAGCACAGAATTCACAGAAACTTATGCGGCTATAATAACTGCTTTTGTTATCATAATTGTATGCAGTTATATATTTCCCAATAAGCGCGAGATCTTTTAGAAGGTGGATGATTGATATGGGAGACTCTATGGAATACAAGCATGTTTTTTCCTCTTTCAAAATTGGTGAATTGGAAATCAAAAATAGAATAATTATGGGGCCGATTAATGGGTTTGGTGCTGTAGATGGAAATGGCGAATACTCCTTTAGCGGAATAGATTTCCTTGTTGAACGAGCTAAAGGAGGCGTTGGTATGATCACAACCGGCGTGATATTTACGGATACCATGCTGGATACATATGATCCGTGCTTGTATCTTTGCCCGCTTTATAATACGAAACGCTTCATCCCGCGTGCGAAAATACTGACTGAGCGAGTGCATAGCTACGGTTGCAAGATATTTGCACAAATTACCATGGGTTTTGGTCGCAATGGGTATCCCGGTACACCATGCTACGCTCCTTCCAGGTTGCCGCTTTTTAAGGATAAAAACCAATTTACCACCGTTATTACTAGTGAGCAAATACGTAAGAAAATCGGGTTTATGGCTGAATCTTCCAAGATTTTGAAAAGCTGCGGGTTTGATGGTGTTGAAGTCCATGCAGTCCATGAGGGATACTTCCTGGACGAGTTTGTCATGGAATTAACGAATAAGCGCAGCGATGAATACGGTGGTTCCTTTGAAAATAGGATGCGGTTATCCAAAGAAGTACTGAGCGCAATAAGATCAGAAGTCGGACAACTTTATCCGGTAAGCATCCGACTTGGGCTGAAAGCGTATGTCAAGGGCTTATACCAGGCATCATTGCATGGTGACGGCGAAGCCGGACGCACTCTCGACGAGGGGATACGGATTGGCCGTTATTTGGAGGCTATAGGCTACGATGCTTTGAGCGTTGACTCCGGGATATATGATTCATATTATTATGCACATCCGCCAATGTATCTTGAAAAAGGTTTTAATCTTCCTCTAGCCGCAAAGCTTAAAGAGCAGGTTAAAATACCGGTGATGACAGCAGGAAGGCTCGACGAACCGGAATTGTGTGAACACGCGTTGGCTAAATGCCAAACCGACGCAATTGTTATAGCACGCGCATTACTGGCGGATGCATATTTCCCAAACAAAATGAAAACTGGGAGGACTGAGTCGATACGCCCCTGCCTTTCCTGTCATCAAGGTTGCATGGGAAGGATTCTTAGCGGCGGCATGCTCAGCTGCAGTGTGAACCCGGCAGTTTACAGAGAAGCGTCTTATGGTATTGGTAGAGCAGCCGAAAAAAAGAAATATGTGGTCGTTGGCGGCGGTATAGGCGGTATGGAGGCGGCACGTGTATTAAGGCAAAGAGGGCATGACGTGATATTACTGGAAAAGTCCAAACTCTTGGGAGGCAGTTTGATTCCAGGGGGGGCAGCATCGTTTAAATGCGATGATAGGCGGCTGATTCGTTGGTATGAAAACGAAATGCATACGCTTGGAGTTGATGTGCGAATGGAGGTTTTGGCTACAGTAAACAGTATTGACGAACTGAATCCAGACGGCGTTATAGTGGCAACCGGAGCTGTGCCTGTTATACCGCAGATACTGGGAATCAATAATCCTAATGTAGTTACCTGCGTCGACGCCCTTTTAGGAAACAAGCAGGTAGGAGGTAGGTTGCTCATTATTGGCGGCGGTCTGATTGGCTGCGAGTGCGCGCTTGAGTTCGCCATACTAGGCAAAGAAGTAACTATTATAGAAAAACAGGAAACCATACTTTCTGGAGGGGATCAGATCGTCCCACCAATGAACAGGCAAATGTTGATAGAACTGTTGGAGGATTGGAAGGTGAAAGTTTTCACCCAAACCGAGGCAGTTAGGATATCTGATGAGGAAGTTTTAGTACGAAACAAAGGCAAAGAAGAAAAAATAAAAGCTGATTCTATTGTTCTTGCAGCTGGGTTTACTTCAAGTAATTCCCTCTTTAAAAGGCACAACAAAAAATATATGATATATGAAGTTGGCGATTGCCGAAATGTATCCAACATAATGGGCGCTATTTGGGACGCGTATGAAATTTCACGTTCGTTATAGCGTGTAATGCATTATTATCGGGGGAATAACGTTTCTTGAGGAGGTAATGTATGGGCATTACGATTTGCGTGATCGGAACATTTGATACGAAAGGACAAGAATATCAACGTTTGATTCACTATATTCAAGAAAAAGGCGCAGCCGTTATTACTGTTGATGTTGGAATTGAGGACCAGTCTTCTATTCAGACGGATTATTGGTGTGGCGACATGCTCAAAGCCGCAGGCATGGTCTACGAAGAATTCAGGTCAAGCAGTAGAAAGGAGGCGCTGGAAACAGTCTCCAAGTACGGTATAATGCTTGTCAATGACCTGTACAAAAAAAAGAGGATTGATGGAGTCATATGCATGGGCGGTAGCGGCGGAACGGCCATTGGCACTGCAATTATGCAAACGCTGCCAATTGGATTTCCCAAAGTCATGGTGTCGACAATGGCCGGATCTGCTAAAATGTCCGCGTATATTGACGGGACTGATATTATTTGCATCAATTCCATTGTCGATGTAGCAGGAATCAACGTAGTATCAGATAAAATTTATGCGCTTGCGGCTGGATCGATCGTTGGCGCTGCAGCGGCGATGCACGCCTATTCAGGACATAACGATAAAAGCAAGCCTAAACCTGTCATTTTGGCGTCCATGTACGGTGTCACCACCCAATGCTTGACAGTTGCAAAGGAATATCTTGAAAAAAATGGATATGAAGTCCTAGTGTTTCATGCCACAGGCGCGGGCGGGAAAATGCTTATCAATATGATAGACTCCGGCATTGCCAAGGGCGTATTGGACGTTACGTTAACTGAGGTTGGTTCCTATGTGGTAGGCGCAAGCGCCAGTTCAGCCGGTCACCGCCGCCTGCGTGCGGTTGTAGACTCGAAGATCCCAACGATAGTTATTCCGGGTGCGCTGGATATCATCAGCGTTTTACCAGAAGAATTTCATCAAAAGTTCCCCGGTCATCAGCAATATTCTCACAATGACCGTCCTTCCCATATTCGTACAAATATTGAGGATAACGCAAAAATTGGCGACTATATAGCGCGGGAGCTTCGGCCAGGTGGAAAGAAAATCCTTGTTTTTTTACCAATGAGAGGCATTTCAATGCTAGATTCCGAAGGTAAGACCACTTGCGACAAGCAAGCTCGCGAAGCGTTATTCTCGGCCATCGAATCCGGCTTGGCAGGAAGCGAAGTAGTTGTAATAAGAGCACAAAACCACATCAATGACGAGGATTTTGCCCTTCTAATAGCGAAAACTTTGCATGAAAAGATTCTCTTAGAGCATAGCAAAAATTGTGCTAGCTGTTCTGATTCAAACTGCAATTAGACTGCGTGATGAAAAAAGCAAAGCTGCGTAATAAAAATATTATAGGAGGAAACATGCATGAAAAAAATTATTTCCCTGGTACTGCTCTTTGCAATGACGATCACTTTATGCGCTTGTACAAGCCAACCTGCGGCTACACAGGACAATGAAACAAAACCTGACGCATCTGTCGATCCCGTTGAAAACTCAGATGAGAATGTCTCTGGCTCCGAGATGAACTTTGAAGACGAAGGATATAAAATAGCATATATCCTCAACGCTGCAACGACTGAAATTTTTGAAATGGCCTTTGAGTCCGCGAAAACTGAAGGCAAAAAGCTTGGTATTACGGTTGACTGCTATTCGTCTGATGGTGACGATCTTAAATACCAAGACATGGTAAGTCAATGTGTGGAGCTTGGCTATGACGGCCTATTGCTTTCACATCTAAAATCAGAGTATGCCTATGACCTGGTAATGGGGTTGCTGGAAAAGGGAATTGAAGTAACGGTAAACGATTGTGTCTTTATCGGTCCGGATGGAGCTGAGTGCAATATTGAGGGCGTTACCAGAATGACGCAGGACGATTGGGCAATGACACATGATTCACTGGATTATATGGTCAATATGGTTTTAGCTGACAAAGAGCGTCCGCTTAAGGTTATTAAGCTTTGGACAGGCCCAGGTATTGTATCCATGGACCAGCGGCAAGAGGAATACAAGCTTTGGGAAGAGCAGGGCTTGATTGAAACGCTGGAAATCATCGGCCCGACAGATCCAACTAACCGTGAAGGCTCTGTATGCGCAAATCTCTCGGCGGTTCTGGCCAAATATCCTGAAGGTTCGGTAGATTTCATCTGGAGCGCATACGATGCGTACGCCAGAGGCGCATTGCAGGCGTTGTTGGATGCCGGAAGAACGGATATACCAATTGTTACAATCGACGTTTCTAATCAGGATCTAAATTACATGCTGGAGTATCCAGATATTTGGAGAGGATGTTGCTGTACGCACTATGCCACCGTTGGAGAGCAGGGCGTGAGAATCACTGCCATGCGGTTGCACGGCGACGATGATCAGTTAGAAGAGTTCTATATGCTAAAGCCCAGCCTACTTACCTCGGAGCAAATCAAAACCGGCATGAATGTACTCAACCTGAACGAGCATATTGAAGGCTACGGTGTGAATGACGATCATCTTACCGATTGGATGAAAGAAGTTCAAAAACGTCTGGGATATTGACACTAAAATGCCTTATGCAAAATGTTATGCCCAGGGAGATACATCTCCCTGGGAGATTGTATTCTTGAAAAGGTTTATTGTCTTAAGGTTTTAATCTATATATTTAAAAGTGCTGGGGTGAATTAATTGGATAATGATAAATTTATTCTGGAAATGAAAAACATTTCAATGGTATTTCCCGGCGTAAAGGCGCTTTCCGATGTGGATTTTCAAATTGAGAGCGGACAGGTATATGCATTAGTAGGCGCAAACGGCGCAGGTAAGTCGACATTAATGAAGGTGTTGTCGGGCGTGAACAACACATATACCGGCGGTATTTATTTTAATGGCGAGCAAATTGCGATCCGTTCTCCCATTCAGTCGAAAAAACTAGGAATTGAAATCGTATACCAAGAAGTAGATACGGCATTGATTCCTACATTATCCGTTGCAGAAAACATCATGTTCAATACCATTGTAGCTAAGATGAAAGCAAACTCACTGATCAATTGGAGGAAAATTCGCAAGGAAGCCAAAGAAGCCTTGGATGATATAAATGTTAATATTGATGTTAATAAATTGGTATCCTCTCTGACGCTGGCACAAAAACAAATGACATTAATTACAAAAGCAGTTAGGGAAAACTGCAAGATTTTGATTTTGGATGAGCCTACCGCACCTTTGAGTTATTCGGAAACAAACGAATTGTTTGCCCTGGTGAAACGACTAATGGCAAACAACGTCATGAGTATTGTATTTATTACACATCGGCTTCAGGAAATTTTTCAGATCTGCTCGAAAGTAGTAGTAATGCGCGACGGAACCAATGTCGGCAAATTTGATGTAACAGATGAACTGCGATTGAATGCCATTGTTGACCTGATGCTGGGGCGATCATTTGAAGAGAATTATATACGCCAATTTCATAAAATAGGAGACATTATGTTCGAGGCTCAAAATGTTTCGGATATGGATGGCAAGGTCAACGGCGTTACGTTTAACATAAGGCAAGGCGAGGTGGTTGGAATCAGCGGCTTGGTTGGCGCGGGGAAAACAGAACTATCCAAGCTATTATTTGGCGCTGAGACAATGAAGACGGGCTCCGTCCGGTTAAACGGCAAGGAACTTGTTATGAAACTCCCGACGGACGCAGTGAAAAACAAGTTAGGCTTAGTACCGGAGGAGCGGAGGAAAGAAGGCGTAATGGTTAGTGAGCCCGTCTATTTTAATCTGTCAGCTGCGTGTTTGAAAAAGTTCTGTAATAAGATGAGTTTTGTAATCCGGCGAGAAGAAAATAAAAATGCGCAAAAGCAAATCAAGGCTCTTAACATTCGAACGTCAAGCATAAATCAAAAGGTAGAATCTCTTTCAGGCGGGAATCAGCAGAAGGTAGTCGTTGGCAAATGGCTGGCGGCCGAGTGCGAAGTATATATCATGGATGAGCCAACTAAGGGTGTTGACGTTGGCGCTAAACGGGAAATATATCAATTGATTCACCGCTTAGCCGGTGAAGGAAAGGCAATCTTGTATATGACCTCAGAAATATCTGAGATTCTTTCTGTCACTGACCGAACCTTCATAATGTTTGACGGAAAGCTTATCAAGGAATTTGAAACAAGCAAGACAAACGAGAATGAGATTCTATATTACGCAATTGGAGGAAATTAAAATGCCCATTTCTTTGCTATCAAAGCTCAATCTCAAAATGTTTCTTACAAAATGGGGATCTATCTTTGCAACGATCGTACTGTTTCTCATATTTACCGTATTGATGCCGAAAACCTTCTTAACGGAATCCAATATGGTCACTATACTCCGCTCCATATCGGTTACCACAGTAATTGCTATTGGATTAACTATGACGTTAGCTGTGGGCGGATTTGATCTTTCATCCGGCCAAACGGCAACCATGGCGGGTTCTTTAATAATTAGCATGATGCTGTGGTTCAATATGTCTTTTTGGTTATCGTCCCTGGTTTCCATTATAATCATCGTTCTGCTAAATTTAATAGCTGCGCTAATGATTATCAAGTTCAATGTTCCGGATCTTTTGACCACACTGGGAATGATGTTTTTCTATGATGGTCTTGCGATGACTTACGCGGGAGGAGGATCAATCAGCATCAGCTATCCTACTCCATGGGGAATCCCAACGACATTGCCAAGTTGGCCGCAGGTTTTCAAGGATATTGGAAAGAGCCCTTACATAATTATTATCATGCTTTTATGCGTACTGATTGTACATATCTTATTGACATATACAAGATTTGGACGTTTTATCTATGCCACTGGCGGAAACAAGGAGGCGGCGAGGCTGTCTGGCGTGCCGGTCAATCGCTATCGCTTATATTCGTGTATCATTGCAACGATATTCATTGCACTAGGCGGATTTCTTGTGGTTTCAAGGAATTCCTCGGCACAGATCCAAGGTGCAAATGGATACGGAATGCCCGCAATCTCCGCAGTATTTATCGGGCGGTCTGTAGCTGGGATTAATAAACCTAATGCAATCGGCACATTGATAGGTGCCGTTCTAGTCGGTATATTGGAGAATGGCCTGATTATGTATGGTCTTCCGTACTATTCAATCAATATGGTTAAAGGCATGGTGTTGATGATCGCTCTTGCGGTCGCATATGCTTCCACTAAAGGTTGATGGATGTCGTCAATTGGATGAAACGATGGTAAATAGATGTTGAAATAAAGGAGGAAAATATGCATTTTCTCAAACCGATTACGATCGGAAACAAGGTAATCAGCAATCGTCTCGTGATGGCGCCTATGGAAACCGCGCATAATAATGCGGATGGTTCTGTCAACCAGGATATGATTGACTATTATGTTGCCCGCGCTAAAGGCGGAACGGGAATGATTATCGTGCAGAACGCAGCAATAGATCATCTGTCTAGTCGTTCAGCGCAATGCCAGCTTCTGGCCTGTTCTAATCATTATGGCCCGGGTTTGAGCAAGCTGGCGGAAGCTATCAAACTACAGGGCGCGGTCGCTGTGGTTCAACTGGGACATGGCGGCAGGCAGGCTAAGCCGCAGTGCCTTGTGGAGCGAAGGGCGGTAGCTCCGTCAGCTGTCGCGAGCACCTGCAATAATACGATTCCGCGAGAACTGTCGGTCGAGGAGATCATTGAGATCGAGATGGCTTGGGCGGAGGCGGCTATTCGCGTAAAAAACGCCGGTTTTGACGGAGTGGAAATCCA
>Ga0153947_1001611_pt1 | contig 10401 bp, 11 predicted proteins | sample TSNJ031MetaG_FD_104697 | JGI IMG/M metagenome (GOLD analysis project Ga0153947, IMG submission 104697) | Attine ant fungus gardens microbial communities from New Jersey, USA - TSNJ031 MetaG | ecosystem: Host-associated > Fungi > Mycelium > Unclassified | place: USA: New Jersey, Wharton State...
CATTGCAAGTGCTGCAACAAAATCCGGTACTACATCAAACAGTATAAAAATAACAGCGGCAAATAAACATCCAATCCCGACAAAAGCTTTTGGCTCCAGCGGCTCAACAACAGGTAAAAATGAAAATATAATAAAAATAATAATTCCTAATGCACCGCCAAACATTCTTTTTTTACTTAAACTGGTAGACAAAATATCCCCCCCCTTTTTTATTGTTAATTCATTTTAAGTTACAGACTACCGAATGGGAACTCAACGGAATCATGATACGGATATTACCATGTTGCAATATGATCGCCTTGTCTGATAATAGATGCATCAAATGTTTTATAATCATATGATTCCATCATTGGCTTTCTCTTCCTGGCAAATTCGAGATAGTGCGGGGCTTTGATATGTGCATTTACTGCTTCAATCGTTTCCCACATCTCAAATACAAACATGTCCTGATCATTTTCCATCGAAGGAAAATGCGAGTACTCAATATTTCCTTCCTCCTGTCTTGTCTTATCAACATTTTCCTGAACAAATTTCAATAACTCTTCTCTCTTTCCTGGCATCATTCGATACTTTACTCTGATTACTACTGGCATCTTCTCACGTTCCTTTCTTATAATTTTTCTATAATTCCGGCAGCTCCCATTCCGCCGCCTATACACATGGAAATCAGACCATACTTTTTGCCGGTATCCTCCAGATATGAAATTGCTTTTATCGTCAGGGCCGTTCCTGTTACACCAAGAGGATGTCCCAGAGCAATGGCTCCGCCGCGGGGATTCAGTTTCTCTTCGTCAATTTGCAGCTCCCGGATACAGGCGATTGCCTGCGAGGCAAATGCCTCATTTAACTCAATCACATCCATCTGCTCCAAGGATAATCCGGTTAACCGCATCACTTTAGGAATTGCTTTTATCGGTCCGATGCCCATAATCTCCGGGTCAACGCCGGCAACTGCATATCCAATAAATTTTGCAATCGGTTTGATCGATAGTATTTCTGCTGTCCGTCCGCTCATCATTACGACAAAAGCGGCACCATCACTCATTGGCGATGACGTCCCGGCAGTCACACTACCGTTTTCCTTAAAGACTGCTTTCAATTGCCCTAATCCATCCAGCGTAGTATCTTTCCTGATACATTCGTCTGTAACAAACGCTCCCTCATCCAGAGTGACCGGAATAATTTCCTTTTCAAACTCACCGGCTTCCTGGGCTCTCGCAGCCTTTCTTTGACTGTTGAGAGCAAAATGATCCATTTCACTTCTTGTGATTCCATATTTATCGGCGACTCGTTCAGCCGTCATTCCCATTGTCATATAGATATCAGGGCGGTTTTTAATCAGTTCGGGATCATATAGCATCATCTCATCCTTTTCTATTGGAACCATAGTCATTGATTCCACGCCGCCGGCTATTACAATCTGGGCTTCTCCGGTTTTAATTGCCTGGGCGGCAAGGGCAATGCTTTCCAGTCCGGAGGCACAGAACCGATTGATTGTTTTGGCTGGTACGGAATTTGGTAATCCTGATGCCAGAGTGATGATTCTCGCCATATTTTTTCCCTGTGTACGCTCTGGTTTGGCGCATCCGATTATGACATCATCAATCGCTTCAACTGGTAGACCTGGTACCCTTTCGAAGACAGCACGCATGATTTGTGCGCCATAATCAGTTGGATAAAGATTCGCTAATGAACCTTTAAAAGCTCTGGCAATCGGTGATCGGCCATATGCCACAATTACCGCGTCATTTAATTCCCTATTCATTATTGCTGCCTCCATCAAGATATAGAATTTTCATGCTGCCTACAACCGGCGGTATAATCAGTTCGGCCTGGGTCAGCTCTCTTATTTTTTCCAGAGTCGTATTCTCTGCAATTTCTTTTAATAATAATCCTGATTCTGTAACCACTAAGACACATAACTCCGTTACAATCAGATCCACACATTGCAATCCTGTCAGCGGTATTGTACATTTTCTCATGATTTTAGGTTTTCCCTTGGCTGTATGCTCCATCGCCACAATCACTTTTCTTGAACAGTTTACCAACTCCACCGCCCCGCCATAACCAGCTATCATCTTTCCCGGAATTATCCAATTTGCCAGATTGCCCGCTTTATCAACCTGAAGAGCACCTAAGACCGTCACTGCCACTTTTCCGCCGCGAATTAACCCAAAAGAATAAGCACTATCCATAAATGCCGCTCCCTTTACCAGGGTCGCATTCTGTGATGCCGCATCAAACACTCCGGAATACACCTCATCATCTTTTGCAAGTCTTCCCAGTCCAATGATGCCATTTTCACTATGGAGCAAAATCCCTTCTTGGGTTGAAAGATGATTTGACACTAAGGTCGGTATTCCAATTCCCAAATTCACCAGTTGATTGCTTTCGATTTCTTCCGCCACTCTTCTGGCAATCGTATTTCTGATATCGATGATCCGACTCATTATCATCCCTCCTCTTTCACAATACCGGTTACCAATACTCCGGGTATTGATACTAATTCAGGATTTATCGCTCCTGTTTCGACCAGTTCAACAGCTTCAACAAAAACCTTATCACAAGCCAGAGCCATTAATACAGAAAAGTTTTTATTTGCCCCTTTCATATGGCAATTACCGCTTTTATCTACGACATCGGCTTTCAAAAAAGCGAAATCCCCTCTAAGAGCTTTTTCCAGAATATATTCTTTTCCGGCTATCACTTTCTTTTCTTTCCCTTTTTCAATTTCAGTTCCTACTCCGACTGAGGTATAGTATGCAGGTATTCCTACGCCGCCCGCCCGGATGCTCTCGGCAAAGGTTCCCTGTGGCAATAGATGAAGCCGCCCTTTTTTATAAAGCTGTTTCGCTTCGCTGCTGTGCAGCAGATAGGTGCAGGTAAGCATCTCACACCGGTCCGCAATCAGTGCTTCCAACTCCGGCCTTGTATATTCATTCGGTGCATTCAAAAACAACTCCAGCCGGCTTACCCTGGACTCTGCCTGCAGCTTTTTAACAATTCCCTGCGGATATCCATGGGCACCAAAACCACCAATCATGATTTGGCTTCCGTCCCTCACTTGACACACAACTTCACTGTAAGTTATACTTTTATCATTCATAGCACTTGCCTCTCTTGTTTCTTTATTATTGTTAATATAAAACAACAGGAGATTATTTTAAAGAACACTTTTAGTCGATCTGTCCAATTTTTTTATAGGAGAGTTTTTTCATATGAGTATAATCTTGAATACAGAAACTAAAATATTTAATTCCTTTCTGAAATTGCTGGAGGAAAAGAAATTTTCATCAATATCCGTTGTGGATATTGTGAAGGCGGCAAATATTAGCCGAAGCAACTTTTATCTTCATTTTGACAGTAAATATGATGTTTTGGAAGCGCTGGAAAACAGGCTGATTGATGGATTTTTAAAAATAATGATCGACCTGCGAAATGCAGGTAAAGAAAGATATTACCAATCAATTGAACTACAAGAAAATGCCTTTTTTGAGAAATACTTCGCCTACGTAAAAAAGCATCATTATGCGTTTGATATTCTTTTGAGAACCTCGGAACAAACCGGTTTTTCAATCAGATTTACCCGTAGTATTATGAATACCCGGATGGAAACCTCGAAACAATGGAATAAGAATATGACAATGAGTGCTGAGTTAATATATCGTGAAGCGGTATTGAGTTCTATCTATATTTCGCTTATAAGCACGTGGCTTCAAAGGGACATGGATTTAACGGAGAAGCAATTATCTAAAATGCTGATACACCATTGGAAAGCTATTTTTTTATCACGTAATACTTGAGGAATCCTTTCTGGCGATTCCTTTATCTGTGGTAGGCTTATCTCCATGACTTGTCATTAACTTATTCCGACATTGGAGAGTGCGTTCCACATAGATATCAATATTTGTGACATTTCCTCCTCCGGCAAATCCATTCCATTGCTGAGCCATCTTGTGAATACAGTGATATAAAGTGCATTGGTTGCCTCTTCACGATATGCAGCGATTCCTTTATTTGTCTGTTTTTTATTGTTCCAGCCTTGAACGGTTTCAGCACGGATCTTGCCGATCGCACGTGTAAAACGCACAGAAAATCCAATGTTGTTATTGGTACAAAGCAGAGCTTTAAAAGCATACTGCTCTTTTCGTATATATTTAAAATACTCTGTGAAATGAGGATTGTACTGTTCTTTTATACTTTTTCGATATTCAGATAATCCGTCTTTGCGAAGTTCCAGCATGATATCAATAAAGCCATCAATCAACCTCTTCTCAATATGCTCCAGAACGCTGTACTTGCTATCAAAATAGTTATAAAACACCCCGCGGGTTACATCCGCTTCTTTGCATATGTCTTTAACCGTGATTTCGTTAAAAGATTTTGTATACATTAGTGCTAAACAAGCATGGCACAACTGGTTTTGTGTTTTATCTGCTTTTCTGGTCATACTCCATCTCCCTTATCATTTTAGCAATAATAACTGAACAGAATCATTTGATGTGTTCATTTTTGAACACTTTGCACAGGAGTGTTCTTGTGATGATAATAAGATTTTAATATACTTTAAATGAAAAAACAAGCCAAATAAAATCTGACCAAAGAGTGTAATTTTACACTGGATAGGAGGGATATTACTTGCAGGCAATGATTGCAATTATTATTACATTTAGTGTAATTGCCGCATTCGCAACACAGATTATTGATGCACCAATGATCGCTTTGCTGGGATCGCTGGCAATGATGGCAGCAGGAATAATAACACCTTTGGATGTTGTTGCACCTTTTGGATCAGATGCCGTATTGATGGTTGCCGGGGTAATGATTTTAGGGGATGCAGTCTTTGAGACCGGGCTGGCCGGAAAGATCGGCAATATCGTTACTGGGTGTGAGCCACTTGTGAGAACTGAAAAGCGGTTTTTACTATCGGTACTTACGATCGCGGCTTTTCTTTCGGCTTTCTTAAGTAACACAGCTACAGTGGCGATGTTTATGCCTCTGATTGACAGCATATCAAAATCCGATGGCGGGCGGATTCAAAAGAAGAATGTACTTATGGCGGTGGGAATAAGTGCCGTGATGGGCGGCAACTGTACGCTGGCTGGTTCCACTCCCCAACTGACGGCTCAGGGAATCCTTACGGATATGCCTGGTGTTCGCAATTTAACTTTTTTTGAGTTAGCTTACGTGGCGGTACCGCTTATAGCGGTGATGCTTTTATACTATGCTACGATTGGATATCGACTGCAGGAAAAATACTTTGACTTTGCCGCAGAAGACTCTGTTGGAGACATACCGGTATTATCAAATTCAGGCAGTAACAAAGCTGCCTTAATGGGCATTATTATGCTGGCCTGTATTACTGGTTTTGTTCTTGGGATATTCTCGTTTGGCACGGTGGCGATCTTATGTGCCTGCGTGTGTATCATCACAAAATGTATTTCCAGCAAAAAGGCATTTCAAGCAATTGATATAAGAACGATTACGGTACTGGGGGGCTCCCTTGGTTTTTCCAAAGGTCTTTCTCAAAGCGGCGCCATTAATTTGCTGGCGGAGAAGCTGCTCTTCATTATCAACGAGAATAACCTGCCCCCATGTCTGATATGTGGTATTTTTATCGTTATTGCCAGTTTGCTTGGCAATATCATGTCGCACACAGCAACGGTTGCTATTCTGACACCCATCGGAATATCCACTGCCATGGCACTTATGCTTGACCCGATACCATTTGTGGTAGGAATTATCATTGGCTCGAATCTGTCATTTGCCACTCCCATTGGTACGCCGCCGCTTACCATGACACTAATTGCGGGATATCGGTTTGGCGATTATGCCAGGGTAGGAGGGCTGTTGAATTTGATAACGGTGATTGGGGCGGTTTTATGGATTCCTGTTGTATACGGATTATAACCCTTGCGTGACCACATGTTGTTTGGGCAAGGAAATTATAATAAACAAACTGACTTAAAAAAATAACAGGTAAAGGAGTGTAAACGATGAAAAGAGTTGCAATCGTGTCGGCTGCCAGAACAGCCATTGGCAAGTATGCAGGACAGTGGGTAAGCATCCCGTCTGAAAACCTGGCGGCACAAGTCATCAAGGAGGCCGTTCACCGGGCAAACATAGATCCGGCAGAAATTGAAGATGTTGTTATGGGGAATCTCCATGCACATCATGGTAACCACGCACGAATCGCGACCCTTACCGCCGGTCTGCCATTGGAGGTGGGGGCTATGACGGTAGACCGTCAATGTGGCTCGGGTTCACAGGCTATAATTGATGCGGCATTGGCAATTTCAGCTGGATATGGAGATGTAATGGTGGCCTGTGGTGTGGAACACATGACGTGTAACCCGTATCAAGTAACAAAAGTACCCAACTTTAGTTATACCCCGCCTCAGTTCCTCGTCAACCGTGTTTCGACTGATGAGATTGGGAATCCCCCCTTTGCCAAAACGGCGGATATTCTGGGTGTACAAAAGGGCATTATGCGTAAGGAATGCGACGAATGGGCCTTTTATTCGCAAAAACGTGCGGCCAAAGCAATTGGTGAGGGTATTTTTGATAGCCAGATTGTGCCTCTTGAAGTGAAGCTAAAGGGGAAATCCCAAATGGTATCGACAGACGAATGCGTGCGTTCAAATGTGGATTTGGAAAAGATGATGGCATTGCCTGTTTTATACGAAAATGGACTGACGACTGCCGGGAATGCCTGCGCCAGAGCAGATGGTGCGGCTGCCGTTGTCATGATGTCAGAGGAGCGTGCACGCCAGCTGGGAATAGAACCTTTAGGCTACTTTAAAACATTTGCGGTTGCCGGTCTTGATCCTAATATTATGGGATATGGGCCTGTGCCTGCTACACAGAAAGCACTGAAACGTGCCGGGATGACAGTAAAGGATATTGATCTTGCAGAGTTAAATGAGGCATTCGCTGCTCAAGTGGTTCCTTGTGTGAAGGATTTGGGATTGGATCCCGAACGTACCAATCCTAATGGTGGTGCCATTGCGCTGGGACATCCACTGGGGGCGACAGGGGTTATCCTCACAGTAAAATTATTGTATGAAATGAAACGAAAAGACTGCAATGTCGGTCTTGTAACCATGTGTATTGGTGGCGGTCAAGGGTTGGCAACCATCTTTGAGAGAGAGTAAAGGAACAAGATTGGAGGAAGAATAATGAAGCTGCCACTGGAAGGGGTAAATGTGGTGGAGTTGGGCACTCATGTGGTGGTACCAAACGCTACTCGATTTTTGGCAGACTGGGGTGCTAATGTCATAAAAATAGAAGCACCCTTGGGGGAAGAATGGCGTAAAGTGGGGCCATCTTACAAAACACCGATGACAGATGAGGAAAATCCTCTGTTTCAGGAGCAAAACTCCAATAAAAGACTGATTGGGATCAACCTCAAATCGGAAGATGGAGTTGCTGTATTTTGTAAGTTAATTGCCAGAGCTGATATTTTTGTCAGCAATGTACGTATGAACTCCCTTCTTAAAATGGGGCTGGGATACGATGATGTAAAAGCTTTCAATGCATCCATTATTTATGCACATTTTACTGGTTATGGACACAAAGGAGCCGATGCTGCCCGCCCCGGCTTTGATATGTCTACATTCTGGGCCCGAAGTGGAAGTATGAGAGACTGGGTCGATTCTGACTCCTTCCCTTTTAAGCCGCCGGGAGGTTTTGGGGATGCGGCAACAAGTGCTGCTTTTACAACAGGGATTTTGGCTGCGCTCTATGCGAAAAAAGCAACAGGTGAAGGCACCTTCGTAACATCTTCGCTGTTGGGATGTGGCATCTGGTATAACCAGACGGGCATCATATCGGCACAATATGGAAATGATTATCCAGTATCCAGAATGTCTGCCCGTAATCCATTTACCCACATATATAAATGCAAGGGCGATGAGTATATTATTATCACAGTACCCAATTATGACGGTCGCTATGAGCATGTATGCAAAGCGATGGGGCTTGACGAATATGTACACGATGAACGCTATGCTAAGAGGAATGAGCAAGGCCTGTTTTTTGAAAAAAACCTGGAAGACTTTGTGAGTATTATGAACGCACGGTTTATGGAGAAAACACAGCATGAGTGGTGTGATATTCTCAACGATGCGGATATTGCTTGTGAAAAACTTGTACATATGCGAGAAGTTCCTGATGATAAACAGGCATGGGACAACGGATACTTTGAGAACATTCATTTCCCGACATCTGGTAAGGATGTGGCATTTCCTGCCGTACCGGTAAGCTTCTCTGCTTTTAGAAGCAAACCTGCCCGTTTGCCGGGGACCGTGGGTTGTGATACCAGCGCAATTATGAATGATTTGGCCTACAGTGCCGATGAGATTGCGTGCATGCGAAAAAATGGGGCAATAAAGTGATTTGGGGTTTGGTAACTTTCTTAAAAATGGTATCAGTAAAGGAGGAAATATGAGTAAGAAACGTATTATTTGTCTGATTTTAGGGATTGTTGCAGCAGCAGCTATTTCCCTTACTCCAGCTCCGGAAGGTCTTACAGTGGAAGCTATGCGGGGCATCGGTATTTTGATTTGCGGCATTTTTTGGATGTCAGGAGGAGTGTTCCCGGAGTATGCTGTCATGATTGCCATGCTGGCGTTTTGGGTCATTACGAAAGTACTCCCATTTTCTACAGCGTTTGCAGCTTATTCCGGAACATCTTTTTGGCTGCTTACCGGGGCGATGGTCATTGGAATCGCCGGTTCGAAAAGTGGTCTGCTGCTCCGCATTGCATTATTGGTTTTAAAAATATTTCCTGCCAATTATTCTGGTCAGGTATTGGCATTCCTTACCTCTGGTCTGGTTATATCTCCGTTGGTACCCAGCACGGCTGCCAAGGCGGCGATCATGGGCCCGATTGCCAAGCAAATCAGCGACGCAATGGGGTATGAGGACAAGTCAAAAGGCGCGGCAGGCTTGTTTGGTGCTTATTTCACTGGCTATACCTGCTTTGGTCCTATTTTTATGAGCGGCTCTTTTATTGCATATTCCATGTTGGGAGCCTTGCCGGAAGAATATGTGGGCAGTGTGAGCTGGATGCAGTGGCTATATTACGCACTCCCCTGGAGCATTGTGGTTATCGTATTGAGTTATGTTGCGTTACTGGTGTTCTTCAGCCCTCCAAACGATATAAAAATTGATACGGAAAATTTGAGAAAAATGAAGGCTGAACTGGGTGCAATGAAGCGTGAGGAGAAGATTACTCTCGGCGTTTTGCTTGGCTGCCTGCTGCTCTGGATTATGGAACGTTCACTTGGTATCAGTTCTGCTGCAGTTGCAGTCGTAGGAATGACGGTACTGATAGCTACAAAAGTAATTGGGATTGAAGACTTTAACAAGCGTGTCAGCTGGAATCTCGTCTTTTTTATTGGTGCAGTGATGAACATCGGAACAATGATTACTGCTTTGAATATAGATGATTTCCTTGGTGAACGGCTTGGCCCCATCATGCTCCCACTGGTATCACAACCCCTGTTGTTTGTATTGGCTTTTGTAATTATCATTGTCTTAGCACGCTTTGTGATTGCCTCAACGCTCACATCAACGGTTTTGTTCACCGTTATTGCGGTTACGTTTACCTTGGCAGCTGGTATTCATCCATGGTGCGTCGGCTTCATCGCCTATGTTTCTGTCCATGTGTGGTTTGTTAAATACCAGATGCCTCTTTTCCTCACGGCCACGGCAGTAGCAGGAAATGGAGAAATGATTACACAAAAGCAAGCGGCGATGCAGTCATTAATTTACATCGTGATCTCAACACTTGGTTTGCTGCTTTGCATTCCATGGTGGAAATTCCTTGGCCTTATGGCATAATAAATTGTGGTAACTAAAAATTATATATAAATAAAAGAAGGAGGAAACAGTATGTTAATTGTAGAAGCTTATTATCGGGTAAAACCGGGCCTGCGTGATCAGTTGATTGAAATAGCCAAACTGAATGTTGATGCGACTCGCCTTGAAGAGGGGAATATCAGCTACGAACATTACCCCTCAAGCGAGGATCCAGATTCCATGTTTGTTTTCGAAAAGTGGGAGAGTGTTGAATTGTTTAATCATCACTCCAAGACGGAACATCACAAAGCATTTTGTGTTTCACGCCGGCCGCTTCTAGAGCCCAATTCGTATCATATTACAATCTATAACGCGGAGGAGAATGTGGAACGAACCAAGCAAAGCCGTGAATTTGTTAAAAATGCAATCAACTGACCAAAGAGGTAACCTTCACTAGGGAAGGGGAGTTTCTGGCCATGTCAGGCAGGACTGCCTGTTGGCAGTCCTGTCGCTTTAATCCAAATACAGCCCGCCATTTACGTCCATACAGTATCCTGTGATATAATCGGAAAATTTTGAGGACAAATATACTATGGG
>Ga0153947_1001629_pt1 | contig 10329 bp, 8 predicted proteins | sample TSNJ031MetaG_FD_104697 | JGI IMG/M metagenome (GOLD analysis project Ga0153947, IMG submission 104697) | Attine ant fungus gardens microbial communities from New Jersey, USA - TSNJ031 MetaG | ecosystem: Host-associated > Fungi > Mycelium > Unclassified | place: USA: New Jersey, Wharton State...
ATAAAAGCTTGGCGAGACTGCCAATCTCTACCTAATGACTTTTCATCCTACGCCACGTCAACTATTCAAACAAAGTAGAAGACGGATCAAGGAACTCACGAATTCTAGCGATGAGATGCGCTGCAGTAAGGGGTTCAACCTCTTCTTTACTTCTTCACGGAATTCGTTCTGGTTCGAGATAGCCGGCAAGCGCACAACACTTGTCGCTTGTTCAGGAGGATTGCTCATACTCTGGGGGTTCGCATAATACTCTAAATGACGCCAAAGCAACAACAGAAGCATCTCATGTGTATCTGATATCACATGAGCATAATACGTTCTCCTGATTATTCAAATGTACACACCGCAAAGATTTTTCACCGTCACTTTTGATTTTTCCTTCATCTTCTCAATCTCTTGACATACAAGTGACCTTTTCTGTTCAGTGTCTAATTCGTTTAGCAGCGACACCTGAATATGTCGCAGAATCTCCTTCACATCCTCAATGACGATGTGATGTTTGTTGATAAGTTCGGCTCTAAGGTCAGATATTTGCCTGAGTGTGGCCGCAATATCTTCTGAGATAAAATCAATAGCCTCCATCACGTCACCAATAGTAGGAACGGTAACTGGAGATCGTATTAGCAGAGCAGTCTAATTGATCTAAGCCACACTGCCGTACCAGTGAAGTGTGAACCTATCTCATTTATATAGGTCGTGCTGGTCATGGGTGAAATCGCAAGGGTGATTTCGGGCTCTACAAGAAAAAGTTAAGAAAAACATAGCGCCAACAGCATTTCGGAGGACAGACCTGTGAAATGACTCGAAGTGCCCACATACGAAGCAATCGCTTTGCGTATGAGGCGCTCCTTCCCAACAAGTGAGGCATCAAATAGAGACCCTGAAGAATTACCTGTTAATCACGTTAGTGACCGTCTGATTACAGGTTAAGCCAAGGTTCACCGAACGCTGGTAGTCTTGCATTTTGCATTTCGAGGTCACTTTGAGGAACGACGGCATTGAAGCAACGATTTCGACTCATTGTTCGAGTCGCCAGAGTCAAGATTGCAATGTGGAGAGCGCCGAAGCCGGTGTTCGGTGCCAACTAAACCAATGTAAAACCAATAGTAACGGTGAAGATGGAGGTAAACTCTCACCAGTTCAGACTTTGGGACGGAGGGGAAAATGCTAGTGCATAGCTTAATGATGAGATAGATCTCATCAAGGATTTCAAGGGATGTGTGATCTGCGTCATTTTTTAAGAGTATGACGATCGTGGATCCGTGATTTGAGAGAAACTCTAAAACCTGTTCCACGAATGAGTCCAAGAAATACTCTACTGAAATATCTGATTACCTGTTTCGTAGCCGTAACATGTTTGTTGCCCAGTGTAGTAAGGATACCACTGACGACTTGAAGAGCAGGCATGAAGAGTTGGTGGTAACGTTGAATAGCTGAGGGTAGAAATGAGTCTTGATCTATGATTCGAGTGAGTTCGGCAGTGGTTAGATTGCAGCATTCATACCCATAAACGACTGATTAGATTCAGGCCTTGTGTTGAGGTAATCGCATTTTGCTAGAAGGGAAATGATCCCAAAATTAAGAAGCTTTTCTGCACCCGGCCGAGTCTGTGACATCTGGTTGAATAATGAAAATTTCGCCTCATAGACATAGAGATCATTTAGATCATCTAAAGAGAAATCAAGAACTACCGAAAGATCGAGGGATGAAGGCGGAACGTACCAGGTTCAGGTTTCAGAATGGACTGGAGTTTTTCATCACTCTCCTTCAAATCCTCCACAAAGTTCGACAGGATACCGTCTTTTGAGAGTGCAGTAATAACTATCGACTGTTTTCCTTGTTCGCCGAGCTGCACAAGGGCATCAAGCAATATGAACGCGATTGTTTTCCACACCTCTGGGCCATCAATAGCATCTCTGGCTATAACAACGACTAATGGATCAATTACACCCCGCATAGAATTCAGAGTACCAGAAAAGAGTGCTGAAGTGCTGGAGGATTTGTTCCGGATCGAGCTCACCGGGATTAGTGACCGGCTCTGATTCAATGAACCTGAGAAAGACGTGGACATAGCCAAACTTAAAAAGTCGGGAGTTCCGTTCGAGGATGTGATAAGGTGAATGAAGTTGACAAGGGCGGCATATAGATTTCCCCTAACGAGCTCCATACGGTTGCTGTCCAGAATGCCTTTCAGAATATTGTGTAAGATCATATTCAGCCTCTCTGCCGGCAATGACCCAGATTCTGGGTTCCCACCAACGGACTGCAGAGTGATCTGATGCTGTCTATCTTCTCGTAATTTCGTCACTAACGAGAGAACCGTCTCAGCTAAAAGAACATAAACACTCTCGCCAAAGTTGCTAGCGCGCTCAGCAGTAGGAAGAGCATGGAGAAGATCCAAGAGTATGTTCTCTCGACGATCATGAGGAAGTCGATCGAAACATCTCATGAGACACATATCCAGAAGCTGTTTCCAGGCTCGGAATCCCTCAATCAACGCATGCAGAATCTTTCGACGATGATTTTCTATCGCACAACTCTCCACAATATACGTCGTCTCCTTCTTCAATTGTTCCGACTGACTCACCACTGTAATCGATCCTTGAGCATACAACGACTTCTTTGCGCTAGAAATCAATGCCAACACTGCGGCCCGATCTACGACTTCACAATCAGAAGCATCAAGACGTTTGCAAGATTCGAAATTGAGGTTGGAAAGATATTGAAGAGTTTGTGGTTGCGTTCGGAGGCTGTCAGCCCAATCAAACATCAGCGACTGCAAGAAGTCCATGATGCGCATTCGTGATTGGCTTATTCCCTGGAATGAGGGGATACCAGATTCATCTTCGCATTCCATGTCCACACCAAACAAGATATCCAATAATTCAGTAATGCCCTTGGATTGTCCCCTATCACTAAGAACCTGTAGTTCTAGTGCAGCAAGGCGACAAATGTGTGACCTCAGACGGAGGAATGCAGATAGTAAAGGGATGGTCGTAGTAATGATATTTCCGTCCTCATATCGTACTTGAATAAAGGGATCTTCAATCGCTGAGGGTGCTACTGAGGGTATGTTCATGAGTTGTCGTGCAAAAAAGTTGAATTTTGTCCTGAGATATCTTGTCGAGAATTCTGAAGTCCTCGGGTGCACACAAAGATTCCAAATCACTCTATAACAACGTTCGGCCAATCCAGGAAGTGATGAAACAACTGATGTGGCACCATGGCTTCCCTCCCTCCTCATCTCTTTCAATCTAGGATTACTAGTATCCAAAAGACGCAGCAGTGCAGGGAGAGTGGTATGATGTATAGGTGGATCTTCAATTTTCTGTTCTTTCACAGTCCCGCCCAGTAAAAAGTAGTGTGCGATATTAGGATATGGCCGATCTTGCTCGGTACCCCCAACCAGCAGCTCCAATGCACACAGCCGGATAGCTTGTGGTAACTGTTGTGTGTTTTCATCAGGATCGGGAGCACCAGCGCCAGTCACTTCCTCTGCAAAAGTCTCTGCCACCCAAATGTCATCCAACGACTCGACACCCATGATTCTCATGAAGCCACTAAGAATCCTTTCAGAATCTCTACTCCGTTCAATAAGCGTGATGATTGTCGAAGAATTCGTAGAACTACAGAGCAAAGACAAGACCTTGATAGAGAGAAGCGACAGCTCAGGGTACGAGGAATATGACATGTAAGTTGCGATGGACGGTATGCAGAGAGCGCTGAATGAAAGGCTTTGGTCGAAACGGGTGTAATAAGACCTCGGATGAATCACGCTTGCGAAAGTAGCGTTATTATGATCCAAAAGGAGTGGCACAAGAACATCCAAGAACAGATCCTGGACCTCCAAAATCCGATGGACAATCCTCATTACGCGAACAATCGTGTTCCGGAAGAAAGGCTCTTCCTCTGCTAGATTTTTATCAAAGCCCTCCACACCCTCGATGATATAAGAGAGAATGCTATTTTGAAATGGTGTATAAGTCAGAAGACGGATCATGATATCATAACCAGGATGTGAAACGAGAGAAAACAACCTCTCGGTCTTAAGGGAAGAAACTTCGTTGACGTTTATCAGGGGTTCAAGGTCGTAGCTTGCAAGTGCACGCTCAATAAAGGTGAGGCAAAGATCATTTATCTCCCATCTGTCAGAGGCCTGAGAGTACTCCCGGCTCGAAATATTGGCAAATACATTTTCAATGACAAAGGCAGAGAATGGGCCAATTCCAGGGAGGCGATACGGGTGCCCTAAATTCTCGGGTATCGTGCTAATCAGTTCGAAGTCAATGAGTCGTTCCTTCAAAGGTATACGCTTGGGTGTATGGATCAGAGTCCCAAGGAGCCGCAGGAATGGGACAGTCACAGGATACATCTTGTGTGTCGTTTCAATCTGCTCCAACTCCAGCTCCACACCCTTTCCAGACGCCAGAGCATTTACTCCGCTAGGGGTACCTGAACGTACATTGATGACCTCAGAGCGCTCCATTAAAGTCCACACAGCCCTGCAAATATCTACTCCAGGAATCCCGGCACCTGGTTCACAGAAGGCAGCAAGGGTGTCAAATATCGAACCCTTAAGTTCAAGGGGAATGCCAACCGTAATCAAATTGATTAACGTTGGGATCGCGCGGAACTGGGTATGACTAGAGATAGTCGTGCGGACGGCAACGGAATATCTGATAGTTGTTGTTAGGAGGCGTAAGAATGATTGTGCACACTTGACATCAGCAGAATCAGCGGAAAATGTAGCTCTTGAAGGGAGACTGAACCCGTCGCTGAATGAACCAAGCATCTGGTACTGAGGTGCACCCCGGATATTAGCAGCGTTTTGTGTCCAATTGTCCAGAAGCTTAAAGATAGCGATCCAAGAGATACTAGGACCACTAGTGGACAATGGTCGAAGCGACCCTCCCGTCACAACTTCCGCACTTCCGCGAGCCATAAAGTTGTATGCCAACTCGCTACACTGCTGTCCTTTTGCCAGACCACCCAACATATCGTACAACGCAGTCAAAAGAGGAAGGTCTTGAATTGAAGTAGACCAGATTGCCCATTGCAAAAATGAAGGCAGTCGTCCCGTCATCATTTCCAAATATTCCATATAAGACAACTGTGAATGGTCCCCAGGTGTTGCACCCCAGAATTGTAATCCACGCTCAGGCGGAAGAGCAGAATAAAGTATACCAATCAGTGTGTACAAGGCAGCGATGTCATTTCTGGCTGGAGATTCGGGGTTTTCTGGTTCCGGAACACTTACAGAAAACCGAGTTGAAACATTACGTGCTCGATCTCTCGTGTGTGCGATGTCCTCTTGTCTTTGTTTGACCTTCCTCAACTCAGAGGAAGCATGAGTAATGAGGGTTCGAAGTAGCGTTTCATATGTCTGCAAGACAGTGTCGCAGAAATCATCGGAGGGAGCTTCGGGTTGGTCCTGACTCTCTGCCACCGGCTGTGTTGAACCGACTGAGCGTCTGGTCACCAGTTGTTGTACGGAGGCTTTAAGGTATGTGAATGCATCGCCCTGTATACCATTCCAGACTTGTTTTTCCAACTCTTCTGCCCTAAAACCTTCTTTATCTTCAAGCGAGCGGTCATGATGTCTCGCCTCCGTCAATGACAAGGCCCATTTTAGAAGAATGGTCGCTTTCAAACCTTGTTCTTTCCAAACCGTCGAGGGCCCGAGAATTTGGGTCATAGAAGTGACTGTTGCCTTGTCAGACACAAGTTTATGTCTGAGCTGACCGGAAGAGCTCGAAGGGTCAGCAGGATCGAAAGCGAGAAGGATAGTGATAAGGAAATAGTAAGTGAGAGGATGTGAGGGGTTCTTGGCCAACCACTCAACGATGAGTTTGACTTCGTCGGAGGAAAGATGACCAAGATGCGAGATAGACGATAGAATAATGGCCAGGGATCTTCTTTCATATTTGAGTGACTCGTATCGGGAATTCAGGATATCAAAACCGAGGGAAGGCGTTCCTACAAAGTATTATTCTCAAACTATTCAGAGCCAAGTAAGAGACTGACCCTGGCCAACAGGCACAACTGTATTAGTCGCTGCTCCTCGCCGTGCACTATCTGCTTGGGCAACGAGAACGTTCAACTGCTCAATCTGCTTCCAAATCCTTCTGACGAGAGTAAGGCTTCCATCTTGACCCGACGAAGCCGGTACAAGCTCAGCAACAAAGTACCGAGCTATTCGCACGTATACTTGATTCTTTGTGCTAGAATCAACCGCCTTTGTAGCGTCGACGAGGCACCTTAGTGAATCAACTAAGTGCCGCCGACGCAGATGGAATAGCTCTACAGTCAATTCCAGACTCGTGACGGAATCGATGACAGGATGATCTTTCACCACTTCATCTAAAAGAGTTGCAATGTATCGTTCCGAACATTCCAAGTGTTGCGAGAGAAATAGCACTTGCTTGGCAAATTCAGGATTAATTGCCACTTGCCTGTTCTCTATAACCGTCTTTCCTGGGTTGGTCATTTCAGGAACACTGAGTAATAAAGTAAACAAAACAACAAGCCTGATTCAATCTCCTTCATTTCTTGACCCAGTATGCAGCAGCGCGAGCAGGCGCGGTTTTTGGACCATAAGCTCGTCGAAAAGTTCCTGCTCGTCATAAGAGGTACTTTCTGGCAGAAAGACATTGAGCAAAGCCTCCCGAAGATCTGAAATTGACCTCATGACAATCCCGTCCTGGTAGAGAGTTGTGGATATCAAGTTGACTTTCCAAGACGCGTTGAGCGCGTCAGCAAATAAATACAAATATTACTCGTTGATGTGAAGTCACCCCCGATGTCAAGTTATTGGAATGTCACACTTGATGTTAGGATCATTCCAGTGATACACTATTCCACTTAAGACCAAAAGACCAGAGAGCGTACGACACAAGCCGTGTCGTTCAAGCGACTTGACATTCCAATGTAGATCAGAGAAGCAACATGATCCATGAACCGATCGAATTATATACTACGTAGCCATAAGGATCCAGAATAACTTACAACCAAGAATACCATTGACAATGTCTGACAAGCAGTCTCACTTCTGCTTTGACTTCATCCTTTTCCAATAATCCTTGACCGCGTCTCCAGCATCATCCAAAAGGTTTACTTCTGGCTCCCATGTTGCCTCAGACGCTGGGTAGCCATACCAACACACTAGATATTCCCTCCCTCTTGTGGTATTACGGTGTACCTCCAGGTGGCTGATCGAGTACCGCTTCTGGACGACAAGCTTTGTTTTTTCCCTCACACGGGGTATCTTCCTCGCGGCATGTTTCCAAGCCTGAGGAAGCACAGCCTTCGGTAGCGGAGATTTGTTTTCGTGTCTCCGCCAGAGCTCATTTCGTGTTCCCTTCAATCCTGGATGAGCAAGGCGAGCATATTTATCCACCTCGCACAAGGTGTGTTCCACATCGGCAACGTCCATGGGAAGGCCATCTGGTCCAAGCAATGGCGGCTTCAGACCAAGCCGCTCAAAATGATGGCTCTGATTATCCACCAACCATCGGATAACCTCTACCTCAAAATGAGGATCGGCGTGTCTGCCATCCGTCATGCCAGACTTGCCGAAAATCTTGTTGAGCCCTGAAGAAGCACCTGGTCCTGGAACAACGAAATCATTACGGTGGAAATTGAGTAATTTGCTATAAGAGAGGTTCAATATTAATTGATAAGTCGAGAATTCTCCCAAGCTTGGAAACGAAATCAGCCATTCGTAGATGTCAGCCATATGCCGTGCGCTCATGCATTTTTGATGAAGTTTATTTTCCATGAGGACCTCCAACAGAACTAGATGATTGACAAAACCATCTGGACTTTCAAGTTTTGGGGCAGGTTTTTGAAAAGCACCAGTATAGAGTGTTTTTCCTGCAGCCTTTGCTTTACGCAGGATAGCTGCATAGTTGGAATGACTGTAGGTAGTCCACGTCAGTGGTCCGGCTCTAGCACTGAGCAATTCCCAGGTTTCAATCTTGGTGAACAAATTGAAGAGAACAATTCGAAAGGCGATTTCCTCTGGGCTCTGTGATCCCTTTTCGATGACTTCACGAATGATGTACTGGCTTAATCTATCCAAGACGCGAAAAGTGTTGCAGAAGAAATACGATTGAAGAATGGAGTCTTTAGTCCATCTACAATTGGGAACAAGTTAATTGCATAATAACGCCGAAAGACCCACTTACGGTGACGGTTTTCCGGCCCTGCGCCGGTCATCAAGCGCTTTTCTCTCTGCCGCGAACTTCCAGAATGTATCAAAAGCGATCGTTGGGTTGAGGGTCACTCCAGAAATCACGATGGATTCGCGCCCATTACGAACGTTTTTTGGAGGCACTTTACGCTTACGCTTTATGGAGCGGAGCACTCCGTACGGCGAATGTGAGAAAGCACGTGAGGAGGGGCAAATCGAACGCGAATCGTGCGAAGTAGCCCTCCTGGAAACAGGCATATGATATTTATGACGGCTGTGATCGAAAACCGTGCCTATTAGCAACTTAAAGGACAAAGCAAATATTACGTACCGAATGACACGTCAACCAGGTAAGGGACCGTGCTGTTGAGGGAGGGAGAAAGTTACCTCTCAAGTTTCTCACGTTTAAATATGACTAAATTGTATGCTGTAGTTAAAAGCTTCCTTGGTCTGAATATCAAACTCTTTTCTTAAGACATAATTCTCTCTATAGTTAGCAACTAATCACAATGGTGCTATGTCTAGGGCCCACCAAGGGTAACCCTAGGTGTACCGAGTCTTTGCTATGGGTGTTATGAAGTTCTAACTCACACCCAAAGCCCATGAAAGACTCACACAGATCATGCGATACTAGTTATATGGTGGCGACACAGTATGGTGAACCCCAGCTTAAAGCTGATATATGTTATAAGCTGCCTTGGCCATAATAATTTTTATTTCCTTATTTCTTTTTCCTTTTACTTTTCTTTTTAGATAATTAGATAATAGGGAGGTCACATGATCAAATCATATGACATGTCACAATTAGTCACATGAACATTCTAGTAGATTCTATTAGATCATTAGTAGGTTAGGATTAGTAGCACAGACCAAGTGTAAAAGGAGTACAGACCAAGTGTAAAAGGTATAAGTAGTAGCCCAAATCTAAGAGAAACTCTGTTAAGCTCTCTTTGTTTATCCTAAATAAAAAACAACTTAGTTCTAGAGTTAGCTTAACCCAACAGTTGTAAGAGGACTATGCTGTCAGGGTACGATATTAGAGAGAGGATATATATCACATAATATTTAATTACATAATAATAGCCATACAATACACCTATGAAAATTGTAATACTTAGCCTCAAACTATTTAACTAGTACTCATAGTTGAATTTAGTCACTTTCCCCAGCATTTTGAGGCTCAAACTATTTCAACCTGTGATTGCTATATTGTTATCAATAGACAGTGAATGTCCTTAGTGATCACCCTAGGTAGATGTTCAAAAAGAACTCAATAGAGTTCTTCATTAGATTGGACTCCTATTTATACTACTTTTTACAGTGGCTATACTATTAGTCCACAATCACATGTTCTTCCAGAATATTCTGTGATCACTTGACCTTGTCACGTGACCTTAGTTCCCCTACTATTTATATCTTAACCCTATTGTATATCTTGAGGTTTTTGGATCAAGTGTTCAAATGCTTGGGAAACTATTCCCCTTTTGGGGCTCTTATAACATGGCCCTCCCTTCAAGTTTCCTTGTCCCAAGAAACTTTTCCATCAACTCCAGTTTTTGTTCTACCTCTTTTCTCTTTCTCTTTTGTACCTTTTTTTTTTCCAGCTATATAACAATTTTGCTGTGAACTCCCTTGGTAATTCCCAACTAAATTCTTTCTTTTCTTCTCCTAGCTCTTGTTGCCTTAGTTTCTCAACTTCTTCCCTGTACTTTCTCTCGAACTCTTCTACCAACTCTTTTACATTTTCCAAGTTTTCCTTATTCTCCTAAGTATCTTCTTCCACCATGTACTCCTTCCACCTTACCAGAAACTTTTCCTTTTCCCTAATCATTCTTTTGTTTATGATTTTTTCTATCTTAAATTCCTCCTGTCCTTCAATAATGAGCAGTTTTGGTGGTATTTTCTTCTGTTCCTCTACCTGTGGTTTATAGAACCATATTCTACTTATGTTAAGTACAGGGTATATTTTAATAGACTTAGGTAGTTCTAATTCTATTGTGTTACTAGAGATAATCCCCTTGACTTTGTAGGGACCCACAAAATGCTCTGTTAACTTCTCTAATTTTCTCCTTTTCATCTGCTATTTTAAGTCCTTTGTACTTAGCAGTACTAAGTCCTCTACCCTATATTCCTCTCCC
>Ga0153947_1001630_pt1 | contig 10328 bp, 6 predicted proteins | sample TSNJ031MetaG_FD_104697 | JGI IMG/M metagenome (GOLD analysis project Ga0153947, IMG submission 104697) | Attine ant fungus gardens microbial communities from New Jersey, USA - TSNJ031 MetaG | ecosystem: Host-associated > Fungi > Mycelium > Unclassified | place: USA: New Jersey, Wharton State...
GATCGAAGAGGAACATACCTATGAAGATACTGAATCTAGGAGAGACGATATGTGTGGAATCATGATTTACACATGGAAAGTCTCACCTGCTGCGGAATTAGATTAATGATATCATATACCATCAGCGTCGCAACAACGACTTGAAAAGACGTCAGTGGTTAGTTCGCGGACAATAGATCCAGAATCAGCATGCCTTGAATGTAGCGTCTATCTGACAGGAGCTTCAGGTCGAAGACATAGCGTTCTGGCATGAGTCCGTACTGATCAGCCATTGACGTGAAATAATGGAGCAGGAGGTATTTTGTACGCAACTTGGTGAGAATGCTTCAATTATATATCAACTGGTTCTCAGGTACGAGTATTAATATTTTATTTGGTTGTGTGTGGATAAAAATATCTGATGAAGGCTTCTCAGTCGAGTTCCACAGCTGTGATGAAACTTAGTCGCAGCTGAAAGGGACGAGCTATTCTCGCATCTCAATTCTCACGATGGCTGATGGAAACTTATCATGATTGAAGGAACTCTGCTGTGACTTACCTTCTTCAGCACTTGGCATCAGATTGGAAGAGAGGTTTCACAAGGTCTTGAGTTGCAGAAATGCTATTCAGAATTTCAACTCTGTGTGAATCAGTGGATCCTTAACGGTGTGATGCTGATTACTGCTGTCTGAGCAAGATGTCTGATCGATCCCAGCTTTGAAACTTCATCAAAGTTTTCAGCAGCCAGACCATGGACGATTTCGAACTCGACGAGGAGATGTCCCTAATAGTATCGACGATGGCAGCGACGGCTTTTTGCATGGTCAACGCCATGACATTGTTTCCGCCATCCTTTTACTTCGGCTCAATGCTCTGTATCAACAACCACTAAATGCCACCGATATCGCAGCCCATGGCTCATGAGTTCATCTATCCAGATGAAGAGATGATGCACCCAACTGGAAGAATCAGATATACTAACCACAGCCTCCCATCTAGACCACTTCTGTTCCAACACCCCAAGATAACAATTGATCATCTAGCGTCGTCGTCGGTCTCTAATTCATTTCTCAGTGACAAGTATATGTACGAACGGCCACAAATAACAAAACATCCTCTCCAGGGTAGATGGTACGATGGTTTCTCTTTTGTCGCCATGATTATTGTCAATCCTATACATCTACGAAGCCCCAATGCACCAGAAGACATCACATTTCGAGTTCAAGTCTCTAATATATCTCCATCAACAACAAAAATGTGCTTATATTCATGTACTGTTGTGCACACTAGCTAGTAGTGGCTCTGTCCATGTTATCTCTTTTGGGCAGGGCTTTCGGGAGAAATTGAAACGTGAGATATGTTTCAACCAGTGGCTTTAATCAGATATGCCAAGCCACCGTGGAAGTAACAAGGTGAATTCATCTTATGGTTATTACTGATTCTTGTGTAGATCATACTGATATTGTTTCGAAATCTTGACATGGGATTTGGTCGATGATGAACGAAGCCATTTATAGAGCAGCAAGAAGAAAAGGTTCCGAGGCAGAGACAAAGTGCCACAAAGTTAGAAAGGCGGAGTATATTTTCAAAACTCGTAAGCCGTGCTACCAACACAAGTTCTAGAGTAAACAAGTTCAGAAACTATTAAGAATACAATGTACCCATTCATGATCTGAGTATACTGCCCCAAAACGAAACAAGTCAAGTGACAATCTACTTGGCTTTGCACATCTTGTCACACCATCCCTCTAAGATTCTGCATGATACCAATAAGTTCTCATTTGATCGCTCCCAATCGTAGTCGCAGGCAAGGAGCTCCAAAATAACCTGTGTTAAGCTCATTCAGGAATGATTGCGTCAGAAAAGCCATTGTTTCTTGAGATAGTCGCATATAATGCAATAAGATTGCAACAATGGTCAGTCAGGGCAATGAGATGACAGGGAAAAGATGCCACGTGCAACAGAATGAAAAGTGTTGGGAGCAGATATGTCGTCTTGTTTGAATTTATGACACGACTGCAGAGGTAATATTAGAAGAAGTGGAATCGCCTTGCCATGCGCACTTGTGATACGTAGCATATGGTGGACAATTCCCCTGATTTTCCAGTGGCAAGGTCTTGACCACTTGAAACGCATACATTTCCAACCATCTCTTTATTCTCGGATCAGCAATTATGATGACAAGAATGTCATCAACAAATCCGAGAAAGCCTGTGAGGCATGGACCAGAGAGACACGTCCTATTTTGAAAAATTTTGAACTCCAAGCACAATTGACAAATTCCGTGTACTCAGTCATACTTCCTGAGTAAGACTTTATAGTGGTATCTACATCAAACTTCACGATGTACTCTGGTCACATATGAAAGGCATGTCATCTATCATTATACTCTTCAGGCGTCATCTTTATCTACTACAACGAAATAATTGCTTCTGAATCTTCATTATCCATTGCAACAATCACCAGGACCGAGCACCTGTTACTACCAGAAGATTCCCAGTGTAATATACTATATTATGGTAATTGTGTCCATTCTACAGGTGGCACCATCAGGACATGCTATGGAGCTTGGATCTGTCTAGCCACAAACGGTTAGAGGGGATTCTGGCATCCAACCCTTGGCAAACAAAGTATCTAAATTGATCGATCAACAGGAGTAGAACAAATCATGATGATCATTCCTCAATCACTTGGTTCCAGAAGGGCAGGTTGAGCGTGCTTAATAAGACTTGTCCCCGAAAGTGTGCACATGTCTATTGCCGTTGATGGTCATTCCAAGTTCTGGCTTCGTTGGATGATGATCTTCCATTGCCGATCGTGTTGGGATGGAGTGTTTTTAAAACATCTAGGGCGATTTTCCGCTCACGATCTTGGGCATTCTAAAAAATGAGTCATGTTTTTGTCGTAATTTACTCTATATTAGTGGTTTTGTGCACTGTAGTCATCAGTCATCAACAGTAAATTTTATGTACATGTCATGAGACCTTGCATTAATGATGGCTCGCAGTCTATAGTTAACCATTGAGAAGCATCACTTGTAGTGACATCCGCAATGCATGTTTTGGCCCATAATTTGCGTGACATTCTGGTTCCTCTGGAAGTGTGAATGGGATACCAGGAGATTTGTTTTTCGCATTTGATGGGGTGTGTCATGTGCCTGTTGCAGGAGCAGGAAACGATAAAATAGGCTGAAGCATGGCTAGAGGTGGGAATACAAAATGGTCACAGGAGGGTCAATATTATCCATAGGTCGCTCATTAATAAAACTTAAATACTATAATAATAAACAACTCAGACGTCACCCGGTGTGGTAGGCGACTGAGTATGAGCCTGTGCGCAAACGGGTATTTATAATGGGAGATGTGTCTCATATTTGTCATACAAACGGATGATGAAAGAAAAGAAAGAAACGACATCACATATTGATCAGTCCTGTCCAATAATAAATCTTATGTCTATAGTTGCATATTCTTCTGCTAGCTGGTGTTCTACTAGAGGCATGAGTACACACAACCAAACATTGATTGACTTGATAGAGTTAAGTATGTAAGGATCAGAGTGGTGGTGAGTAGTATCACTAGATATTGAAGTTGCAGTTGATCAGACTCTTGATTCTTAGAGACAATAGTAATGAGCATTGCATCACTCAGTATCCACTTATTGACAACATTATGAATAGCATTTTCCGTACATTGGCACTTCGCTGAACATGTCTATTACCGGTGTGTGGCCCGGAGGATAATGTCGGCTACAGCTGAATTCTTTCAATTATCATAATTTTACACTACCATTGTAAAAGTTGATATGCGAAAATAACTCATCATCTTTAACTGGGATCAAGACTGTACTGAGGAGATCAAAAGTTTGACCTTCATCAGATTCTTTCGCCTACGCGCAACAGAAGTTCAATGATTGATTTGCTTGATTCCGCCAGCTGATAGATGATTGAATGCTCAGGCGACTCGCAGTAGCAGTAAAGTAGCTAAACCGGTTGACGGCATGATGCAGGTCACAGCGCTGTTCCACTTTGCTCTAGGACTCCGGATGGTGGGGGAGATTGATGTGGGATGGCGTATTAGTGATGGTGGTGGTGGTGGTGGTGGTGAGTCAAGGGTAGCGTAAAGCCTCCTAGACAGTAGGACGATGCAGTGAATCGAGGGTGGCAACACGTGGAATGAAGGACTGGAATTGATCAGAAACGGATTCAATTTTGGGGCCGGCGTTTTGCTAAGGGAGGGCAGTGAGGTTGTCGACACGAAAATGGGGGATATCCGCAGAGGAGAACATAAGTAATGATAGCTATGCAGAGAGAGAGCAATGAGCTTGTGTTTCGTTTGTGTATGCGTGTGAAAGCAATCATACCCATGAACCAGATGTCGACGGGGTTGGGTTCTCGATGACTTCGGGGATTACGTAGTCAAAAGAACAGGCAAGAGAGCTGAGTTGCCCGTTGGGAGAATGGAGGAGTTTTTCCTGTGAAAGATAAAAAAAAAGGAAGGTCAAGGGTGGGAAATGGATAGGGATCTGCATGTCAAAGTCGACGACGAGGATGTCACTATTGGATGTTGAAACGGTAGAGGATGTTCTCTGTTCTGTCAAGTAGGTGAAGGGTAGAGGGATGAGAGAGAGGAAGGTAACTGTACTTGAAACCTCGGTGATGATGCCATGGTAGTCGACGGCATCAAGGGCGGAGCAGATGACAGTGATGGCATCACGCTTTGTAAGCTTGCCCCTTGACGCGGTCAAAGAGCTCAAAGAAGTATTTTGTACGATACTCGAGGCCCTCATAAAACTTGACCTGAGAGGGGTGAGCTAGGAGACAAGGAGAGTACAGAGAGGGACAGAGAGACGGTGTTAGGGTGGTTGAGACCGGTGAAGAGGTTGGTTTCTGTCCAGACACTGGCTTCGTGGGACAGCGCTCTGGCTTCTGAGAAATAGATCGGGATATGAGGCCCAGAGAAGTAGTGGAGAAGAAATCACCTATCATATTGTGCTGGCTGTGTTATGCAAATCGAAGATAAGAGCGTGGGCAAACACTGCAAGGGTGAGAGGAAGAAACAATGTTGTTTTCGGGATGTAAGAAAAGCTGCGAGTTATCACGCTTCTCAAAGACAACAGTGATGAAAATTACACCTCCAAAGTATCCACTGACTCACATAGAACCAATATCAGGAATAGTATTTTATGAAGCTTGACACTTTTCAGAACCTGTCTGTTACCAGCCGTCAATTGAATGGCAGAGCCGGGAAGATGATGCGAGCCGCAGCCAAATTCCTCGAGCTATCATAATTTTTTCCCCACCCACTGAAACGGCTTATCCATTTCGACTGAGATCAACTTTCATCACAGCTGTAATGTACTGATCCATGAGATCGGACTGAGGATATCAAATGTTTGAACTTGATCAGACTTTTTGGTTTGTGCGCAACTGGATAGAATGTCTGTCTAATGGCACGAATTCATATATAATCAAACCATTTTCACCGAGTTTCGTACAAAATACCTCCCTCCTGTGCACTCCACTCAAATGGTTGATAAGTACGGACTTACAATAGAAGATTATGTCAATGACCTGAGGAGGTTGTCAAATACGCGTTACACTCAAGGTTCCGTTCTTTATACTACTGTACTTGAAGCAATGGCTGAAGCCTTCCCAAGTCATTGTTGCCACCTTGATGGCATATGATTTGATATATCACATTCCTCAGCAGGTGAGACTTTCCATTTGTAAATAATGACGCTACATATATTTTATCTCCTAGGTTCAGTACCTCCACAGGCATGATTCCCGTTAGATGGCCAACTACTGTCACTGACATATAAAAACTCAGGAGGAAGTGGTCAAAACAACATGTTATCTATTTCTCAATCCTGATAAGTAACTGGGTAGGCATGATGTAATTAGGACTTCCTTACTTTATTGAATGAGGCAACTGATTTGAGATCTCAGAATGCGTTCATATAGTACGAGGAAATTATCTGACATAATTAAATGCATATTGATAACAACTTCACCAGCTGACAATAAAACTTGGGCATCTAGATCAGTAAGACATTGCTCTTAATTCAGTTTTGATATCTTTATTTACCGGGATGTCTTAGTGGTATAGGTCAAAATTACTTACTGCTTGGTCTAACCTATCCCTTTATTAGGTGTATATCTGGATTTTCACTAGCTATGGAGTGAGTCTCGTCATGACATTTCAGGGCTAGAGTAGCTGATGCCAATAGATTAATCATGTTATTGAACTCATTGGTAGTGAAGAGTCTGCTGGTCCTGCGCCTTCGAGCAATTTGGAACAAGGATTTCATTGGTAAGAAAGTGAGGAAGATGTGATAATGGACTCGTTCTACTGATTTTTCTTTTGAATTCTAGTCACACTAATTCTGTATTTCTTGACGACAGGTATGTTTTGTACAATTTGATATCTTATCGATAGGGACGACTGATGGTCGAATTTAGTTGAGGTCCTGGTAGGCTTGAAAGACAGTAGGAATAATTAACCCACCCACTGATCGTATTTTTCAGACTGCAATATCTGCAATGATAGTTGAAGTATATGTTGAATCAGTTTCCGGAGTGCTACTTCCTCTTCATGGTTGCTGGCTGACTCCAACGCATCTTCCCAACATATACAACAATGTTGGTAGTACCTTTGAGTATGTGTTCTAACATATTCTGCTTTTATGACTTGCATATTTATTCTCTTCACATAAAAAAGCATTATCAGGGCAACAACGACAGCAATCGAAGTCCTCTTGACCTTTATCAGATTTACCATGACATACAAAACACAGAAAGTTTTTGGTGATGGGATACGCAGTTTTATTTCTCACATGCGAACCTCCACTCGTCTATTGTATGTGTTTTACCGCGATGGAACCTTGTTATTCATACCGTGAGTCCAAAACTAGATATTATTGATTTGACTAATGGCCTATCTATTCAGTCTGTTGAGTAAGCCTAGACCGTAAAAGTAGTAAGCTAGAGCTCATTCTGTTCAAAGTTTTCTCATGCCTGGAAGCCACTTGCTTCTTAAGTTCGTCTGATCTTATTTTGGCTATCCTAGCCTAGTACGTTGTCATTGTCCCTTTTTTTCTCCTTAGTGACCCTAATTACTAGCTCTTCACGCTTCATTTATCCCTTTATTGTAAGCTAAATTCCTTCTTCCTTATATCAATGTTATCACTGCTGATTCATGTGTTGCTCAGGTGTCGCGGTTGATACTCAATTTGCTCGAAGCAAATTGTCCTTTGGACGAGAGTATAGATTTAAGCACAATGGAAACCATCAGGTTCCGTCATTCAGACTCCGACTGGGACACTGAAGCAGAAATTTCGTGCGGTGATAGAGAAGCTATCTCCCTGGGTGAAGAAATACATGAAGAGGCAAGATGATGGATGGAACATCCCGTATCCTTCATCCCAGCAGATGGTGCTAAATGTAGATGGAATACTAATCATTTGTCTATTCGTCTCTACCTCATGATCAATAAATTAAGATCAATTGGGCGAGACAGTTGATACCAACAAAACGAAGATATCATGTGAAGTGCACGACAGAATTATGCTCGAGTCGACAGTAAAATGAGCTAATGTACCAGCTAATTGCACGCAGTCGAGAATAAAGCAAGAATAGAATATACACCATCGATTTGCGTGTCGTGCATGTTGGTCTTTGTGGAGCGGCAGTCGTGGGTAAAAAAAGCCATTTAGAGTCGAACGAGACATGTATTTGATTGAGGAAATCCTGATAAAAAAAATGCCAACCAATTTTAACCATAACATGTTCCATAGACGACGCACCTTGTATAAGGACTGGCTTCAATACCAGTCGAAGTAGTGTCCAAAAGAGAAATTTCACGGTCGACATGATGCTATTTATTTTCTATTTATTTTTTAGATTTGAAACGAGATATCACCTGTGATATTAGATATAAAATTTTCAATTGCCACACTTCAAAGCCCAACATGAGCACATCTTCCTTCAAGTATATCTGCTCCTCTCTAATGACACATAAACATGTCCTCTCATATTCTTCCTGAAAAATACTATCCAGGTATTAGACATGAACAGAGTGAAGTACGTTTGAAATAACTCTGGTCTTTATATGAGAAATCACTTGTTGTAAGCGGTGATTGAAACTTGTTTGGGGATTGATGAGAAATCAAGGGAAGTTAGAACAATAAATCACGAGTTAACAAACAAATCCAGGCCCTCATGATTGAACTGTACCTCCATGTGGTTAACATGACCCGGGTATTATTTACAAATTATGATGGCCCTCCTATGATGATCGATATATTGTCGCATCTCGTTGTCGATATCAAAATACCCAAGATAACGGTATACCATGCCAAATGAACATTGGTAAAGAAGGGTAATGGCTTGCAATAGAACGAGCACGCGAAAACTGGTCGTGACAAGTCGAGGAACGTCTAGCGTATGAAAGCAATATGATGTTCTGGTTTGACTGCCAATTATAGTGACCCACGAAGCAATGCACTACTCATTACGCACGGTTAGTGGGATTCGTCGGTACTCAGGCAAATTTTGATTCATATGGTAAAGTGGTCGTGGTCATGGTATCTGGGGACACCTGTGCGTGACCAACGATTCGAAACTTATGACCACGTCAGAACGCTGAGCTGTCTACAACAACAGAACACTTATGCTGCAAATCAAAGCCTTAGTCATTACCGTTGAAAAATATTTTTTCCAAGTAATTCGCCAGAAGAATCGACCAATGTGATTGATCACTGGTTTCGAATCATCCTTCAAACTTCTCTTCGGCATCGTAAACTATTTTACTCACTCCAACTCACCATACCACTGCTTCATCCATTATATGCACAAATTAGACTGGGATATGTATGAGTAAATTCAAAGAAAGACTTCTCCTATTTCGCCCCGGCAACAATATTGTGATGGTCCTATCTATGGGTCAACACCACTACAATTCTTGCTAATACAAGAGACTATTTGATCTGTTTTGGGACCTCTGCATAGAGACGGCAATCAAATGAATGAAGCGATGTCCAGCATGCTCCCGTCAATGCACATGCGAGCATTATAGGATAAGACGGGCACGAAACAAGACAACGAGAAAAAGAAAATAACAATATTCACGCATTCCATTCATCGGGGATTCTCAATTTTCAATTTCTTGATATACACACTCATGAGCACAATCTTTCCCTTCGACACCCCTTCCCGACAACGCTACTGATGATACCCTGGAAATACAGTCGACTGCCGGTGAGATAGAGGAACCTGCTGCAAAGGAGGCAACACATGATGGGGATATGCACCTGGATAACAGTTAGGGCGATTGGAAGGGATGCTCGATGAGAAGGAGGGCTGTAAGGTGCGCATACAGTTAACGGAGGTAGAGGTAGAATTACAGAGTGAAGAGCATGGAACAACGGGATTGGGGGTAGATAATGCGCATAGATTTAAGGTAGCCTGTAATGCATGAGGTGGTGTCAAAAACATGGATGAAATTGGTGCACACGAGGGGAATAATAACACACTTGTAATTTACGTTTGGGAAATTACTGGCGATCGATTTTGAGATGTTGAGGTCACAGTTTTGCCGAGATCTGGAGTTGGCATAATCGGTACAGGGGCTGGATGGTGACGAAACTCTCGCAGTTGGCAACGTCTGGGGTATTATGGCAGGTGGCATATATCAGATGTATTGACCTGGATGAGCAGGCAGAGGTAGCATTGACTGACCCAAGGGATAACCAGATTGGGTATATGGCTATGCAGGGGGGTGGTGGTTGCACGTATCCGTAATACAATGCAACACTGAGCCAAAGATGAAGAGCTCCTGGTGTAGCCACAGTTGAAGTTCAATTTGAAGCGGTTGCAGGTGGATCGGGATCAGCGGACTGTTGGGGAGGTGCCTGAGCTAGTAGGACTCGCACTTGGTTACTTGTTAAGGCTGAAAACTACGTCTGGAATCAGGAAGATGGTTAGTGAGAAGAGTTGGAGTGTCCACATCATCGGCTTCGAGATTGTATACAGCATTTATGAGACGCACACAGGCGTCAATAACTTGGTGGTGAGACAGACCATGTAACAAGATACATTGATCATGGGAAGCCGGACACACATGTTATATACATGCCGCATGTGAGTAGAAAATGTTTTACTGATCAATCAAGCAAGAATTTGATCTGTCAGCAACATTGTTTGTGAGCAAGCATCAATGAAACGACAACAACAATAAATAAGGGACAAACAATAATTATTCTGAATGATGGCTGGGAAATAAGCCGACAATGATCTAGGAACAGATGAAATCTAGGAGTGTAGTCCAAATCTTGAATTTTGGTCAGGA
>Ga0153947_1001636_pt1 | contig 10318 bp, 8 predicted proteins | sample TSNJ031MetaG_FD_104697 | JGI IMG/M metagenome (GOLD analysis project Ga0153947, IMG submission 104697) | Attine ant fungus gardens microbial communities from New Jersey, USA - TSNJ031 MetaG | ecosystem: Host-associated > Fungi > Mycelium > Unclassified | place: USA: New Jersey, Wharton State...
ACAACGATAGTAGATGTGCTTGCATTGATGGTATATTTTAATATTGCGCAGATATTTATTAAATTTTAATGATGGTTAATTGAATAAGTTCGTGCTGCCAGGGCATGGTTCTGTAAGATGAGCGGAACCATGCCTTGGATTATTTTTTTGACAATCTCTGGAAGCAATTACTATTCGGCATCTTCACTTCTGTTCAAATAGCGCCACAGCGTCGTACGGCTGATGCCTAACTGCCGTGCGGCCGCCGCGCGGTTGCCGTTGTTGGTGGTGACGGTCTGCTGTACCACGATGCTGATGATCTCCTCCAGGGTATGCTTGGGATCAGTATTCACCGAGGTGGCTGCCAGGGCAGCACTGCGGCGCAGCGAACGCTCGCCCGCCAGCAGCTCCGCCACCGTGCTGCCGCGTATGTAGGCCGAGGTCGTCAGTGTGGCCAGCGTCTGCAGCATATGCTTGAACTGCGTGTAGTTGTTTGGCCAGTCGTACTGGCGCAGCATTTCGATGGCGCGTGGCTCAAAGCCGGATATCTGCTTGCCCAGTTCAAGGTTCAGACTGCTGAGATAGAGACTCGCCAGCGAGGGAATCTCATCGGAGCGGCTGCGCAGTGACGGTAGATTCAGGATCCGGCAGCCGAGTTTCGTGATGAAGCGGCGCATCACCTCGGGCACTGGTTCACTGTCGCGGCAGACACAGGAAAACAGCAGCCGCACCCGGCGGGCAAGGCCGGTCTCCTGAATGGCGGCCAGCAGTTCGGACGCGCGTGCGTCGGGCAGCAATTCAAAATTCTGGAAATACATGGTGTTGCCGGTCGCATTCAGCGGCGAATTATCGTGATTGAACAGGAAATCCCAGCTCTTATCGTTCATCAGCTGGCAGTTGACCAGCACAAAGGGCTTGTTGGCCAGCGGACTATGCAGATACAGAAACCGGGCGATCTGTTCCTTTCCGGTGCCCGGTTCGCCTCTGATCATAATCGGCTGGCGCACGGCGGCCAGCATCTGAATTTCGGTATCCAGCATTCCCATAGCTCCGCTGATGTTGTAAAAGCTATTCATAAACAGGTATTCACATTCGCCCTTGTTCATGGAGCGCAGCCCCGTCCGGTGGGAGTGCAGCGGAATACGCGACGGCACACAATAGAACAGGCAGTACCGTCTGGTGTCCATCAGCAGTGTCTGCGCCGTGATGCTGTACAACTGGTCGCGCTCAGTATGGTAGAATTTCAGCGAACTGCTGGCCGGTACCTCACGCAGGCGCGTGCGCAGCACCTCGGCCAGTCCGGCGGAGGGCTCGGTCGGACTGCTGTAGAAGATGGTCCCGCTGGTGTCCAGCACAACCACGCAGCCGTTTTGATCCTGCGTGATGCTGCGCAGGAACATATTTTCCTGCCGCAGACGGCCGAACCACAAGCTGATGCTGAGTGCCTGATCAATGGCGACATGCAGGCTCTCCATGCCCGATGTGATCAAGAAGGCGTCCAGTCCCATCCGGCGGGCGACGGTGTGAGTGACCATGTCACAGACCACCATACGGTAGCCATCCTGTTTGAGCCGTTCCAGGATGTGGGTGACCTCATCGGCACTATGTACCGTTAAAATGTCCAGATTGTATCCCAGCAAATCACAGAGCGTGTGCGCCGGCTGCGTAATATTGGGAAAACCGACGATAGCGTACAGATTGGAATAGTTTTCGGCCAGTTTCATAGCGCGCAGCACATCGTATACCGAAAGGTGAATCTCGACCACCGGCAGATCAGTCACCTGACGGATCTGCACCGCAGTGCCGCCGCGGGAGATAATGCAGTCGTAAGTGTTAGGCGGCATACGCTGGACAATGGCGACACCCTCATCAAGGTCACCGGTATAAATATCCAGCTGCACATTCGGATAAGCCTGTGCCGCGCGCTCCATCGCGATATGCATGCCTTCGTAGGGGGCGATCCCCAGAATACGGGTGCGTGTTTCGACCATAGTGGGTTCCTCCGTTTATTTTTGAGACTATTATAGCAGAGAGATGCACAAAAAGCACGAGATACAAGTTTCATTTTTAAACACTTAACAAAAAAATCCCCTATTATTTTCGAGTGTTCCAAAATTCAACATGTTTGATCCTTTTTTTCAATGCAAAGCACTGTCAAATGCGACATAATGATATTATTGAAAAAAGCAACTGTCCCGGCGACCGGCTGCCGGGCAACAAAAACAGAGAGGTGGGAGACGCATGGTTCTTCTTTTGATTATCGCGGACGATTTCACCGGTGCGCTGGATACCGGTGTGCAGTTCGCCGCCAGCGGAATCCGGACACGCGTGGTCGTGGAGCCTGATGTGGATTTTACCACCCATGAGGCAAAGGTGCTGGTCGTGGATGCCGAGACCCGTCATCTGCCGGCTGCCGAAGCCTATGATGCGGTCGCCAGGCTGACGGAACGTGCACTGCGTGCCGGTGTCAGCTACATTTATAAAAAGACCGACTCGGCACTGCGCGGCAACATCGGTGCTGAGTTGGCCGCCGTGCTGAAAGCCAGCGGCTGCAGGTATCTGCCGTTCCTGCCGGCCTTCCCACAGACGGGGCGGATCACCCGCGGCGGTGTTCACTATGTGGATGACGTACCGGTGACGGAAAGCCCTTTCGGCAACGACCCTTTCGAGCCGGTAAAGCATGCGGCCGTAACCGAGCTGATTGCCGAACAGTGCGATCTGCCGGTCAGGAGCTTCCCCGCACTGACAGAAGGGGACAGCGTGCCGCAGGACGAAGGCATACTGGTGTTTGATGCGGCTGACACCGACGACCTCTACCATACAGGCCGCCAGCTGCTCCATCACGGTGGGCTGCACATCATGGCCGGCTGTGCCGGCTTCGGTGCCGTACTGCCTAAACTGCTGGGCATTGCTGCCGAAGAAACGCCCCGCCCGCTGCAGGAGCTTGACCCGCGGCTGCTGGTCGTCTGCGGCAGTGTCAATCCGATCACGCTGGCTCAGCTTGACCGGGCCGAAAGTGACGGCTTCACCCGCCTGCGCCTGACTCCGCGCCAGAAACTGGAACCCCGGTACTGGCAAAGCGACGAGGGGCGGGCCTTACTGACCCACATCGAGGAAATGCTGGCCGCCAACCCTCACTGCATCATTGAGACCAACGACCGTGACGGCAACCAGCTGACGGCAGATTACGCAGCCGGAATCGGTCTTGACCTTGAGACCATGCGTATACGCATTGCCAGCAGTCTCGGCCATCTGGTCGGCTCGATCTTCACCAGTCCTTCACTGGGGACGCTGCTGCTGACCGGTGGTGATACACTGCTGCAATGCATGAACTGTATCGGTGTCAGGGAACTGGAACCGCTCTGCGAGCTGGAAAAAGGTGTTGTGCTGGCCAGCTTTACCTACAACGGCTGCACACGCCACGTCATCACCAAATCAGGAGGCTTCGGACAGGAGTGCCTGCTGACCGATCTGGCGGTGCGTATCGCCCGCCACTAAGCACCACTGTAACCACTCAACAACACAAAACAGGAGGAAAAAATGACATATGCAAAACTTCCCGGTCTGACCTGGGATGGAACCGTGTACGAGAATGAAGAGATGGGCACATGGGAAGCACTGATTCCCAACGGCGGTTATCCTACTGCCCATGCCCCCGCGATGGTGGAGCTGCCTGACGGCGACCTGCTGTGCTGCTGGTTCGCCGGAACCTACGAGGGCAGTGCTGACATCCACATCATCTGCTCAATCCTGCCCAAAGATGGCCTGGCCTGGCTGCCGCCGGTGGATATTTCCAATGACCCGGCCCGCAGCGAGCAGAACCCCTCGCTGTTCTACGGTTCTGATCATGCCGTCTGGGCAATGTATACCGCTCAGCTGGACCGTCAGGAGGGTAAGGACAATATGCAGTTCACCTCAGTCGTCCGCTGCCAGAAGAGCACCGACGGCGGCCGGACGTGGGGGCCTTACGAGACGGTCTTCCCAGAGGAAGGCACCTTCTGCCGCCAGCCCATCCAGATCCTTTCCAACGGCCGCTGGATCTTCGCCAACTGGCTTTGCAGCGATTCTGCCGACGGCCTCTCCGGCGACCCCACCGCGTTCCGCATCTCGGACGACGAGGGAAAAACGTGGCGCATGGTCATGATGCCTAAGAGCAACGGTCATGTTCATGCTAACATTGTTGAGCTGGAACCGGGGCATCTGGCCGCTTTCATGCGCAACCGCGAAGCCTATCGCATCCATCGCAGCGAATCCTTTGATTGGGGCGAGACATGGAGCGAGCCGGCACCCACGCCGCTGCCCAACAACAATTCCAGCATCAGCGCCGTCAAGCTGCAGAGCGGCCGTATCGCCATTGCCCATAACCCCACCTGCACGCCCGATCCCCAGCCCGGCAAAGCCGCATGGCCCGGTCTGCGCTGTCCCGTGGCAGTCGCCCTGTCCGAGGATGGCGGCCTGACCTTCCCGCTGATCCGCTGGATGGAGCGCGGTGAGGGCTTCATCGGGGACGAGAACAAAACCAACAACAAACAGTATGAATACCCGTACCTCATGCAGAGCCGTGACGGTATGCTGCATCTGGCCTATGCCGCCCGCACCCGTCAGGGCGTCAAGTACGTCCGCTTCAGCGAGCAGGACGTCCTCGGCACCAGGCGCGAGCGTTTGGGCCTGTACAACCCTACCGCTGCCCAGAATGTCTGATCCGCTGCCCGGCTTCAGCCGCGGACATGCAGATACATAACCCAAACCAAGGAGGCTTTTATGATGCTTACCACCTACAACCTGAAAATGCCGCACGCTGTCTATGGCGGAGAAAACGCAATGGACAACATCACCACGGTCCTGAAGGCCAACGGTGTCAGACGTGTAGCGATGTTCACCGATAAGGGGATCAGGGCCGCCGGTCTGTTCACCTTATCTGAAGAAGCCGTCAAGGCGGCCGGAGCCGATTATTATGTGCTCGACGACCTGCCGGCGGAGCCGAGCTACATGGCGGTGCAAAAGCTGGTCGATCAGTTCAGGGAGAGCGGCGCCGATATGATCGTCGCCTGCGGCGGCGGCAGCGTTATGGACGCAGCCAAACTGGCCAGTGTGCTCGTCACCGATGAGTACGGCGTGAAGGAACTGCTTGACGATCCGGGGCGTGCCAAAAAATGCGTACCGATCATCCTGATCCCCACCACCGCCGGCACCGGCGCCGAGGTCACGCCCAATGCGATCGTGGCCGTACCGGAAAAAGAACTCAAGGTCGGCATCGTCAACGAGAACATGATAGCCGATTACGTTATCCTCGATGCACGCATGATCAAGGATCTGCCACGCACGATCGCCGCCACAACCGGCGTCGATGCACTGGCACACTGCATCGAATGCTTCACCAGCAACAAGGCTAACCCGTTCAGCGACCTCTACGCGCTGGAAGGCCTGGACCTGATCCTCAATAACATCGAAAAAGCCTGCGACAATCCCGAAGCCATGCAGGAAAAGAACCGTATGCAGATAGCAGCTTATTACGGCGGTCTGGCCATCACTGCCAGCGGCACAACTGCCGTGCATGCCCTTAGCTATCCTCTGGGCGGCAAGTACCACATCGCCCACGGCGTTTCCAACGCGATTCTGCTCGCCCCGGTTATGCGCTTCAACGAACCTGCCTGTCAGGAACGCTTTGCCGCTGTCTATGACCGCTGCTGCCACGATGAGGTCAAAACCTGTAGGACCACAGCAGAGAAATCCGCATGGATCATCTCCCGGCTGGAACAGATTGTCAGGCACCTTGACATTCCCACCAGCCTCCGGGAATTCGGCGTGCCGGAGAGCGACCTTGACAGCCTGGTCGAGGCCGGTATGCAGGTGCAGCGCCTGTTGGTCAACAACCCGCGCCCCGTCACACCAGAAGATGCCCGTGCCCTTTACAAACAGATTTTATAAAATTATTTATAAAAACAAGGAGGAATTTCATGAAAGCGATTGAACTTAAAGGTATTATCCCGCCGATCATCACCCCCATGCACGAGGACGAGAGCATCAATGTGGCCGAACTGCGCCGTCAGATTGAACGCATGATCGAGAATGGCGTCCATGCGTTGTTCCCCTTCGGCACCAACGGCGAGGGTTACATCCTGGACGCAAAGGAAAAGCAGCTTGTCCTGGAAACCGTTATCGAACAGTGCAATGGCCGCGTTCCGGTCTACGCAGGCACCGGCTGTATTTCCACCAAAGAGACCATTGAGCAGAGCAAGATGGCCCAGGCCGCCGGCGCGGACGTGCTGTCCATCATCACACCGAGCTTTGCCGCCGCCAGCCAGGATGAGTTGTACACCCACTACAAAGCTGTGGCCGAAGCGGTCGATATGCCCATTGTGCTGTACAATATCCCCGCCCGCACCGGCAATGCCCTGGCTCCGGCCACCGTGGGCCGTCTGGCAGAGATTGACAACATTGTCGGCGCGAAGGATTCCAGCGGCAACTTCACCAACATTCTGGGCTACATCGACGCCGGAAAAAAGAAAACCAACGGAACGTTTTACAACCTGTCCGGCAACGACCAGCTGATTATCTGGACGCTGCTGGCGGGCGGCACCGGCGGTATTGCGGGCTGCGCAAACGTCTACCCGCACACGATGGCCTCTATCTATAACCTCTTCGTGGAAGGCAAGATCGAAGAAGCCAAAGCAGCCAATGAGAGCATCCAAAGCTTCCGTGCCTGCTTCAAGTATGGCAACCCCAACACCATTGTCAAGACGGCGACCCGCCTGCTGGGCCACGATGTCGGACCCTGCCGGGCACCGTTCAATCAGGTGCCGGAGGAAGGCATCAAGGCGCTGAAAAAGGTTCTGGCTGAGAATGAAGCCAAGGGTATGCATTAAGAAAGGGGTACGACCATGAATGAAAAGCCGATTGTCGGCATTACGATGGGCGATCCCGCCGGCAACGGGCCGGAGATCACCGTCAAGGCGCTGGTTCGTGCCGATGTCTATGACCGCTGCCATCCCATTGTGGTCGGCGACGCCAAAATGATCCAACAGGCGGCCCATTTCGTCGGCTGCTCCGATATCAGGATCCACCGCTGTGAACAGGTTGGCGAGGCACTGTTTACGCCGGGCACCATCGACGTGCTGCATCTGGAGCTGATCCCTGATGTCAAGGCATTTCCGATCGGGCAGGTCAGTATCCAGGGCGGCAATGCCGCGTTCCAGTGTGTCAGGAAGGTCATCGGGCTGGCACTGGCTGGTGAGGTCGATGCCACCTGTACCAACGCACTGAACAAAGAGGCCATGAACAAGGCGCTTGCATACTACCACGGTGAAAAGTCCGACGGCCATACCCACTTTGACGGTCACACCGAGATTTACGCCACCTACACGAACACCCAAAAGTACTCGATGATGCTGGCGCACCATGACCTGCGCGTTGTGCACGTTTCTACCCATGTTTCCCTGCGCGAAGCCTGTGACCGCGTTAAAAAAGCGCGCGTTCTTGAGGTCATCGAGATTGCCGGCAAGGCTTGTAAGGATATGGGCATCGAGAATCCCAGAGTCGCTGTCGCCGGTCTGAACCCTCATTGCGGTGAAAACGGCCTCTTCGGCACCGAGGAGAGCGAGGAGATCAAACCCGCCATCGAGGCGGCCAGGGCAGAAGGCATCAACGCCATCGGTCCGATTCCGCCGGACAGCGTTTTCTCCGAGGCGGTGGGGGGCTGGTACGACATCGTTGTCTGTATGTACCACGACCAGGGACACATCCCTCTCAAGACCGTCGGTTTTATCTACGACCGTGAAAAACAGGAGTGGAAGGCTGTCGAAGGGGTCAACATCACACTTGGCCTGCCGATCATCCGCACCAGTGTGGATCACGGCACTGCCTTTGCCCTGGCCGGCAAGGGCACCAGCAACGAACTGAGCCTTGTCAACGCGATTGATTACGCTATTCGCATGGCGAACAGCCACAAGGCACAGCATCTTATCTAGTTCAGTAAACTAAAACTGTACCGGTTTGTGCAAAATGACAAAGATCTGCACGCAGTACCGGTTGTTAAGAAACCAGGAGGAAAACAAAATGACACTTCCAATGATTATTGCTCTTGCAATCACCGTATTTATGGTTATCCTGATCATGGCAGACAAACTGCCTTTCGGTGCACCGCCTCTGCTTGCATGTCTGCTGCTGGTTATCTTTGGCGTGGCCGATATTAAGACCGCTTTTGCAGGCTTTTCCAACTCCACCATCGTTATGCTGGCATCCTTTATGGCGATTATTGCGGGGCTGCAAAAGACCAGTTTTATTACCAGCTTTAAGAACGCCATATTCAATATGGCAAGTAAGGGCGGTTTCAAGGCTTATATGCTGCTGATCCTGATCGTTATGCTGGGCTGCAGTCTGTTTGGCACCGGCTCCACGGCATACTATGTTTTAACGATTGGTTTGCTCTCAAACCTTCCCTATAATAAAAAACTGCCCCCCTCCAAGGTCGTAATGACGGCCGGATTTGCCGCTAACCATCCCTTGATTCCATTGAATGTGGCATTGCAGTACGGTATCGTTCTGGCCGTCCTTAACAGTGCCGGCGCACTTGCCGAGGTCTCTATGGTGAAGTTCACTGTGGTCAACTTCATCCTTTCCATGAGCTTTTTGCTGCGCTGCCTGTTGGCGTTCAAATCGCTGCCTGACCATCCCATATCAGAGGCGGACGAGGATGCCAAGGCTCAGGGCACTGCCGTTACGTTCCCAAAATGGAAAGAGAATGCTACCTATGCTGCCTTCCTGGTGGCTGTTGTGGGCATGATCATGCAGGGCACCATCGGGGATGCCGGTTATGCCATTCCCGGCCTGTCGGTTGCCGTTCTGCTGGTTATCGGCATACTTGACTTCAAGGAAATCCGTGATGCGATCTGCTCGCCCATCATTCTGATGTCCGCAGGTGTCATTGGCATCGCCGACGCACTGGGCAACACCGGCCTGACCAATCTTGTTGGCCAGACAGTGGCTAATATGCTGGGCACCAGCATCAACCCCTTTGTTCTGGTATTTGCCTTCTGCATCCTCACCAGCGTGCTGGCAACGCTTACCGGTTCCACGATTGGTACAGTTTATGTCTTTGCACCTCTCGCCATCGCCACTTGCACGAACCTGGGCCTGAATCCCGTTGCCGCTGCAGTTGCAATCGTTATCTCCGGCTGGTGCGGTCACTTCCTGCCAATTGACGGTATGCCGGCCATGGTTATGGGGGTTGGAAACTATAAGCTCACGGAGTTCTGGAGATTCACCATTCCCATGTACTTTATCCGTTTGCTTGCCCTGACAGCCGGCGCGTTGTTGATGTTCCCCATGTAAGTACATTGCCATTTTAAAGAAAGAGGTGTGATGATGAAAAATAAGTTTGAGTTGGAGCATATCGGTATCAATACCCCGAATGCAGAGGAAGCAGAAAAGCTGGCACAGCTTCTGAGCATGATGTTTAATCTGGAACCCCGCCATGGACAGAAGTCCGAATTCGGCGGTCCCTACTTCGAATGTATGAAAGCTCCCTTTCTGGGGGCAAACGGCCATATCGCCATGCGTACGCCGGACCTGACCGCGGCCATCGAAGAATTGCAGGAAAAGGGCTTCTCCATCAAGGCCGACACAGCCGCTTATACCGATGAAGGCAGGTTGAAAAACGTATATCTGGAAGGCGAGTATGGCGGTTTTGCCATTCATATTATGCAGAAATAAGGAATATAAACAGGGGCAGTATGTATACCTAAAGAATTGCGATGATAAAAAGGAGATAATTATGTACTTTGCACTTGGATTATTTGCCATAACCTATGTTTTGCTGCTTGCATTCAGCAAATTCAGAGCATATATTGCTGCTGTTTCAGCCGTACTATTTGTAGTATTAGGGATTTTGCCGGTTACGCAGGTGCCCAGTGCCATTGACTGGAATGTTCTGATGATGATTGCCGGTACAATGGGAACGGTTGCATTGTTTATTGAATCAAAAATGCCTGCACTGATGGCTGATATTATCATGGAAAAGGTGCCGAATGTCATGTGGGCGATTGTGGCTCTGGCTTTATTTGCCGGAATCATCTCGGCTTTTGTGGATAATGTGGCGACTGTCCTGATGGTGGCCCCGGTGGCCCTTGCGTTATCCAGGAAGCTTAATATTAGCCCGGTACCGGTGGTTATTTCCATTGCCGTTTCCTCGAATCTGCAGGGGGCAGCTACCCTGGTAGGCGATACCACCGCAATTCTTCTGGGCGGATATGCGAAGTTGAACTTTTTGGATTTCTTTATTTATCAGGGAAAGCCGGGAATGTTCTGGGTGGTACAGGTAGGAGCGGTTGTTTCGGCCCTG
>Ga0153947_1001640_pt1 | contig 10301 bp, 10 predicted proteins | sample TSNJ031MetaG_FD_104697 | JGI IMG/M metagenome (GOLD analysis project Ga0153947, IMG submission 104697) | Attine ant fungus gardens microbial communities from New Jersey, USA - TSNJ031 MetaG | ecosystem: Host-associated > Fungi > Mycelium > Unclassified | place: USA: New Jersey, Wharton State...
ATTCATGAGCCGAGAAGATGTGCAAGTTATGTGTAGCAGAAAAAAGTCCTTTAATTTAAACCAGCAATAGAACAAGTCCGTCCATGAGCATGCAAGAAACAATGACAGAAAGCATAACAAGAGAGTCTATCTTTTAAGAAACTTGGAGATCACCTCATCGAACTCGGCGAATACATCATCGACTGCTTGGTCGGACTGTGTGGCATCTCATACGGCGCTCGATAAGTATCTTCCGAGGCTCTGAAAGACGTTGTTGGCCTTCCCTCATAACTCAAACTTGGAGCTCTTTCACTCCACACTGTGCTCGCATTATCATGCTTCAGTGGCAAGAAAGCACTTGAATCGGAGCCCCTCAGTCCAGGATTTTGCCCTCTTTGTAGACCAGCAGCAAGATTATGGGCATTCCCTCCAGACACGAACTTTGAAGAACTGTTCATAGCGTACTCCAAATTTGAAGGCTGCTTTCTCTGTGCGGCACGGTTCCTCCGAACAACGAAAAGACCGATAAGCGCACCGACCAACCCTATCACGGCAATGACTCCCACGACCCCTGCAATAATCACCGACGTACTCAGTTTTGTACTCGAATCATTCGTCTCGACTTGACCAGATCCACTTGCAGTGGCAGCTGCCTGGACGCTGTCAGGAAGTGTACTATCCGCTCCGGTTGGCTGAGAGCCAAGCTGGCCGTTACCAACAATGACATAGGACCCATTTGATGGGACACCATTAATGACGAGGTAAAGGAATGCGGGGCCAGGTTGAAGAACATATGGATTTGGGGGAGGTTGCGCGACATGAAGAATGATGGTCCCATCTTGTTGAACCGTATACGTGTTCCTCAATTGCATCGCACGCTGTCCCATGTTCATTGCATGAGTCGTGAATCCAGCTCGAAGAAGAGTGACCATTGCACTCGCAGCAGCAGCATTACTCGATCCCGAATATGAGCTGGCAGAAATAGTAAGATCAAAAGGATCACCACCATACGAAAGTGTCCGAGGCACACCAGTGAAGACTGGACGTCTGTTAGCAGAGAAATAAGAGGGATAGAAGATCTCCGCCTGGTAAGTGGTAGGGAAAATGGTCGAAATGTTGACATCAATATTCGGATTGGAACCCGCTATCAGAACAGAAGCATCGGGAAGCAGCAAAGCAGAGGAGTGGTATAGACGAGCTATACTAGAGGTATCAAAACCTGCATTGGACCATCGGCTGCCTTTGGGTGCTTTGGGGTCATAAATGGCTGGTGTTCCAACAGGACCTGATGCCAGTGATTCACCATATGCCATAAGATCGTAAGAAGGAGTTTCGCCAGTCTGTTGAGAATATCCTGCAGTTCCATTCAGACCACCGTTGACAACCAAAAGTTTCAAATCCGGGAGGATGATGAATTGACCCATCGTCCGCCCCTCTAACATGTCATCATCTTGGTCGTAGATTGGCGGAGAGCCATCGCGAGGTTCTGGTGTGATTCGTTGACAGTCCTTGGAAGCGGGAAATTCCCAAGTATTGACAAAGGGATACGAATAGTTACCGTAATTGTATTCAGGCATGTCGTTGCCGCCACAGAAGAGGATGGTTGGTGTATAATCATTATCAGGTGTGAGAGGGAGCATGGCTACTGCTCCAGATGCGGGATACACACGAACGACACCATTTGGCATGGGTGGAAGGGGAGTCTCGACGTTAGAACTTGAATCCCAAAGCACTAAAAATAACTGCGTCAGAAAAAAATGTTTTAAAAATAGCATCAACATACCAGTTGAGATATTAGCTTGAACGAATAATTTTCCAGATGGCATAAGGAAGGCATGAGGGAAAGCATTTAAACCAGATGTTCTAACCAAGAAGTTAAATGATTGCGGGTCCTGGGCTTTTGGCGGAAAAAATTCATATGTACACACAGCAGCACCACCTTCAAACTCTGGATCGACATTGGGATAGTTACGGTTAACATAGCCTCCATTTGCAAAACCACCAATGATAACGACAGATCCGTCTTGAAGTGCCTCTGCAGTCGAGTACCACCGTCGACTCTTCATTGCAAGAACAGTTGGGTCATCGAACCATGAGCACTGAGATGACTGCATGTTGTCTTGAGATGTACAAGGATTGAGGACGCGAATGGCTTTTCCACCGTCGAAATCCTGGTATACAGAGTCCCAGCTTGCTGCTCCTTGGCTTGGGTCGAATTGCGATCCAATGTTCCCACCAACACCAACAGCACCATTACCTCCCAACGTAATGAATGACCCGTTCGGCAAATGCATCCCGGAGGAACAGAAAACATTTGTTCGAACATCCATCACCTCAGCTTGGTGCGTGTTCATATCCCTAACACCGAATCCATTTCAGTATCTAGAAACACTTGACATGGTAATCACGCAAGCAAACTTACCACACAGAACCCCATGCCGAATGTCCCTTAATTTGAGCCGAATTACCTTCAGCTTTGTCCAACATATACACCTTTTCGGAGTTTCCAACAAACATCTACATGACCACGATTATCAGGGCGTAGAGTCGGCACAGAGGTCTTGTGTTCTCAAGAAAGTAGTAGTCGCTCACCATCATCGCGCTCACACGCGTGTCTCCCCCATCCACAAACGACCCAGGTTTTTGGGCGACAGCATATGTTAATGTTGAAGGGATCAACAACAAAGTAAAGGAGAGTGGTAGGCGTAGCATACCGCCGAGGGAGAGAGAGAGAAAAAAAAGAGCGACTGGAAAATGGTGGGAGAGTAAATGCTGCCTTTAGGTCACTGTCGGGATCCCGACCACCGGCCCGACCACCGGGTATCTTCCCACAGGCGTCTTTCGCACATCCAGTTCTTTGCTGAAAGCGTGATGCTAAAAGAATGACTAAGGAAATGGTTTGCAAAGAATGGTCAACGAGCTCAATGTCAGACATTGTTTGTCAAAGGGTCTCAGTTCGTTGATGGGACTTCATTCATTATGAGAAATGGAACAAAAACATATTTATTTGCCTGAAGCCTGAAGCAATTCCCTTGAATGATATGTTTTTTAACATATGTTCAAAGCTCATCATGCAATGACTGCAGGGATGGATGGATGTTATGAACGGACAGTCAACTGACCAGATTCGAATGAAATTGCTTTTGGTCATTGGTTCGGTGTTTCGTTCTCATCTTTGATGACTATTTTTGGTATAAGTTCCAGCTACCAGAGCTGTAGTGTACAGACTCATAGATGCCGGTAGATGAACTTCAAGGATTATCGTATCTATGTTTTCTTTGTCGACAATATGGCTGTCCGATCATGCAAGTGTTGGCACTCCTGCAACTGCGCATATGTTTTCTATATCCTTCATATAGCTTTGTACAGACTCACAGAATAGTAATTGTCGAGGACTGTCGGACTCTGTGCCGGATGTACTCAATGTTGGTGGCTCGCGATCCTTGAGAACTCCCAGCGGGTAGGTTACTTGGCTGAGACCAGAGAATGCCTGATCATCTGAAGAGCCTGTATAAATGGACGGCAAAGATATATTGTGCTTATTCAGGGTGCAGAGTATCAAAACAAATTGAGTCGTTGCTTCTATTAGTCGTGCTCGGCTAAATGGGGTACGTTGACAATACGCCTTTTTCCGGTTTTCAAACATTAGACGACCAAGGTATCCAATCTCGTACTGCATCCTTTGACGCTTCATCGAAGATACGGAGTTGGCCTTCATTTGTACTCGAGTCCCAGCTTTCTCTTTTTTTTTCTCAAAATTATCTCTCAGCTATTTGACTCCGAATTTCCAGTCCCTTTTAACTCCCCAGCTTTTCCGAAAAAGCAAACCACCAGTCCAAGTCAATCAAGATCTTTATTCTTGATCTTGTATTTTTACTGGGACATAACAGCAGCGTGAGGCGAGACACCACAGCACGCCGGATATAGAATAGTCCAGATTTATTTGTATCTGTGTACACAAAAAATACATATATGGTCGATGCCAGCGCGACGCACTTCCCCAAGTTCTACCCTCTCTTTTCGGTTCTTCGCACATATGCTCCCGTCCCCGGCTCAAGGCCACCTTTCCACTGTCTATAACGTTGGCCTCATGATTACGAACGCGACTCCAGCCTCACAGACATTGCAGGGAGACCTGTAGTATCAACTAACCCTAATCCAATCCATGCGCCCATGCTTTATCTTCCATTATAGCCTGGATCCGGTCCTTTTTAGCGATACGCAATGGTGGTTGCGGGATGATACACACCTGTCTGATGCCTCGGTTCTAAAAAGAGGTTACGTCGTACTCCGCGCGTCTCCAGAAAGCGGCATGCACGCGGCGACTCTTGGTGCCGTGTAGACCTCTGTCAGTAGGGCCACTCAAACTCCTGCAGCGTTTGCGCTGCGTGGACGGGAAGGCGAAATCTCGCATAACTTCCTTGGGGTTGATAGTAGCGGTCATTGCCAGAACATGTGAGGCCCTTATCAATGACGTTCCCGGCGCATGTTTAGCCAGAGAGGTGTGCATCATCTTTGATGATGATCATGCACAGATGTGACTCGCGGATTTCCACACAGATCTCGTCATGAGATTTTATTTTTTCCGTTCCACCGTCCGTTGTGTCTCGACAGGGTTATGTTGTATCTCCTATTGTTTAAGGCCGTTTTCGTTTACAGGCTACCGTACAAATTGCTGGGGGTATGAGCCGACGGCTCGCTTATGGTGATGTTTCCGCAAGTTCTTATGCACCAAGGCCCCAATGCTCTCTTTGGTCGCGGTTTTCCGCTTCAAAGGGAATGCAGGAAAGGTCTGAACCCAAAGAAACTCGCATGGCTATGTCGCTTCTAGTAATCATGGTTCAAGGTTCTGACTGCGTAGCAGTGGATGTTCAGGGTATACTGGATGGAACAGATGTGTTGACACCGTTGGTGGAATGCCCTGGCACGGCGTCTCTTGCGCATGCAGAGGCAAAGGCCATCTAACCGTTATTTCCCAGCATTTGCGTTACCCCAATTTCAGATGCCTTCATTACAGAAGGCCTGACTGCGTTGCCGGGGTGTGTATGCGCTGTAGTGCCATCATCATCCTGAGCGTTTCTTTCGGTTCATAATGCAGAGGACGGCATCGACTTGGCCTTTGCCATGATTTAGTGGGAGTTTTTCCTGCTGTATTCGCGAAGACCTGAAATCGAAAAGTTTTCTTCTTTTGACCTCTGAATATTCCCTGACTGGTCTGTTTGAAGGTTGGCTCGATGTTCCTGGATGCATTCTGTTGTTGATGATTCGCGGACTAGATCACATTCGTTAACATTTTCATTCCTGATTTGGGATGGCACTTGCATGTTCGGTTGGTCTTTTCCCAGTGGTTGAAGTTGTGGCCTCAGAAAAGGGTAGCGACTGCTGCCTGTTGCAACAGAGCTTTGTGCTCGTGGTCGGCCGCTGTGGATTTTAGAACCGACTGCAAGATGCATGTTTCCCGATCTTGATTTGGGGTGTTTATCTGTAATGTGAACTTTTCTGTTGAAGAGGCGCAGAGTGTTGATAGAAACTGAGTCGATATGCAGTCCAGATCTCGTACAGGAAATTTATGTCACTGGTTGAAGTTTTTTGACGAGGCGAGCGTGCACCTGAACGCTTTGGCGGGGTGCGATCGGCGGTGACGACCACTTTGTCGTATGGCTTTTGATGTTGCATGGACTATGCATTATGATACTGTGGTCAGGCTTGGATGGTAGAGAACGCTCTGGTTAATAGGACTGGAGTTAGTAGCAATGGGACTATGGATGCGACTGCCCAGTTGGCTAGTCAGCGGGGAAAGCCGAAAAGGCTTCGAGAGTACGCATTTTGCCAGGCTTTCGGGGTCTATGTCTATGACATGCCAATTTTTGGAAATTTCTCATCTACGATGAGCGCTACAATGTAATGGACAGGTAATGTTCTTTGTGCGGCTGACTTCATTTACTCTTCCCCGCAGGCTATACTGATTGCAATGATGGCGGCTCCCTAAGTAGTAAACTGTAGTAGTTCACACGGCTTGATATACATGTTTTTTTTGGAGGAACAACCCTTTTCCGGCATTGACGTTGTTTGTCTTCTGCTTAGCCCTGAGTTGGAGACACAACCATATATGTCAGTAGCAAGTGCTGCGGGGAAACATGCATCCGACGCTGGAAAAAGTAGCCAAGAAGGTTTCGCGAGGTTAGTTGTCGTTGTTCTTTTCTGAGATTGGCTGTCTCGACTGATATCCGATCAGCCTGCAACACCTGTCGTCTTAAGAGGAAGAAGGTGCGCCGAGCCCTGTTTATTAAATGTCCCGCTGCTGATCCGGGATCCAGTGCGATGGTCTCGATCCATGTGCTTTCTGTGTTGACAACAAACTTGAGTGTCTTTATTCCAAGGAACCCCGCCGACGAGGGCCTCCGTCTGGCTATCTGCGTTACACAGAAACGCGTGTCGCAATTCTTGAGATCCTCCTCGGATTATATATATCAAAACTACCCAAGGAACATGGCCAAGATCCTTTCCTTGAAACTGCCAAAACTCTGCAGTCAGAGGCCAAGTTCTGTACGCAGGATGTTTGGGATGCACACAAGGCACGCTGGACTAGGGATTGTCCGTCCTCCCAAATTGTCGAACAGCTCGTTGTCTCATTTGCGCCGTTCACACCCCGGTCCAACCAGGAGGCCTCTGCCAAAACGCTTTTGCCCACGTTGAATACAGTGACCTCTAGCTCGGCAATCCCTCATCGTCATTCAACGACGACATCGGTGGCTGTTCAAGACGAGGAAGATGTATCAAAGGCGGATGAAAGGTCTCAGCTTTCGGCGACATTGAGGCCCAGCTCATTGGAGACAGCGGATGATCATGATCAATTGAAGGATACAGTCATGTCAACCCAACCAGAAGCGGTTCCGATGTCTGGAATTACTTTGGTTGAGCGGCAGAGACAGGGGTGGCAAGAAAATGCTTCGACATATGTCACTGGCTCAGAACCGAGTTCAAGTATTGCACAGCTGGCATGCCCTCAATCATATCGACAAGATACTATCCAATTACCTGGTGTAGGATTGGGGGACGGTCTTGGCTTAGCGCTAGGTTTGGAGGATTCACAGGGTTACACAGGGAGCTATTGGTGAGTGCAAGCATCGCCTGGCCTTTCGCCAATGATAGCTCACATTGGATATAGGCGTACAGTAGATCTTGCCCTCCCCGAGACTGAAAACCATCTGCCTATCTCCATTAATCAACGCAATTTGATTCCCTCTGCTTCAGCGAATCAATTTGACCTTCCACCCGTTCATATTCTGTCTGGGCTCCTCGATGTCTATTACCAGCATGTTCATCCTTCGTACCCCGTCTTACCTTGTCGCACATCTGTTGATGCTGTCATCATGTCACCATCTGGTAAATCAGATATCTGGTCCACGCTGATGCTGTCGGTATGTGCATATAGTGGACGCCTCTCAGTGTCGGCGAACCCAACCTCAATATCATCTGGGGTGGGGGGTCTCGCAGGAATGATTGCTGCGGACCTTTGGTATGAGCAGGCGCGGACCTCGTTGAGTGTGCTATTAAAGAAAGAGAGCTCGTTGGAGCTGATGCAAGCTACCTTGTTGCTGGCACTCAGAGATTATGGAAAGGGAAGCGAGAGCCAAGCTTGGGTTCTAGTTGGTAAGTTTTAGGCTTTGCCAGAACCATCACTGATTAGTTTTCAGGTTTGGCGGTGCGAATGGGTCAGGACCTGCATTTACACGAAGAACCTAATAATAGTGTATTGCGGTCGACAACACAGGACTCCGAGCTGCGCCAAAATATATGGGGCGTCTGTCTCATACTAGATCTCTTTCTATCCTTGCAGATGGGTAGACCACCGGCCACTTCCGACTCCTTGAAAATATCGCTCAACACTATCCCGCGCTCATGTCCTCTTGACGCTGACTTTGATCCTTCTCCACCATTCGCCTATGCCGTTTCGCTTTGTCGCATCATTTCTATGATCAACTTTCATCTGCATCTCGGATATCCCCTGCCAGCGGCTCCGTCACCACCCGAAAAGCTCTTACATTTTAGGACAGAATTAGATATGTGGCATCGCTCTCTTCCCGTCCAGTACCGTATATCAATAGGACATCAACCCCGACGCGAAGTCTTGGAGATCAACATGTTGTATCATGTAGCGATCATTATTCTCTACCGACCTATGTGAGTCTCTCTCTTCCTCGAGAATCATGCTAGTTAGTCTGGACTTGGGTTCCTAGTGGATAGCTTGATTCTGATCTTGCATTTTGTTACTAGTTTCAAGGAGCAATTCAGCCGAGAGGTAATCGATACATTCCTAGAAGCTGCCTCGTCGTTCAGTGTGCTATTGGAGAAATATTGGCAATCGCAGATAACTACGACGTTATCGAATCCCGGGCCTTCCCGCCCTCTCTCCTACACGAGTCCGAATATGATTTATTTCATCTATACGGCTGCGACTGCCCATGTTTCTGGATACAAGATTCGCCAAGCCCAGCAAAGAAATGGAATTTCGTCCTCGACGACGTCTACTTCTGCCTTGCAGACGCAGTTGCACCTGCTCAAATGTTTGGAAGCGCTGAGTTTGATTGGGTATACTTGGGAGCTGGCTCGTCGGTGTTGGAAGGGGTTGGATACGCTTATGGAAAATGAGCATCTGAAACCGAGGCCGGGTGAATTGCCAGAGGAGAATAACAATTCTCTTATGTTGGGTAAGCGGAAAAGAGAGATTGAAGCACAGCAAAAGCGGACGTGGCAGTCTCAGGGAGGACTGATGGGTGGTTTAGCTAGCCGAGGTTCGGCTGGGTCGTCACCAGTTTATCATCTACCATCCTCGTCACCACAAGCATCAACACAGAACAGCAACTATATCTATCCCAATGTGAATTCGCCGTTGTCGGATCCGACTGCTGTGATGACACCTTCTCCGAATTCCACGCCCCAGTTCATGTCTGGTTTTTCGCAGCCGCCCTCGATAACGGGTGTAGGTGTGTCGGGATGGGAGGATCCTATGCTTGTGTCGACGACTGATGAGGATTTGGCTATGTTTGATCCGTTGTTGTCGGTGAAGTGGATGTCTGATACTTCTCAGTCTCAGGCGTTGAATGCGGAGTGGAATAATCCGTGGAGTGAGGATGATTTGCGGCAAGGTTGTGTGAATGGGATGATGTTTTGATGGTGATCTTTTTTTGAAAAGTGTTCTGCGTGTACAGACATTGAGTCGTGTGTATTTTTATCAAGTCATATTTTTTACATAAAGGTCTGAAGGTTGTTTGTTGTTCACATTGTTTTTATCTGTAATATTTAAGACAAAATATTTTTTTTATGCGAGTGTGAATCTTGTGTGTTGTGAAGCAGCAGAAGATGATTTTGGGTGCGGCGTTTGAGTCATAACCTAGACTCGTTCTGAAGATTCCAGTTGTGCGTGTGTATTTTGACCGCGAGTTGGAGTTAGATGGTGGGGCGCTTATTGTTATGATTTGAATATCAGCAAATGATCCTAGAGTAGAGTTTCGATGGGGTACTGTTTTTTAAATATGTACGGGCTGATGAGTCTCTAACTACTCTTTAAAACGACATAAACCCTTTGGATCCTGATAATTTAGAACGAATGCTCAAACTTTCCAAGGTCAGATAAGCACCGTTTTACTTTGAAAGCACGTGGTTGTTTATTTTATCTACGGGAGAAGACTAGAGATTCGTGTAGATAAAACTGAAGAAACAATATAATCTGTCTGCTGACTAGACAGAAAAGATATATGACCAATGAAGAACAAGTGCAATTGAAAATCCTCGCGGCACCAGGGACAGACTGGATATAATAGATAGAAAAAAAAACAAAAGCGGATCAACTTCTAAGAGCCGAAGATAGTCGAGGGATGACCTAATACTATGTCACCTCACATGAGTCATATCGGTAAGCCAAGAATTGCCGCTTTCAGACGAAAAAAAGTAGCAGAGCGAATGGGTGTCGAGCGAAAGTTTTGAATGATTGATTGTCTGTAGATCCTTTTTTTTTCCGTTCTGACGAAAGATGGATGATCATGTGATTTAGAAAGAATGAGGCGAATGTCGAGGCCTGTCCTCGACTACATCATTTCTTTACCGTTTTAGTGTGTGTGTGTTGAAAATGAAAATCTGGCCTGTCGTCGGAGAATAATGCCGTTTTCGTCAAGTAAGAGACACCTTTTCCCCTCCTGGTCCTGGTCTGCCTATGATGTGGGGGGCCAGGGCTCAAGCTGAGAAATCATATTTTTGAAGGCAACAGTTCGGAGAAATTTGCCTTGTGGTTCACTGGCGTTCTTCCTGATCGTCGGAATGAA
>Ga0153947_1001651_pt1 | contig 10257 bp, 11 predicted proteins | sample TSNJ031MetaG_FD_104697 | JGI IMG/M metagenome (GOLD analysis project Ga0153947, IMG submission 104697) | Attine ant fungus gardens microbial communities from New Jersey, USA - TSNJ031 MetaG | ecosystem: Host-associated > Fungi > Mycelium > Unclassified | place: USA: New Jersey, Wharton State...
TCCCGAACGTAGCGCTCTACCAAGCTGAGCCACACCTCGAAAGCCTTATTAGAATACCACAGTTAAAAGGCTTTGTCAATATCACCAAAGCCCACTCACACGTCAATCTAATTTGAAAAGAAGGCCAGGAACGAGGCGAGATTACGGAGGTCAAAAAGATTACGCTTTAAGATGCCAAAGATAGGAAACTTGGAAGATGTTTTGGCTTTAAAGATTTTAGCAAGGTTGAGGGCAATTTTACGCGTGAGATTTAGGGATTTTTGCACGTTCATATCCCAAACGCGCGTTTTATCCTCATTCCAATGCACATCAAGAAGCCAGTGCATGGACTCGACACCCCACTCAAGCCGTGCGTGGCGCAGAAGCGATTCGGCGGTAAGCGGTGCGCTGGAAATATAATAATGCCACTCGCTTGATGTTTTGCCGTCCTTTTCAAACTCGGTGTGAATCGCCCCAATACAGGCCAAACCCTTCCAAGTGTCTTTTTCGTCCAACCAATCAATTTCACAAGTTACATAGGCTGTCCGCGTTTCAATTCGACCGCCGTTTTTCTCAACCGTTATGCAGTTTTCCAGCGTTTCATTGTGAACGTAAAGGGCAATGTTTTCTTTGAGATTAGAAGTATTGTCTTTAACGGAAAACAAATAGTCTGCTTCAGCATCTACAACCGCTTCGGCGGATTTACGGGTGCAGTGCAGCGCATCCGCTACTACAATCGCTCCTGCCACATCAAGCAAGTCGATAAGCTCACGAAACGCCACTATCTCCCCGGTTTTTGTCGCACATTCCCGCGTACCTATTATCAAGCCGTATTCTACGTTTTCAGCAGATTCTTGTTGTTCTCTTTGTCCTATTTTCCGTATCCGGCCCAAATGAGGGCATCTTTCCTTTTTGGACAGATTTTCTTGTCCTTTTATCACAGCTTTACTTCATGAAATATACCGATCAATATAATAAGACATCCGCAACAACAGCACAGTGTCGGGATCGTTGATATCTATACCCCCGATTTCCTTAATACGCTCCAGCCTGCTAACAAGGGTGTTACGATGAACGAAAAGAAGGTGGGCGGCTGCTTTGGTACTGCACCCACTGTTTAAGTATACTCGTAATGTTTTATATAAATCTGCATTGTTTTCTCGGTCGAATTGTCGCAAAACATGCAGTAGGGGGTGGCGTAATCCGTCCAGGCTTGCGGAATCTCCTATGGCGGCAACGAAAACATAAGGCAGATATTCACGATAGAAGACGATGGGCGCGGGGGTGTTCAGTCGGAGGGAGAGGTCAAGGCTCGCTTGGGCCTGACCGAAGAATGTGGGGAAATCCTTTATACTGAAAAAGGTGTAACTGACGCCAATGCGCACTTGGTCTTTTTCTGCAAAAACAGCCAGGGCGGCGACTTTCTCTGGTGGCATATATACCCCCAACTCTAGGGGCAGAACAGCCGCAATGGCCCCATTGTGGTAGGTAAATTGAATGTTTCGATGCGCTTTTGCCAGGTCGGCGCCGATTCCCTCCTTCAGGGCCTTTTGACCGAGAGGCCGTGTTGGGCGGATGCACAGCGCAGCCATACGAGGCGGGAAGGCCAGAGAAGAAAGCTCTTTCTGCATGTTTTCAAGCGGCGCTTCGATCAATAACTGAAAAAGAATGTTCTCGTAATTTCCCAGTTCGGAAAAGAGGAACCGGGCGTAACGGTCGATGGTGTAGCAGATAGCGCGGACGATATTTTCCATCACCAGAAAATGGGACCCGTTGAGGGGATTTTCGTCGGCAATCATGATCAGATAGCCGATTCGGGTGCCGCCTAACATTACGTTTGCCGCAATTTCACGGTTGGGAGAATTGTAGCTGATAGCCTCCACGATATCCACACCGCTGTGAAGCTGCTTGGTAGAGTCCATCGCCATAATCTCACTGATCATCTCATAGCTGCAATAGCCTCGGGCCATGGTGCTCTCCCAAGCAGAGTCGCTGACAGGAATAGTCTTCGAAGTGCTGACAATGGCGAAGTTGCTGTCCAGCAGAATGAGTGACCGTCCCTGTTTGACAGAGGCTTCATCCAACACTACATCTATATCGCGGGCCAAATCGGCCTTGGCTACCAACTCATCGTACAGGGTTGTCTTGGCTGCTTCAATCAGGCTGCGGATGAGGTTGAACACTCTAAACAAGGCCTGTTCCGGCACAAAAGCGATGTTGTGCGCTTGTTTGGATGCCGGGACAGTGCTATCTTTAGCCAACAGGCACTGTGCGGGCCACGCAGTCATATAGGCAAGCTGGGAAGCATAGCCGCAGTAAACCACGTCATTGCGGAATTCCGTCTGCTCCTCGTCTAGCAACATTGCGTCGAGCAGGTCGAGTCCATCTGGGGCGGCACACACCCAGTCGACAGCAAATTGTGGCGATAATGCATCGATCAATTGTCGGTATAGCACGCCATCACCACCCTCATCTCTGATGTAAGTATTATAGCTTGGTGGTCTGCTCCTTGTCAAGCGGACGTATAGGCACCACTGGGCACCGTGCACACCGGGACGGTACAGCGTTGTGTGTTGTACACGATGCAAAACCTGGCAAGTTACCCTATAATGAGCTTGTAGACTTTTGTCTACAAGCTTGTCTACAGTATGCCTATAATTCGACCAAAGGCTAGCCAGCCGAGAAGACACATCTAATTCATATGGGAGTGAGTTTATGGACTTGTTTGAAAAATGCTATGATTTTACTCTGGTGCAAGAGGCCAAGAGTCAGGGCATCTACCCTTATTTTCCCAAGGTCACGTCCTGTCAGGGACCTATAGTGGAGATGGAGGGCCGCCCCACTATCATGCTTGGCTCCAGCAACTATCTGGGCTTAGCCGGAGATCCACGCATCCTCGCAGCGGCCAAGGATGCCTTGGATAAATATGGCAGTGGCTGCACCGGTACCCGGTTGTTCAACGGCAACACCAGCTTGCACACGGCCCTGGAAGAACGGCTGGCAGCCTTTGCCGGTAAGGAAGCCGCCATGGTGTTTTCCACAGGGTTTCAGACCAATCTGGGTATTATCTCCGCTTTAGTCAGTGGGCAGGACATTGTTTTCAGTGACGCCGATAACCACGCCTCCTTGTGGGACGCTATCCGTTTGAGCCAAGCTGCGTCAGAGACTTTCGCTCATAATGACATGACGGCTTTGGAAGACTTGCTGCGCACGGCAGACTCAGACAAAGGCCGGCTGATTGTGGTGGATGGCGTGTTCTCGGATGATGGCACCCTGGCTGACCTGCCCGCTTTGGTGCGCTTGAAAAATCAGTACGGCGCCCGCTTACTGGTAGACGATTCTCACGGGGTGGGGGTAATGGGGCCCACCGGCCGCGGCGTGGGGGAGCACTTTGACCTGATGGCAGAAATCGATCTGTACGTGGGTACATTCAGCAAGGCCTTTGCCAGTCTCGGCGGCTTTGTGGCGGGGCCGGCCCAGGTTATCGAATACGCAGCCCACACCGCCCACCCATATATCTCCTCAGCCGCACCGCCACCCGCTAATGTGGCCGTGGTTCTGGCAGCGCTGGATATTTTGGATGCGGAGCCCGAGCTGGTGGCAAAAGTGTACGAAAACGCAACCTATATGCGGAAAAATATGCAGGTTGCGGGACTGCCGCTGGTTAAGGGCGAGGCTCCCATTCTTTCCCTGCGTACCGGGGATTTTGAGCGGACCCACATGATTGCTTGCCAGTTGATTGACCAAGGCGTGTACGCTAACCCCGTCGAGTCCCGGAACCTACTGCGTACCTGCTACTCTGCTCTTCACACACACGAGCAGTTGGACCACGCCCTTGAAAAGGTCAACCTTGTCTTCAGTACCTGCGGTCTAGCATGACACAACTGAAAAAGCTCACAACAAGGGAGGAATAGCTTGAAACAAATTATTTTTGGAACTGCTTAAAAAAGGACATAGCAAGCAAGCCGCCCGAAGGGCAGCCCCAAAAAACAGAAATCATTCTATTGGATGTCAGTGGTTTGTGAAATTACAAACCCACGCCTTTCCAACAGCTTGACAGCCTGTTCAACCGGATCGACTGGGGAAACATCGGATTGATGATACAACTCAGGGTTATATGGCTCTTTTTTCTTCAAGATGTGAAAGATAGCGGTAAGGAGCATTCTGGCGATAGCGATGATGGCCTTTTTGTGGCCACGGCGTTTCTTGATAGCCAGATAGCGGTTTCTGATTTCAGGATGCTTGCTGGATTTCACAACGGCATTTGCGCACTGAACCAGAAGCGGCTTAATGTAAGCTCCAGCTTTGCTGACCCTGCTGGATTTCTTCTTACCACCGCTTTCATTACACTGTGGAGCAAGTCCCGCCCAAGAACAAAGATGCTTCGCCGTGGGAAACACCTCCATATCCACGCCGATTTCCGCAATAACAGCGATAGCAGAAAAGTCTTTGATGCCCGGCACAGTCGAAACAAGGTTGATTTGTGGTAGTAACGGTTCGGCCAGTGTAAGGATTGCAGATTCCAGGTTGGTCTTGCATAGCGCCAGCGAATCCATGTGAGAACGGATAATTTTCGATTTTTCCGTTTGCTCATGTGATATGTTTCCATCAACAGCCAACTGAATTTCCTCAATCGGAGTTTTGCACCGACCATCAACGAACGGTGTGACATCGAAATTTTTCTAATCAGGATGTTCCACCAAGTAATTCAGAATCGCCGTGGCGCTTTTCCCAAAGACATCCGAGAAAGCATGGTCAAGCTGGATGTTGGAGGTTGTAAGACAGTTTTGGGCGCGGTTCTTCTCGCCGGTCGTGTAATTGGTCAGTTTGAACCGATACCGCAAAAGATCACGTAACTCCCGGATTTGGGCAGGCGGGATAAAACTGCCGGACACTAAATCGTGCTTGAACACATCGGCGATCCACTTCGCGTCTTTTTTGTCGGTTTTCTTGCCGCGAATTGCTTTGAGATATTTCGAATGAGCGAGTACGGGACGACAAGTAAGTTCCAGCACACTCCAAACAGGATGCCAATACTTACCTGTTGATTCCATACAAACATCCTTACAGTTGTTGGCGGCGAGCCAATCAGAAAGCTCGCGCAAATCCTTGGTGTAGGTGGAAAACCGCTGGGTTTGATAGGTGGTGACGCCGTTGGCGTTTGTCGAAGCGATACACGCAACAACAAAAGTTTTGTGGACATCGATTCCACAACAGATTGGGTACACGATTTTGAGCATTGCCTCATCTCCTCGAAAAATATTTGAGGACAAGGGCATTGACTGGCCGCTCAAGCATAAACGAGATTTGTTTAACAAATTTTAGTTTACGTGCTTTACAGCGACATTTATTTGTGCTTGAAAGAACGTCCGGCACACATTAAAATGCGGTCGGCGTTTCCGCCGGACCCACTCACCTCCCCGTGCTTTTTAGTGTACCCTTGCCTCAAGCATATTGTAGCAAAGCAGCAAAGTTAAAGAAAAGGCACACCACGGTTTCATTCCGTTTTGTGCCTTTCGAAAGGAATGATCATTAAAATGAAAGAGAGAAAAACCAAAAGTGAATACCGCATCGGACCCTTTGCCTTAGCTATGGCCTTGGTGGGCAATATTGTTGGGGTGTCATTTTCCACCGGACGAGAGGCTATGACATTTTTTGTGGACTTCGGCCCCGTGAGCCTGTTAGGGATGGGCCTGTCCTACCTGTCCATCTTTACCTTCGGCTACATGGCCTTTGCAACGGCCCGGAACATGAACAAATACACCTTTGACTGGGTGATGGCTCCCCGAGGCCTCCGGCCCATTCGCATCCTGCTTCTGATACTTACCCTGATTATCCTGATCAGCTCTCTTTCCGCCATGTATGCCGGTACTGGAGTTCTGCTCCAGTCCATCTTTGGCGTGCCATTCATCGCAGGCGCCTTGTTCATGGTGGTGGCCAGCTTACTCACGGTGGCCTTCAGCATGCAGCGCTTCACAAACACTTTGAGCATCATGGTGCCTGTTATGCTGGTGCTGGCCTTAGTCATCTGTGCCATCTGCGCCATCTGGCCCAGTCAGGCAGGCTCCGGCTGGCACTCGGTCTCATCGGACAACCCCATGCTCAAGACCTGGTGGGCCTCGGCCCTGGTGTATTTCGGTATGCAGACCGGCGCAGTGGTGCAGATGATCGTGCCGATGTCCTCGAAAATAAGCGGCAAAAAGGCGGCTATCCTTGGGAACGCTATCGCGGGCGGAACCGTTTATGCTCTGGCCATGGTGCTGGCCATTGCCATCGTTCGCAATTACAGCATCGCCAGTGTGGCGGAAATTCCCATTGTTGAACTGGCCTTGAGCAAGGCCAGCGTACTGGGCATACTGTACTGTGTGGTGGCCATCCTCGCCATCTATAGCACCACGGCGGCCTTCTTGCTTATCGTCAAGTCCAGCTTGGCAAGCATGAAAGCCCTTGGCAGCAGCCCTAAAAAGCTAACTGGCGCCCTGACCCTGTACTCCCTGCTCGCCTTGGCGGTCAGTTTCATCGGTTTCTCGAACATTGTGGATAGGATGTTTGTTATCAACGGTACCATCGCCTTTTTTGGCATTATCGGCTTGGCTATCAACTTTTTCTATTACCGCAAGCACCCACAAAGCAAAACTACGGCTGTAGACAATGTCGAATTGGCGTCCGATGTTTCCGAAGAAGAGTAAGCGGGCCTAGAGGAGGAAGTCGCCATGACCCATAAGGAAAGGTTTATTCAAATCGAGCTATGGACAGTCTGCCCAAAGTGCCATTAGTGTGAGAGCCGATGTGTTCATGTTATAGTTAATTAACTTAGAAAAGCACTCATCAAGACATCATCAAACGAATCGAATGCATACATGATTTCACGAAGTTTTCTTTTTAACCAAGCCCACTTCTTCTCAATAGGATTCAAATCGGGGGAATAAGGCGGTTAAAATACAGGACTTCGCAGCCATGAGCTTTCGCTAATCCTGCCAAAACAAATTTTTTATGGAATGTCGCATTGTCCAAGATGATGGTTGTGCCTTTATCAACTTCTTTTAAAAGGTGATTTTCAAACCAAAACTCAAATAGGACGCTGTCAGTAGTGTCGTCAATTTCTTTGTATTGAGTAGTTTTTTTACACTGTATTTTTAAATCGTTTACATGCTTTAAAACCGCAACGTCCGAACAACCAAACTCTTCTGCGATTTCTATTAAGTAGGCACCCGGGCGTTTTTCCAAAAATTTCAACAGTCTGGTCGGTTCAATTTTCCGCCATGTTGAGTTGCGCTTTTTTACCTCTATTGTACCGGTTTCTTTTAACCGCGCTTCCCACCTTTGCAAGATGGATGGCTTTACTCTGAATAATTCGGCTGTTTCTCTTTTGCTCTACCCTTCGCCCCAATACTCAATTGCTCGGCGGCCATAGTTTTTATCATAACTAATGCTTCTATTTTACTATTCTATCAGCTCATTTTCAAGTTAAATGACTATATCCATATAACATGACCTTGAAAAAGCAAGAAAGCCTCTCAAAAAGGGGCTTTCCCACTCTCTGCTTTAGCAGGTGTGGTAGGCGTCTTGCCGCCTACCATACAAATAGCCGCCCGCTATGCGGGTGGGGTTGAAAGCTTAAGCAAGAGCAACAGCTTTTTGATAAAATGATGAGTGTTCAAGCCATCATTATAAAAAAGAAAGGTGTTGCTCCATGGCAGAAAATCTAGCACATACAAAGTGATTGTGCAAGTATCATATCGTATTCACGCCCAAATACCGTAGAAAAATCATATACAAACAAATCAAGGCGGATATACAACAAATCATCCGGGATCTGTGCAAATGGAAAGGTGTAGAAATCTTGGAAGGGCATATGATGCCCGACCATATCCGTCTTTTGCTCTCAATACCGCCGAAGTACAGTATTTCAAGTTTCATGGGATACCTCAAAGGGAAAAGTACAATGATGATATTCGATAGGCACTCGAATTTGAAGTACAAGTTTGGGAACCGGCATTTCTGGGCAACGGGGTATTACTTGAGCACCGTAGGTCTCAACGAAGCCACGATAGCCAAGTACATTCGGGAGCAGGATACCCATGACCAAATGATAGACAAGATTTCTACGAAAGAACTGGAAAACCCTTTCAAGGGTTAGCCAAGTAATCAATCCACAATGGCTTGAACGAAGTGAAAAGCCAGCGTCATTTAGGCGAGGCCGTATCACGCCCTTATCGGTCAGCCGATCCGTCAAAAACGATCCGTCAGCACAAGCTGACCAGAAAGGCACGAGCGGTAAATATCTGTCTGGAAATCTGTCTGTGGTGGACAGAATCGCATTGACCCGGACGGCCTATAATGATACTCCCGCATCGTCGGAACAGAGTGCGGCTTCCTTGAATGGGAGAGGTGAAATTCCTGCGACGCTGTCTTACCAACAGCGGCTGGCGTGACTGCCATGCTCGGGGAAGCGACGGATGAGGTTAAGGCCGCCCGCGAGCTGGTGCTGCGCTATAAGTTTAGGTGCTCTTAGGGCACTCATGCCGTAAACACATTGGTATGCAATTATGAGGAAACAGTATGAATATCAGCGTCTTTGAGGTAACGGGGCCGGTTATGGTCGGCCCCTCCAGTTCCCATACGGCCGGGGCGGCACGTCTGGCGCGGGTCGCGAGGGGGATTACCGCAAGCCCCTTTTCCCATGTATCCTTCGGGCTGCACGGCTCCTTTGCAAAAACCTACAAGGGGCACGGCACGGACTGCGCGCTAGTCGCCGGGGCGCTGGGGCTGCGGGAGGACGACGAACGACTCGCCTACGCACTTGCTATTGCGGAAGAGCGGGGAATGACCTATGATTTTTACGAGACCGAGCTGGATGGAATGCATGAAAACTCGGTGAAGATCACCTTCATGCTGTCAGACGGCGGCAAAAGCGTTGTCATTGGTTCCTCCACAGGCGGTGCGCAGATCGTCATCCGGCAGATCGATGGGTTTGACGTGGAGTTCACAGCCCAGTCGCCGACGCTGCTCATCCGGCAGCAGGATCAGAAGGGCATTATCAGCGAGGTGACCAAGGCTTTGGCGGATAACGACCTCAACATCGGTATTATGCGGGTGAGCCGCCGGGCAAAGGGCGATGACGCCTTTTGCCTCATCGAGACGGACAATGCGATCAGTAGGGAAGTCGTGGAACAAATCCGCGCAATCCCGCGTGTGGTAATGGTCCGGGCAATTCAAATCGATTCCGGGGAGAGATAACTATGTACAATACGATGGAGGAGCTGCTCCGCCTAGCAGAGGAGTCTTCCTCACCGCTGTGGCGGGTTGTTCTGCAAAATGAATACAGGCTGACCGGTTTGGATGAAGGCGCGATTTTCCGACGGCTGGATGAACGATACAGGGTTATGCAAAAAGCAGCGGAGCACGCCTTAAATGAGCGCCTCTCTACTGCGGGCGGCCTGATCGAGGGAATTGCCAGCCGGCAAATCCAGCATGTTGCGGGTGGGGATACGCTCTGCGGCGGATTCATCAATCAGGTGATGGCGCGGGCGCTGTCCTGTAGCGAAGTGAATGCCGCAATGGGGAAAATATGCGCGGCGCCCACTGCCGGGGCATGTGGCATACTGCCAGCGGTTCTGATCTCCGTGGGGGAACGGTATCACTTGGAGCGCCGTGGGATTCTGGAAGGGCTGCTGACCGCCTCGGGTATCGGGGCGATCATCACTCAAAACGCAACGGTTTCGGGAGCCGAGGGCGGCTGCCAGGCCGAGTGCGGGGTTGCGGCCGCTATGGCCGCCGCCGCCGCGGTGCAGATGGCGGGCGGCGGCAATGAAACGGCGTTACACGCGGTCTGCTTTGCCCTGATGAACTGCATGGGGCTGGTGTGCGACCCGGTGGCGGGGCTGGTGCAGGTTCCGTGCGCGCAACGCAACGCGAGTCAGGCGGTGAACGCCATCCTCAGCGCGGATTTGGCGTTGGGGGGAATGAAAAGCGTGATTCCCGCCGACGAAGTGGTCGAGGCGATGTACCGGGTCGGAAAGCTTCTGCCCATGCAGCTGCGGGAGACCGCGCTGGGTGGCATTGCCGCGACACCGGCCGCGAAGGCGATTGCGCGGAACATATTTGAAGCATAAGACGCCGGCCGCCCATATCGCACCAAATAGGAGGCGGAGATGAAGATAATCGCTGAACTTATCAAGCTGGCGGCCACAGAATTCGATGCGAAGCAGGATGTCATCCGGGAAGGCGTAACCGTCCTGTGCTACAAATTCCCCCTGTATTGATGGGCGTACAGGA
>Ga0153947_1001652_pt1 | contig 10256 bp, 6 predicted proteins | sample TSNJ031MetaG_FD_104697 | JGI IMG/M metagenome (GOLD analysis project Ga0153947, IMG submission 104697) | Attine ant fungus gardens microbial communities from New Jersey, USA - TSNJ031 MetaG | ecosystem: Host-associated > Fungi > Mycelium > Unclassified | place: USA: New Jersey, Wharton State...
AAACCGCTTCAAAGGCTATTCGGTGGAAGATTGCTCTTGTAAATACTGCCTGTACTATGCCGGGAAAGGAAAGCCTTGCCCTCTTGCCGTGTGTTGCTGCAAGGAAGAACGCGCCGAAGCCATCCTGCGGGAACGGCGGCAGAATCCTATTGCAAAACAAATTTAGTGCATTTTCCCGAAAGGAGGTTATCATCATGGCCCAGCCGCCAATGCTCCATGACTACTATTACGGCAACGAGGCCGAGCAATATACCTTTTACCGCTTGCCGAAAGTGCTGTTTACGGATAATCGCTATAAAACCTTGTCGGACGGCGCGAAAATCCTCTACGGCCTCATGCTTGACCGCATGGGCTTGTCTATCAAAAATGGCTGGCTGGACGAAGAAAACAGGGTGTATATCTTTTTCACGCTGGAGGACTCACAAGAGTATATGAACTGCGGCCACAACAAAGGCGTCAAGCTCATGGCCGAGCTGGATACCATTGGCTTAGTTGAGCGCGTCAAGCAAGGGCAAGGAAAACCGGCGCGAGTTTATGTAAAGAAGTTTATCGCTAATGACGGCGAGTGCTATCACAAAAAGAAAACGGACGGTTTTCAACAGGGAAATCAAGACTTCCCAAAAGCGGAAATCCAGACTTCCGAAAAAGGGAAGTCAAGACTTCCCCATAACGGAAGTGCAGACTTCCGAAAATCGGAACCTAATAAGAACTATAAGAGTAATACTGATTTTAATAAAAATAATCAGAGCGATACTGACTATCCTATCCAATCCTATGCCGAGTTTGCGAAGGAGGTGTTAGCTGATGGCGAAAAACAACGCAATCAAGCTAAATCTGCCCTCGGTAGATGACCTCTTTTCTACGCAGGAAAGCCGAGACGATGCGCAGCGGGAAAAGGTGATGGATATTCCATTATCGGAAATCGACGATTTCCCCAATCACCCGTTCAAGGTGAGAATGGACGAGGCCATGCTGGAAACAGCAGAGAGCGTAAAGAAATACGGTGTTACCTTACTTACACCGTTGCTGTTTCCTGCATCCCCATTACAACGTACACGGAGGATATAAACACATTCTCCCTTGCCTCGAATCTTGCGTCGCCGCCGTACTTCCGCGCAATCGCCCGGACGGAGGAAAGGCCGGTTCCCTCGCCGTCGCGCTTGCGGGAAAAGAATACGCCGTCCTGCTCTTTGGTTTTTCCGTCAAAGCTATTGTCCATCGTAATCGTCAACGTATCCTTGTGAATGCGGCTGTTCAGCTTGATAAACCGTTTGCCGTGCGTTTGGCGCTTGCAGGCTTCAATGGCGTTTTCAAGCAGATTGCCGACTACGATACTCAAATCGCTGTCCCTGACGCGCCCTGCTTTTTGCGGAACCGAAAGACGAATGGATGTATTGACGCCCGCGCCGGCCGCAAAGGGAAGATAATAATGCGCCACAGCGTTGACGGCGAAGTTATCGCACAGGGCTTTTTCGTCAGACGCGGGAATGCCCGTGATAAGCTCGTCAAGATACGCGCTTAGACTTTCGGCGTCGCCGGAATCATTATAGCCTTTTACCACGGCAAGCTGGTGCCGTAGGTCGTGGCGCTGCGCCTTCACCGCCTCCGCGTTTTCGGTTATCCTTTCGTATTGCTCCCGCTGCAATGAAAGAAGCTGCTCCGTCATGCGGGTGTTTTCCTTTAGGATGATGTTCTCATAAGCGAGGCGCTGTTCCTCCGCTTTGGCTTCCTCTATCCCCCGCGCCGTGGCGATGAAAATAGCCGCAGCCTCAAAGAAAGCGAAAATCAGCATGGAAATCTGCGTCATATCCTTGTTTATGAACGGGAAAAACAAGAGATTTGTGATATTGTTGTGATCCAGCATATCGTTGGCGGCGGCGTACAGAAACAGCGCCGCGCCCAAAAGGAACACGAATTGCTCCGGTTTGACCCGGCGCAGTTTCATAGCGAACCGGACGGCCATATAGAGCATAACCGCTGCGAACACGCCCTCGCACCACAGGATAGCCCAGCTCATAAACACGGTATCCGCAAACAGGAACAGCGCGGCGAACACGGCCATAGCACCGGCCATCGCGTAGAGGAACCACTTTTGCAGAATGCCCGGAAACAGCGTGTGGACAAGGGCGACAAACAGCATGGCCGTCACGGGGAACGACAGGTATTCAATGCGGAATTTCAAGGCCCAGGACATCACCGGGAACAGAACTGAAAACACCTTTGTCCATGTTACGCCGGAGCGCAGGAACCACATGAGGCAGGAAAGCGCGAACAACAGGTTGGCGCGGTAGGTTCGGAGCATGAAAAACAATATCATATGCACAAGGAACAGGGCCAGATAGCAGCCCATCACGATATTTGTCACGTACCCGCCCTTTAAGCCCACGCGCAGCGCTTCGGGGCTGCCCACCTTCCATCCGGCGTGGCCGCCGCCCTCCCGGTGGACAAAGTTGGACGATTGCATGACGATCTCGATTACGCCGTCCACCGGCGTCAGCGTCATGATCTGGCTTCTTGTGTCCGGCACGGTGGTTTCGCGGCTGTCGCCGGGGCTGCCGATTTCAAACATCAAATGTCCGTTTATGTAAAGCCGCTCGGAAAAATCGACGCTCAGCATGTAGACCGCGTACCAGCCCTCCGGGATTAGGATACGCATACGGCTGGTGGCGAACTGTATATTGTCGTCCTCCGGGTATCCGTATATGATTTCATAGTTGCGTACCGCAAATTCCTCCGGCGAAAGCAGCGCGTTCGGAATGTACGCCACCGGCCCGTTAAGCCTGGCGATGGCGTTAGGGTCTGAAAAATCAAAATCCCGCAAATCCCAAACGTCCCCCTCGCTCTGAATGGAGACATAGGGGACGGTATCGGAAGCGAACCACAACGCAAAACACACCGCCAGCAAAAACGGCAGCACAATTAAGGGCGTCCACTTTTCCTTTGTTCGCTTTAAGGAAGCCGCCGCCATCAGTATTCCCTCCGGGCTTCCGCAAACAAATAATCTTCATATTCTTTCTTCATCTTTTTAATATGGTCAAAGTCTTTGATACGGACTAATGCCTTGTCCCCGTTTGCCATGATAAAGGTAAAGTCCGTGTCGGTTCTTTCGACATAATCGAAATTGACGATAAAGCTGCGGTGGCTGCGGAAAAATCGCGGCCTCGGCAGCAGGGCGTCCAGCTCGTCAATCGTAGTGGCGGTTCTGACCTTGATTTCTCCGCCGTCCGACAGGTGAACCGTGCAGCGGTGGTTCAGCACTTCGATATAGGTAATGTCGGCGAAGGGTATGTCTATTTTTTTCCGTTCGCTGTCCGTTACGGAGAGAACATCTTTTTTTCTCTGCTGCCGGACAGCCTCGGCAATGCTCAGGGTATGGGTGACGGCTTCGGTTGTTACCGGCTTTACAACATAAAGAATAGAGCGGTATTTATTGGCCTCCAGCGCGTGATCTTCGCTGATTGTGATAAAAGCGACCGGGGTTTCGTCGCTCCGCCCCCGGATGGCGGCGGCCACAGCCACGCCCGTTATGCCGCTCATGTAGACGTCAAGGTATATGAGGTGGTACAGCCCTTTTTGATAGCTCTCTAAAAAAGCCTCGCCGTTTTCAAAAAAACTGATTTTCGCGGCTGCGCCCGTTTCCTTGATTTTTCGCGCGAGAAAGTCGCTGTCGGCTTTCTGATTCTCGCAGATTGCTATGTTAAGCGGTTCGCTCATTTATGTTTCCCTCCCCGGTTGCGCGGGCGTTTAATCGGCAATATTTTTACTACACTTTACCACAAAACCGCACGAATGTCATTCACAAAAAATGCGTTTTGTCAAGTGCCTTTTACGCAGGATAATCCTGCTTAGTTGGGGTTTGAAATTTCTATATATATTTTCTACAATTTAAGATAGGAAAAAGCACCGTTATTCTTTAGTTCGGGAGGCAGCTATGGAATATGAGGTTATGAAGTATTTTAGGAACGCGCGGGTGCCGGCCGCGCAAAAAGGCTTGGCCCGGCGCGCAGGAATGGACTTGTGCCGTGGGAACGTATCGACAATGAGCGAATTGTGCAGCCTGTGTGAGCAATCGCCGGGAAAGCTCTTGGAGATCAGGAATATCGGAAAAAAGACTGCGGCGTTGATACTGGAAGTCTGCGCCATGTATAAAGAAGAAAGATTAGGGAGGAACGAGTATGAACGCAAATAAACCATTTTCAAAACTCATGGCGCTGGTTTTAGCTATCGCTATGACCTTGAGCGTGATACCGTTATCGGTATCGGCGAAGGCGGAGGGGGCGGACTGCACCCATGAGCACGACGAGGACTGCGGCTATGTGGAGGGCGCCCCCTGCGGCCATGACCACGATGAAGATTGCGGCTACGGATCGGCCGCCCCTTGCGGACATCACCACGACGAAACCTGCGGCTGGAACGGGGAAACCGGAACCGGCTGCACTCATCAGCACGACGAGGACTGCGGCTGGGCCGATGCGACCCCCTGCACCCACACGCAGCACGACGACTGCGGCTACATAGAAGCCGTGCCCTGCGGTCATCAGCACGACGAAAGCTGCGGCGGCGTATCGTCGGTCGATCCGGACGCGGGCGCGGGGATCATCACCGCCTTTGCCCCGCTGGACGAAACCGTGCGCAGGCAGGAAACCTACGGTACTGCGTCCCCGAACCTGCCCGAAACGGTGATGGCAACGGTGGACGGCGTGCAAAAGGAGCTCGCCGTTACCTGGCTGGATGAAAACGGGTACGCGGACAGCGCGGCGGCGGGGCTGTACATCTTCACCGCCGAAACGCCGGAGGGCTACACCCTCGCGGAGGGCGTTTCGGCCCCGGTGATCGCCGTGATGCGCAAGTCCAATCCCTTGTCGCGCATGGCGGGCGCGGGCACGGCGTCCAACCCGCTGCAAATCATCTCGGCGAACCAGCTCGCGGAAATCGCGGGGCTGGTCAATGAGGATAAGCTGGAAACCGTTGTGGGGCAGGCCACGGTCTACCTAAAGCTGATGAACGACATCGCCCTCGTGGGGGAATGGACGCCCATCGGGAACAGCAGCAACGAATTCAAGGGTCACTTTGACGGCAACAACAAAACCATATCCGGGCTGAAAATAATAGCGCCGTCAGCGGATTGTATCGGGCTGTTCGGCGCGGTTTCCGGGTCGGTCAAAAACCTGGGGCTTGCGGGTGTGAACATCCAAGGCGGCAGCTTCGGCTATATCGGCGGCGTGGCGGGTCTTGTCATCGGCAGCGTGGAAAACTGCCACGTAACCGGCAAGATCGGTGGCAGCGACCAGGTCGGCGGCGTGGCAGGCGGGGTCGGCGGCGTGGCAGGCGGGGTCGGCGGCAGTGTGACAAACTGCTACAGCAGCGCCGCAGTCAGCGGCAGCGGCTACAGAGTCGGCGGCGTGGTGGGCACTGTTAACGGCGGCAGCGTGGAAAGCTGCTACAGCACCGGCGCGGTCAACGGCAACAACGAGGTCGGCGGCGTGGCGGGCGCTGTCAGCACCGGCGGCGTGGAAAATTGCTACAGCACCGGCGCGGTCAGCGGCAACAGCGAGGTCGGCGGCGTGGTGGGCACTGTTAACGGCGGCAGCGTGGAAAATTGCTACAGCACCGGCGCGGTTGGCGGCAACAGCTCTGTCGGCGGCGTGGCGGGCTATGTCGGAACCGGCGGCAGCGTGAGCAATTGCTACAGCATCGGCGCGGTCGGCGGCACCAACGGTGTCGGCGGCGTGGCAGGCTATGTTGACGGCGGCAGCGTGGAAAGCTGTGCCGCCCTGAACCCCAGCGTCAATGGCACATCCAACGCGGGGCGGGTGGCAGGCCTTGTTGCCGGCGGCGGCACGCTCGGAAACAACGTGGCGTTTGCCGGCATGACAGACGGCACCGGCGCAACGTTTTCCGGCGCAAACACACTAAACGGCTTGAACGGCGCAGACCTCGCCGCCGCGGACGCAAGAGGCAGCATCGGCGGGCGGTTTACCACCGACTGGATTACCCACGAGTCCAGGCTTCCCATCCTCGCGGGGCTTGACGGGCAAGACCGGCCAATGCCCGCGCACCTGTATAGCCCGGGCATTCTCATCTTCAGTGGCCTCGGCACGCAAACCAACCCCTATCAAATCGATACGGCGGAGAAGCTGAAGGTACTTGCCGACCTTGTGAACGCGGGAACACCGCCATACGCGAGTGCGGACAAATACTATGAGCTCACGGCAAACATCACACTAGGCGGGGAATGGACGCCCATCGGGACGAGCACAAATCCGTTCAAAGGCAATTTCGACGGCAACAATAAAACCATATCCGGGTTGTATATCAACACCAGTGAAAACAATCAGGGCCTGTTCGGTTATGTGGATGATTCAGGGACGGCCTCGGTGATAATCAAAAATGTGCATCTGGCGGACTGCTACATTGTCGGCGGCGATAATGTGGGCGGTATCGCGGGAAATATGGCCGGGGGCTATAGCTCCGGCGGGTTTGAGGTGCTTAACTGCTCGGTTTCCGGCAGAATCGTGGGGGCTGATAACGTTGGCGGTATCGCGGGGGTGACCAACGCAGATATCAGAAACAGCTATACCACCTGTGAAGTAGTGGCAAGCAACGGAAACGCGGGTGGTATCGCGGGCAGAACAAGCGGCGCTAACGTTACCGACTGCTACAGCACCGGGGCCGTCTACGCATACAGCGGGGGGAACGCGGGCGGAATCTCCGGTATGGCAACCGGCCAAATTTCGCGCTGTTACAGCACCGGCTATATTTACGGCGACAATTACGCGGGCGGAATCGCGGGAGCATTGAGCGGAACGGGCGGCGGCATATCCGACTGCGCCGCGCTGAACCCCAGTATCGATTACGGCAACTCCGGCACCGCTGGGCGCGTTGCGGGAGCTCGCGCCAGCGCCAACAACATCCTTTCGGGCAACGTGGCGTTTAGCGGCATGTACGGAAGCACATTGGGCAACATCGGCCCGTCCGGCTTGGACGGCGAAAGCAAAGACGCCAACGCGCTGCAAACCGCATCCGGCTTCCCGGTTGGCCTGACGCAATCTCCGTGGGTATACGCGGCAAACATGCTGCCCGGCCTTGGCGCGACGGTGGAAATGCCATTCCACCTGAAAACCGGCAACTACTTCGCAGGCGGCAACGGCACAAGCACCAACCCCTACCAAATCGCCACGGCGAAGCAGCTTGAATACCTAGCGATACTTGTGAACGCGGGCGACCCGGACTACAACGACAAATACTACAAGCTCACGGCGGATATTACCCTGACGGGAGAATGCACGCCTATCGGGTCCAGCAGTAGTAGCCCGTTCAAGGGCCATTTCGATGGCGGCAATCATATCATATCCGGGCTGTATATCTCCAGCATATACTCAACGTACTCAGACACCGGATTGTTCGGCTATGTTGATGGCGGCTCGGTGACAAACCTGGGGCTTGTGGGCGTGGACGTCACCGGCGGCAGCTATGTCGGCGGCGTGGCGGGCGTTCTTGACAATGGCGCCAGCGTGACAAACTGTTACGTCACCGGCGCGGTCAACGGCACCGGCAATTTTGTCGGCGGCGTGGCGGGCAATATTGACCTCAGCAGCAGCGTGACAAACTGCTACAGCACAGCCACGGTCATCGGCGACAACGGTGTCGGCGGCGTGGCGGGCGGTGTTTACGGCGGCAGCGTGACAAACTGTTACAGCACCGGCGCAGTCAGCGGCACCGGCGATGATGTCGGCGGCGTAGCGGGCGGTGTCTCCGGCAGCAGCGTGACAAACTGCTACAGCACCGGCGCAGTCAGCGGCACCGGCGACTATGTCGGCGGCGTGGCGGGCGGTGTTTACGGCACCGGCAGCGTGGAAAACTGCGTCGCCCTGAACCCCAGCGTCAAGGGCGCCGGCTCAAACGTGGGGCGCGTTGTGGGGTATTACGACCAAGTCCTTTACAACAATTACGCCTTTGTCGGCATGAGCGGCGGCAGCTTTCCATACAGAAGCGGCATGAGCATAGACGGCACGGATATGAACAAGCTCCAAGCCGTAACTCCCGTATTCTGGACGACGGAGGCCATGGGCTGGAGCGCTTCGGTCTGGACACTGGAGCAGGGCAAGTTGCCCACCCTAAAGGGCCTTGCCGGACAGGACGGCGAGCCGGGGCTGTACCTCACCAACCTGCCGACGGGCGTCCTGACGATCACACCGGAGACAGAAACCGCCGTACCCGGCAGAAGCATCACCTTTACCGTAAAAGGCATGGAAAGCTGGAGTAAGCAGACAATCACCTGGGATAGCGTGACCGGCCTGACGCCCTCCGCAACCAACGGCGTGGCAACGCTGACGGTTCCGACAGACGCGGCAGGAACCACCATCATCGTCACCGCCAGAAACGCAAACAGCGGGCAGTCTGTGTCCGCAACCGTGACGGTTTACGACGACTGGGACTGGGACTGGAACTGGGATAACAACGGCGACGGTTCATACTCCGGCGGCTCCAGTTGGTCAGCCTACAACACCACCGATAAGCAGCCCAACATGCCTAAAGTGGCAACAATGACGTATACCGGAACGGTGCAGAACAAACGGCTGATCTTCACCATCACAAAGAGCATGGCGCAGGAGGCCATCAACAAAGCGGGAACAAACCCGAACGGCATCGCGCTGGAGTTTGACATCACAAACAGCAGTATCTATAACTGCCAGACCATCAACATTGAGGGGGACGCCCTCGACCTGATAAAATCCTCCGGCGTGAAATATATACAGGTGCAAACGGACATCTTCCGTTTCCGGTTCGACAGCGCGGCGATCATTTCGCTTGACAGCCAGACCACCGGTACCGTGATGGTGAGCGCAGACCCGGCGGAGCTTTCCGACGCAGCGAAAGCCGCTATCGGCAGCCGCCCTGTATTCGACTTCACCGTCAAGGACAGCACCGGCAAGACCGTCACCAGCTACGGCAGCGGCAGGATCACGCGCGGCATCAAATACACAGCGGCCGACACGGAAAAGAGCGGCAACCTGTTCATCGTCAAAATCGTGGACAGCAAGGTGCAGTGGATAGACAAATCCAGCTACAACGACGGCTGGGTGACCTGGAGCAGCGACAGCAACTCCGTCTACGGCGTGGGTTACAAAACGCCAGCCCCGGCCTTCACCGACACTACAAGCCATTGGGGGAAAGACAATATTGATTTCGTCGCCAGCCGCGACCTTATCAGCGGCACCAGCGCGACAACGTTCGCCCCCGACACAGCTATCACCCGCGCGGCCTTCCTCATGGCTCTCGGCAAATTGTCCGGCGCGGACGTGAGCGGCTATACAACCAGCAGCTTCACCGACGTACCGGCCACCAACCCGGCCATGCCCTATATCGAATGGGCGGTTGAAAACAAGATCACGCAGGGCATCGGCGACAACAAGTTCGGCCCCGACAACCCCATCACCCGCGAACAGATGGCGGTGATGATGGTAAACTACGCCAAAGCCACCGGCTACACCCTGCCCGTATCCCGGCAGGCCGTCACCTTTGCCGACAGCGCAAAGATCAGCGCCTCCACGAAGGACGCGGTGAAAGCCATCCAGCAAACCGGCGTAATCAGCGGCAAGCCAAACAACCTGTTCGACCCGCAAGGCAGCGCGACGAGGGCCGAAGCCAGCGCCATCCTGCGCCGGTTCGTGGAGCTAGTCATTACGAGGGTACGGCGCGGGGCTGGGTGCAGGACGACGCGGGCCAGTGGCAGTATATCAACACAAGCGGCAAGGCCGTCACCGGCTGGCTCAACACGGAGGCAAATAAATATTGGTTTGACGATAAAGGCATTATGGCAGCCGGGAAATGGGTACAAATCGGCGGCAAGTGGTATTACTTCTACGTGGACGGCAAGCTGGCCGTGAATGTAACCATTGACGGGTACGAAGTTGGCGCGGACGGCGCGAGAAAATAAAGGCAACAAATAAACGGCATGACAAAGCCCATCGGGATTTTACCAAAAGTCCCGGTGGGCTTTATTTTTTTTTACTATTAACGTATATTTCGAGTGAGGTCGCTGACTCATGCCACAGGCGTAAAGTCCGATAATCTTCTCCTCCATGCCATCTGCATTGCGGTCATATTTTGCGATGATCTGTGGCTCGTACTCACCCTTCCGGTCGCGGGGTACCCGGATGTCCACTTCGCCCAGTTGTGTTTTCACTGTCTTTTTCGAGTACCCGTTCCGATAGTTTTTTGACAAATCTGTTTCGCCTTCATCCGACACGCGC
>Ga0153947_1001659_pt1 | contig 10231 bp, 14 predicted proteins | sample TSNJ031MetaG_FD_104697 | JGI IMG/M metagenome (GOLD analysis project Ga0153947, IMG submission 104697) | Attine ant fungus gardens microbial communities from New Jersey, USA - TSNJ031 MetaG | ecosystem: Host-associated > Fungi > Mycelium > Unclassified | place: USA: New Jersey, Wharton State...
CCGATGGCCCGGCGCGTCGCGAAGGTGGCCTCGACCGGGGCGAGGACCGCGCTTGTGATGCCTTCGCCCATGGTAGCCATTGCCGACCCGGTCGAGATCATGCTGCCGAAGGCCGAGTTTGCCGCCTGCAGCCGTGAAACCGACCCGTCGACCGAGGATTGTACCGACGCCATCGGGCCCGTGAGATGGTCGACCATATTCATAATAAGGGATAGCTTAAAAACGGATTCCAGGCTCATGTTATGCATTCACCCCCTGCTTGCGGCGCGGTAAAAAGAGGCTGGGCGTCACTCCGGGAAAACCTTCGCGATCGCCCGGGCGACGATGTCCTCCTCGAGCTCCTGGGCGAAGCGGGCCTTCGCCACATAGTCGAGAAACTCATCGAAACTGTCGATCTTTTCGGGATCAAAACTCTCTAAAAGAGGCGGAGGCAGGAAGCGGTAGATTTCAATGAGCCCGCGCTCCACAATGCTCTCCCGTACCTCCGCGACCCGTTCTTCTAGAGCTTCTTCAAATTTGCCGTGTCGGTCAGTCCGAGGATGTCGGTGAGCTTGTTCCCGATGGTAATCGCCACGCCGGGATACTCCTCCATGTCGCCGGTGAGCCGCTCCCTGTCCTCGTCGACGACGCTGTCCAGCATAAAGGTCTTGCTGGCCTTGGTGATGCCCGCCTTCGCCGCACTCTTGACATAGCGGTCGTAGCTCGGCACCGTGGGCCGTTTAAAATGGTAGGAAAACTCCATTTCCTCCTCGTCGTCCACAGGGACGGTGATGCCCACGCGGTACATCTTACCGTATTTGGCCTTGAGCACGGCCTCCTTGTCTCCTGCCGGAGCCGTGGCCTGGATTGCAGTGTCGTTATCGATGGTGGTGTCGTACATAAGTAACGCTCTCCTTTATCAATTATTTTGAGAAAACGGTGTGTATCAGACGGGCTCGACCCCGTCCGTTACAATGCCGCCGATAATCATGAGATCGATATCTACCTTGAGGCTCTTGTCGCCCTGAGAGGCCTTGTTGCTGCGCTTGGTAAACTTGGTTTTCTTGAGCTCGTCGATGCGGGTGCGTGAGCCCTCGTTGGCGTAGGAGACTACAATCGAGGGGAATTCGATCCCGTAAAAGGGGATGCCCTTCGATTTGCACCACGCCAGAAGGTCGTCGTAATCGTCGCGAAGCATGGATATCTTGCCGGACGCCTTGTAGTTGCCCTTGCCATAGCCCCGGGGCTTGCTCCCTCTGCCGTAGCTCTCCTCCATCTCCTGCTCGTCGTCGTAGCTGATCTCCTGCAGGACGAGGACGAGGCCGGGGAATTTGACGTCGACGTCGCCCCAATCGTAATTTTTACCGTTTACTTTTAGAGACATGGTCCTTTACCTCCTCCCCTTAGTCGGTCGCCGGAGACCGCCCGAGATCGACCTCGACCTCGCGGATATAGCCCCGGGATTTGTAGCGGATTTTGACCCGCATTGTTTCGTCCTCGAGCAGGGTCTCCTCCTGGCCTTCGGGAACAATGATCTGCGCCGAGCTGATCTCCTGGTTGTCGATCATGCGCTGCAGGGGAGTAAACATGAACCTTGCCCGGGTTTCCAGCTCGCCCTGCACGTCCTCCAGGTCGATGTCGTCGTTCAGGACCAGGAGCCCCTCCTTGCGGGTTTCGCGGATGATCTTGTTCTTGACCCTGACGTCCTCGGCGTAGCGGTAGTCGCTCCCGTCCGGGCACATCATTTTTGTATGGTAGACGTAGAAGTCGTCCAGGCCGTCGTACTCCCGGAAGGTGAGGTACCCGGCGATGTCGAGCAGCTCGATGATCGTGCTGTCCATCCCCATGGGAAGCAGTTCCAGGAGCTTGGTCCGGGGGACGCCGAAGCCCGCCTCGGTGCGGGTCTTGCCGATAGCCACCTGGACCGGAGCCTTCGCGTACAGTCCGGACGCCACGCCCGCGAGGTTCACGATCTGCGTCGTGCCGTCCAGCTTCACGAGCCGCCCCCAGGCGGCGACAACCTGGAAGTCGTAGTTCCTGACTTTTTTCCGGTCGGCCTCCATCTGCAGGGCCCAGTCGGTGAGATCCTCCCCGTCCGGGTAAGCGGCCTCCATCATGAAGAACATGGGCTTCTTGCAGACGTCCCGGAGCTCGAGCTGCGCTTCGCTGACCGCTTGCCACAGGGACAGGTCGCTCTCGCCGACAACGTGGACGAACTCGTACTCCTGGGAGAAGCTTTTGAGCTTTCCGATTGTCGCGAGGGCGTCGCCGTTGGTCATGGCGGGGGCGGTGGTCTGGAAGGAGTAGGCGTCACCCACCACAAACGAGCCCGGCTTTTGATCGGCCTCGGCCGCTTCGGTGAACTTGAGTTTCAGCCCTGTCCCCTGGGGCTCGTATTCACCCGTGACGGGCACGGTGATCTCGTCGGTGAAGCTGTACCCCCCGTCGATGGAAACGGCGAAGGCGGCGGTGTTGAGCCCACCCTGCGCGGTGATCTTCACGATGACCGGGAAGGCGTTTGTCGGGCTCCCCTCGACCGTGAGGCCGCCCCCGCCTTCGCCCGACTTGGTAACGACGCCGATCGAGCCCGGTGTAGTCGCCCCCACCGGGAAGCAGTATATGCGGTTCGCGCCCCACTGGACGGCGTCCATGACGGCGTCCGCAAGGGGCGAGAGGCCGAGGCGCTCCTTGATCTTCGCCGCGCTCATGTCCCCAGTCACGATGACCGGCGCGTCGGACGTCACGGGGGAGACGCCGATCTTGACATGCAAGCCGTCGCCCTTCGCCGTCTCGAACCCGAGAAGGCCGTCCGTGACCTTGTGTGTAACATCTCTGAGCATTTACTTTTTCGCCTCGCTTTCCTTCGCGGGTTTTGCGGGTCCCATCGGGGCCCCGGTGAATGCCCGGACCGCCGCGAGGAACTCCGCCTCGGTGACGGCCTTGCCGGACCTCCAGCCCTGCGCGGCGCATACGCCCGCGAAGACCGCCCGCCCAGTCCTGTGCCTCTTCCGGAGATCATCGATGTCGAGGAGCTCCGGGGCCCGGGCCGCGGCCTCTTCCGTTGCCGGTTTATTCGTCGCCATTTGCAGGCTCCTTTCTGTTGTTCTTTTCCACAGACTCGACCTCCAGCCCGGAGACCTTCGCAAAGTCCGTGTCCTTATACACGCCGCCCAGGAAGTTGATCTTTACCTGGACGGCGACCTTTGCCCTGAGGATCGAGTCGTCGCTGTCTATCCAGTCCGCCCCCTCCACCTCGATCGGGACATAGTTGCCGCCGACATAGATGCCCGGGTCGAGGCTTCCGAGAAACGCCTCGAACATGCTCTCCGCCGCCTCGTCGGTGTAGTCGCCGATGATGACGGTAAACGCGAGTGTCCGGTCGAAGACCTTCCTCCTCTTCTTCCGCGCTCCCTCTTTATCCTGATAATAGGTTTTGGAGCCGTTTCGGAGGTTGGCCTCGGACTCGAACAGGACCGCGCCGATGTGGCTTTCCTGGCTTTTCTCGAGGGCCTTCTGCGTTGTATATGGCTTGGTTTTGAGGCCCGCGCCCTTGAGCTTGCCAAGGAGGTATTGCTTGCTGTCGGTGTATAGCATGTTAGTCTCCCCCCCGGATGAAATCCTCGACTGTCGCCTTCATCTCCTTTTGATCGTCTTCCGAGAAGCCGAGGTAGGGGCGGGCGTCAATTTTGATCTTGACCTTCTTTTTCATGACCCACCGGCCACCCACCTGGAAGTGGAGGGCTCCTGCTTTCTTAGCCCGGATGGTGCGGCCCTTTTCGCCGTACTGATGGGTCGCCGCATGCTTGACGTTGGTGCCGACCGCGAAGCCCGAGGCGTCCGACTTGGTCTTGATGGAGTTGCGGAGCTGCGCGGACTGGACGAGGGTTTTCCCGCCCCCGGCCGCCACCCGGACGGATGTTTTCCATCGTTTTCCGTCCGGGCCCCGGCTCTGTTTGAAGCGTTCAAGGGTCGCGTGGCGGGTGTCCGCCGCGAGGGTGGCGTTTAGTTTTTTCTTATCGAGATCCGCGAGGCTCCTGATCTTCCGGAGCATCGCCCGGGTGTCGCCCTCCAGCCGGATGCTGTAACCGGACACGGCCTACATCCCCTTCATCGTGCCCCGGTTGAAAAGCCGGGGGCTCGACTTCACCGTGAACCCGGTCGCCGCTGCCGTCGCCGGGTCGTCGGCCTGGGCCCCGATGGAGACCTTGCCCTCCGCGACGAGGATGAGGAACTTGACCGCCGCGTTGTAGCGGTTGAGATAGTTCTTCGCCTCGGAGCTCTCGTCGATGCCGATGCGGGACCAGAGATTATAGACCGCGATGTCCTTCGAGAACTTGCTCAAAACCTTCGGCACGGGCGCGATCGGCGTCCTGTACCGTTTGGCAAGGTAGCCGTCGATCTCGCCGTCCGCGTCCTCGATCGCCGCGTCGATGATGGGGCCGATCCTGGCCTCGCGCTCGTCCGGGTCTTCGATGAAGGTGTCGCCGATGAGTACGCCCAGGGCATCGTCCTTGAGCATCTCCCGGACCTCTGTCCGTGTGCTGTAGCTCATACCGTCCCCTCCCTTCCGTTAAAGTGCCCGGGTTTACTGCTCCCCGGTGGAGCCGAAGGCCATCTCCCAGAACCCGAAGCCCGCGTTGCCGCGAGAGTCCGCGCCGTAGATAAACTTATTTGAGAAAAAGACGTTGTCGTCGGTCTCGGCGGTCTTGCTTACGAACTTCGCCTTCTTGCGCTGCTGATAGATAAGCGGCTTGATGGGCCGGGAGGTGGAGAGCAGGAACCACTTGGTGTCATGCCCGGCGAGCTGCGGCGCGACCAGCGGCTTCGCGGTGCCCTGCATGGTGTTCCTGGTGCCGTTTATATAGTCGGCGACCAGGATATCGCGGGCTGTGGCCTCCAGCGCGGGCGCGACGACCAGCGTGTCGGGAATGAGACCCAGGGCCCGGCCCTTGCTGTTTGTGAGGGACATCATGGCGGCGCGGGCCGCGATGTATGCCTCCATTGTGAGCTTTGCCTTGCTCATGTTGGACACATTCTTTTTGCCGACCTTGTGCTCGCTCGAGAAGAAGGTCACGCCGTCATAACACTTTTTCTGAAAGCCTTTTACAAGCAGATCGAATACAAGCTCGTCGGGGTGCAGCGCGGCGGACTGTCCGAGCATCTGGACCGAGGGGTTGTACAGACCGATCTTGTCGTCCTCCACCGCGTTGCGCGGGACGCCGACCGTCAGCTCAAACTCCCTGTTTTTGATGGTGTAGTCGCTGCCGGACAGGTTCTGGATTTCGCGGTCGCCGATCCACTCCCTCATTCCGGGGATGTCGCCGAGCCAGGCATAGGTTTCGGCGTCGGTGGTGGAGGGGGTGACGGTGGCGATCTTGTCATAGAGGGGCTCGACTCCCGAAAACGCCTTGTTGAACAGGGTGTTAAAGGCGATGTAGATGCCCCGCAGGTTTTGAGGGTTTATAATCATTGCTTAAGTCCTCCTTGTTTCGTTGTGTTATGCGCCCGCGGCGGTCAGGCCGGAGCCGACCTCCACAGCCACGCCCTCGTCGTCCACCCGGATGACGAGCCCGGCTGCCGACGAGCCGGTCGCCAGTGCCGTCACGGTCTGGTCGTCCTCGATGTAGCAGGGGCCCAGGACATGGGCGGCGGTCAGCTTGTTCGCGGTGGTGGCGGTGTTGTCGAAGACAAACACGCCACGAGACACCTTGACGAACGCCTCCCCGTCTCCGTCCTTGTTCTCGACGGTCTCTTCGGCCCGGCCCGCCGCCTTGAGGTTCGCGGCCTTCTTGCCGGGTATCGCGTAACCGTCCGCGCCGATCGCGACGAGGGAGCCCTGGTGGATGGTGGTGTCGGCCTTTACCGGCAGGACGAGGTGCTTCGCGCCGTTTGCGATCTCTGTGGTATCCCTTGCGGTGTTCAGTGCTGCCATGATGCACTACTCCTTTCCGTACTTGGCGAGGTCTTCCTCGCTGATGCCGAGCTGCTTGCAGACGAGCAGGGTCGCCTCGTCGGGTTTATCGCCCTTGAGGGCCTTTACGTCCAGGAGCTCGATCTCGCCCAGGGGAACGATCTGCGGAGCCTTCTCGGCGAACGCCGCGAATCCCTTCGGGCTGGTGAGGGCGTACTCCCGGGCCCACTCCTTTTGTGCCGGGGTGATCTTGCCCGACTTAAGAGCCAGGGTGACGGCTGCGTCGGCGTCCCGTTCGGCGGACTGCCGCTTGAGGGCACGGAGCTCCTCCAGGACATTGACCCCGTCGATGGTGCCGCCCTTGAGCTCCATGATCTTCGCCGTGACGTCCTCGGTCGCGGACCCGGCCTTAAGGCCGAGCAGCTCGCAGACCGCCTTGTTCGCGACGACATCGTCGGCGGTCGGCTCCTTTTCCTTGCCCTCATCGTCCTTGAGGGCCTTGTTCTCGTCGATACAGGTCTGCAGGGCCTGTAGGACATCCTCGGGGCTCGCGCCTTCCGCAAGGCCGAGGAGCTTTGCGATTTGCTGGATAAACTCCATGTTGTCTTGTCCTCCTTCATAGGTTTGTGAATTGACGATCGGGGTCATGCCCTCGATCGCGGGGGTATTGGTAAGGGCGAGGGAGTGGAGGCCCGTCGCCTTTCCGTCCAGCTTTCGGACGGTAATGACCGGGGAGAGGTAGCGGTACTCCTTATTCTGGAGATACTGCGTCGCGGTTGGCGTCCACTCGACGCGGGCCGCAATGCCGCCGTCTCCCAGGAGCAGCTCCTTGACCCATCCGGCAGCGGGAGCCTGGACGCCTTTCAGCGTCTGGTGCTCGTAGTCAATAACGAGATCCACGCCGCGCTGGGCGATCTGCTCCTTCATCGCCCGGAAGCTCTCCTCGTCGACATCGAACTCGCCCTTCTGGCTGACGACGTGGCCGAGCGGCAGGACGGGGATGATCTCCGGGGCCCCTGTGACCTCTACGTCGCCCGCCTTGAGCATGAGAAAGTACTTCATAGTGTTATGTCCTCCTTTGCTTGCGGCCCTTAACCGCTTCTAACGCCGTGCGCACGCGTGCTAACGCCCCGAAACGTCCGAACCCGGGAACTGACCCCGCCTGTGGGATGCGCCGCCCTGGGGCCCGTTACGGGGCCGTGGCGGGGTTTCCTTTCTCCCGGTTTTGGTAGACCCTGACGATGCTCTCCGGGCAGTCCTTGAGATCGGGCTCGAAGCGGACCTTTGCCGGGTTGGTGGAGAAGCTCGGATCGGGCAGGATGTTCACATACCGTCCGTCGGGGAGCTCCGCCGACCGCGGGAGGCCGTGATCCACCTTGATCTCCCGCTCCCGCACCTGCCGCTCCGAGAGGGAGGTCACCGTGCAGCGGCAGCGAAAGCCGTTGGGCGGGAACCATATGTCCCAGAAGGGATCGTCGGCGGGGTAGACTCTGCCGTCCATCGCGAGGTGCGAGGGCCGCGTGTGTTCGTCGCCCACCGCCTGGTACTGCCAGTAGGGGCGGAGCGCGAGGACGTCCGGGTCGGTCATCTGCTCATAGTGGCCCACGTTGTAGGCCGTCTGGATGTTGGTGCGGAAGATGTTGTCGGCCTGAAAGGGTGTTACCCCCTCATAGCCCTCGGCGGCGAGGAACTCGTTCATATTCGCCTGGAACTCGGAGAGGGTGTTGCCTTCCTCCAGGGCCGCGAGTATTTCCTCATAGAATTTGCCGAGGATTTGCGCGGATGTGTAGCCGCTCACCGTGAAGGCGAGGCCCTTGTACTTTGCCGCGAGCTTGTAGAACTGTGCCGGCGGGACCGGGACCCGCTCCTTAAAGTAATCGACGGCCTCCTCGAAGGTCATATCCTCCCGGGTGAAGATCGCCTCTAACTCATCCATCGTCGGCCACCCGCCCCTCCAGGTCCGCATACAGCATCACCTTCTGCAGGAGCTCCTCCACCCGGGAGACGTCCATCGCCGCGTACAGCTCGGCGACGGTCTTGTCGTCCTCCATCATGTCGCGGAGCTCCTCCAGGCTTCCGGCTTTCTCAACTATTTTGAGAATCGGGCCGAACGCCTTATTAAACGCGCCCGCGCTTTTCCGGACGGCGGCGTCCGCGAGCCGGTCGATATGCTGCTGTGTCCCGGGGTGGGAATCGCCCCCGGCCTTGAGGGTGATCCGCCGCGCCGCGCCGTCCGACTTGAAGGGATAAAGGTCCGCTCCCGTGCTTCGAGGCGTCGCGGTCTCCTCGTCGTTCTCGGGCTTCGGGATGCTGAACTTCTTGTAGATGTATGAGGTCGGTACCTTGAGGCCCGTCTTCTCGATCAGGGTGCCGAGGATGGTCGCCAATTGCTCAAGGTCCTCCGACTCCTCGAAATCGAAGCGAATATATGGGGCGCGCTTGTCTTCGCCGAACTCAAAAAGCACCAGGGGCCGGATGAGGTCGCGCCGGAGCGTCGCGGCCAGGGCCTTGCAGTCGGCGGCGGTGAGGTCGTGGCGGACCTCGTTGTGGGTCTTGGACTGCGCGTAGCTGCCGCCGCCGCTGTCGCTGGTAAGCGTCTGTCCGAGGATCGCCTTGCTGATCTGCTCGTCGCAGTACCGGGCGAGCCGTTCATACAGGTCGGTGGAGCTCGTCTTCTCGGTGGTGATGAAGTCGATCGACGTCCCGTCCGGGATAATGCCCGCCGCGTCCGCGCCGATCTGTATGAGGGCCTGCATGAGGGCCGTTTTGTCGGCGTCGCTCGCCCCCGGCTGATACTTGCCCAGGCGGAGCGGGAGGCCGTAGACCTCGGCGAAGCTGACCCAGTCCTTGATGTCGTAGTTCTTGAACAGGTACATCCAGGCCACGACGCGCAGGACGCCCGCCCGGGAGGGGTGCCCGCTGCGGGCCTTGTACTTGTGGACGATGAACTTGTTCGCCGGGAGCAGGATGCCCTCGGGCGACTCTTTCGTCCGCACCTTGAAGCTGTCGTCGAGGGAATCCCAAAAGAACCGCTTCTGATGCCGGGAGCGGATGTCCTCGACGGCGATGTGCCCGCCGTCGAAGCTCCACATAATTTCACTGACGGCGATGCCCTTGCCGATCGCGTCCAGCAGGTCTAGCTGTACGTCCTCGAAGCCCTCGATGCTGCCCAGGGCACCGGCGACAAACTCGGCAATCTCCTTGTCTCTCGCGTCGTTGCCGTCAAACGGGATAATCTCGAAGTCGAGGCCGGTGACGGCATTCTTCCGGGTCTGGAGCTGCGAGAATAAATGCGGGTCCTTCTCTTCCATCTCCTCGAAGAGCTCCATCTGCCGGAGCACGTCGCCCGCGTCGGCCTCCTTGAATATCTCCGCGAGCTTTTTGGGGGTAAGCCCGTCGGAGGGGTATTCACTGTATTTGTCCGTCACCTGGGCGACGGCGATCTCGGTCGTGTTGGGGCGTCGGGCGGGCCGGGCCTGTTCATCCTGCCGCAGCTTGTGCGGCTTAACCTTTATGCTCAAACCGCCGCCTCCTCAACACGCCGCTGCGCCGTCTCGTAGTGGTTGTCGTCCATCTCGATTCCGATAAACCGCCGCCCCGTCTTCTTCGCCGCGACCAGCGTCGAGCCGCTCCCGGCGAAGGGGTCGAGGATGAGGTCTCCCGGCTTGGTGACCGCCGTGATGAGGTTTGCCATGAGCCCCACAGGCTTCTCGGTGGGGTGTATCATCTGCGAGCTGCCGAGCTTCTGAAAGGTGATGAGATCTTTCGGCCTGTGGCCGGGGAAACTGAATTTTTTGTCCTTAATTGCGAAGATAATGTTCTCATGCGTCGGTGCGAAGGCGGCTTTCAGATCGCCCATACCGTGCGCGACCTTATCCCATATGACCTCGCTCTTGACGATAAAGCCCGCAAGCTTCATTGCGTCGATGAAGACCTGCTGCACATCCCAGCGGGTGAAGCAGACCAGCGTTCCCCGGCCCGAGTCCCCCGACTTGAGTACCCGGAAGGCGTCGTACAGGAACCAGATGAAGGGGGCGTTATCGTTCACGATCTTTCCCATCTCAGTACCTCTTCGATAGCCCGACTCATAATTGATGCCGTAGGGCGGGTCGGTGATAATCGCGTCCACGCTCTCGGACTCCATCTGGCGAAGGACTGTGAGGCTGTCCCCGTGGATGATGGTGTTCTCGGGAATGTCCATATGCCCCGCCTCCTTTGCTAGTAGGCTCCGCGCCTAAAGTCCAGGGCGCGGGCGATGACTGATTTATAGTCGACCTTCCTGCCGACCTTGATATCGAGGGCCAGCTTGACGCCCATCTGCAAGCCGTCCGGGCCGTCGTC
>Ga0153947_1001664_pt1 | contig 10224 bp, 10 predicted proteins | sample TSNJ031MetaG_FD_104697 | JGI IMG/M metagenome (GOLD analysis project Ga0153947, IMG submission 104697) | Attine ant fungus gardens microbial communities from New Jersey, USA - TSNJ031 MetaG | ecosystem: Host-associated > Fungi > Mycelium > Unclassified | place: USA: New Jersey, Wharton State...
AAGTTAGATTTGAGCAGCATGGCAGTAGCCGCATATTCTATGCACGCGAAAAAGACACATCAGAACTAATTTCTCAAAAATTGAAACCTGAAGAACATACCACTAAAAAGGTTCAATCGACTGGGCAAGTCAGGACAAACAAGGGAAAAGTACGCAAGAAATCTTCAACGTAAAAATCTTTATAAATAATGTGCCGGAATGTTGAAAGATGATTATATAATCTGCCAATTATTTTTTAATCGCAATTAATTCCAAATATTTATTGACGATATCCTCAAGAATTTCCAAATATTCTTGATCTACATTTTCCAGTTTTTCTTGAATATATGTAACATCATTTTTCTCTTGAAGAAATAGTATTTTATCTGCTGATACACAGAGAATTTCACACAATCGTCTCAATGTGTCAATAGAAAGACCAATTTTACCACGCTCTAAGTTAGAAACATAAGTTGTCGATACCTCGAGCAATTCAGCAAAGCGTTCCTGCGTCAGACCTGCTCGTTCTCTTTCCAGTTTAATTTGATCTCCTAATGCCCTACTGTCTTCTCTCTTTTTTCTCATATTTTCAACCCTTCAATTGTTTTACTTACAGCTTATGTTAAATTATTAGTTAAATACAATATGTATTAATTCTATATTTTATTTAACTATTAAGACGAGTTTTGTGGTAGAATGTGATTATATATATTCACATGTGTGTATATATATAATTATTGCAAAAAGAAAAGGGAGGTATCACCTACAATGAAAGAACTTATACGAAAAAAAACCGCAGAAGAGAAATTCCATGAAATAATTCATGACGTTTTAACACATACGGATGAAGAATCTTTGGATCAGCCTCCGATAGTACCTAGCGATATAGTTATTGAGCTAGTTGAAGACGATGACCCTAGACTCCCGGGTATATAGGCTAAAAATCATTTTCAAAAAACGCTTATATGGCAAAAAATTTGTGCTATGATTTACTTAAGTCAACGAGCAGTGTATTAAAATCAGGTAGCAACACTGCTTATTGCTATTTTTTACACCGTTTTTCATTTAAGGTGTTTTTCATCGAAAAAATTTTTTGTCAATAAATACTTTACATTTTATCATTTAGGTGCTATAATTCACCCTAAGTGCATAAAACGGCACTTTTTCAAAATAAAATCAAGGGGAATAGAACATTGTTGCGTAAATTAACACTGGCAGTTGCATATTTTTACTTTAGCTTTACTTTCTTTATAGGTAAGGCTAATTTGAATTTCGCTGCAAGCGTGATATAAACTCGTTAAAACGTTCTAAATTCCAGTTTTATACTACGAGCATTCTCCGCAGGTGAAATTCACTTGCGGAGTTTTTTTATTCGCGAATAAAAAGGAGAATGAAATGATAATTGTATTAAAGGACAATCCGGACAAAAAACAGCTGGAAAATTTGATGTCCTGGCTGAAAAGCATGAACCTTGATGTTCATGTGAGTCAAGGTACGACTACGACCATCTTGGGTCTCATCGGCGATACTTCCATCGTAGATATGGATCTGATTCAGGCACTTGATATTGTAGATGTTGTAAAACGCATTCAGGAGCCCTATAAAAATGCAAACAGAAAATTCCACACTGACGATACGGTCGTGGATGTTGAGGGTGTCAAAATTGGCGGTGGCAATTTCCAGATGATTGCAGGTCCTTGTTCTGTGGAGTCTGAAGAGCAAATTTGCTCTGTAGCACAATCCATTAAAGAAGCGGGGGCAACAATGCTCAGAGGCGGTGCTTTCAAACCGAGAACTTCCCCTTATGCCTTCCAGGGTATGCGGGATGAAGGCATTAAGTTGCTGCTTCAAGCAAAAGCACTGACAGGCTTACCAATTGTAACAGAAGTCATGGATCTTTCCCAACTACCGTTATTTGCGGACGTAGATGTAATTCAGGTCGGAGCAAGGAATATGCAAAATTTTGAGTTGCTGAAAGAATTAGGTCACTCGGAAAAGGTCATTCTTTTAAAGCGAGGTCTTTCCAGTACGTTACAGGAATTGCTCATGAGCGCCGAATATATCATGGCGGGTGGCAATGAAAATGTCATCCTCTGCGAAAGAGGCATTAGAACCTTTGAAACAGCGACAAGAAATACTTTGGATTTGTCAGCCATTCCGCTTTTGAAAACTTTAACGCATCTTCCGATCGTAGTTGACCCAAGCCATGCAACAGGGATTTCCACACTCGTACTGCCTATGTCACTAGCGGCAACCGCTGCCGGTGCGGACGGTCTAATGATAGAAGTGCATAACGATCCTGCACATGCCTTGTGTGACGGACCGCAGTCCTTAACACCGCAAGCCTTTGCGGAATTGGCTGTCGTTGTAAATCAGATTCTTCCTTATGCTTACCGCGGCTAATGTCACGGGATACGAAACAGCCTCCTCTTTGCAAAGTGCTGTTTCATGTGGGAGAAAATTATGGAGTTAAATGAGAAGATTATGAATCTAAATCAGAAGACTATGGATCTAAACGAAGAGACTATGGATCTAAACGTGAAGAAACGTGTAGCAATCATAGGGCTGGGTTTAATCGGCGGCTCAATTGCAAAAGCGATAAAACAAAATACCGACTACCACGTATACGGCTTTGATATTCAGGATTCTGTCGTGAAAAAAGCTTTACTGGTAGAGGCGGTAGATGACATTTTGACCGACGAAGCTTTAACTGCCTGTGACTTAACGATTGTCGCGCTGTACCCGGGTGACACGATTGCGTATATACAGGAAAAAGCGCCGCTCTTTAAAAAAGCGTCGATTGTATTGGATTGCGGTGGCGTCAAAGAGATAATCTGCAAGGCTGTAGAACCGATTGCAAGGAAGCACGATTTTATCTTTATCGGCGGTCATCCGATGGCGGGTCTTGAACATTCCGGATTTGCATATGCAAAGAAGGCTCTCTTCAATCAGGCTTCTATGGTTTTTACACCTGCGCAAGGCACACCAATTGAAGTAATGGACGAGATCAAGAAACTGTTTTGTAGGCTCGGTTTTACAAATATACAAATTTCAACGCCGAAAGAACACGATCAGGTAATTGCATTTACCTCGCAACTTGCACACGTTGTCTCCAGCGCGTATATAAAAAGTCCTTCTGCGCTACAGCACAAAGGGTTTTCTGCAGGCAGTTACAAGGATTTGACGCGCGTGGCAAAATTAAATGAAGTGATGTGGACCGAACTGTTCTTAGACAATGCCACGTCACTTACAGAGGAGATTGATGGCATTATAGAACGATTAAAAGCTTACCGAACAGCGATCGATCAAAATGATGCCGCTACGCTGCAGGAGCTGCTGAAAGACGGTCGAGAGCAAAAAGCAATCATCGACGGTGAATACTTCTGATGCTAGCGAATGCTTTTGATGCTGAGATGGCGAACGTTTGTGATGACGATGAACACTTCTGATGCTGGAAAGGATAGAAAAATGGTAAAGATAACAAAGGCGACAGAGAAAACGACAGTGACGAAAATTACGATTTCCGCTTCCAAAACCTACGATGTGTTGGTTGGAGAAAATTTACTTTCCGATTCAGGTAAGTATATTTCCTCTGTAATAAAACCCTGCACCTTATGCGTAGTAACGGACAGCAACGTCGATACCCTTTACGCTGATATAATTATGAGCACGTTGGCAAAGTCTGGTTTCTTGGTTTGCAAGTTTGTATTTCCTGCAGGAGAGACCTCAAAGAATATGACTACTTTAGATACTTTACTCACATTTCTTGCGGAACATCAATTGACTAGAAGTGACGCAATCGTAGCACTTGGCGGTGGCGTCACCGGCGATATGGCGGGCTTTGCTGCAGCTGTCTATTTACGAGGAATCGATTTTGTGCAGATTCCAACGACTTTGCTTGCAGCCGTTGACTCATCCGTCGGCGGAAAAACGGGCATTAATACCAATATCGGCAAAAATTTAATTGGTGCTTTTTGGCAGCCTTGTCTCGTCATTTGCGATTGCAAAACCTTTGATACGTTACCACATGAGATCTTGCTTGATGGCATTGCAGAAGCAATCAAGTATGGCGTCATTATCGATCAGGCGCTGTTTAATTATTTGGCTTCTGATGAAATTTCACTACCTATGGTAGTTGAACGCTGTGTGGCTATTAAGCGTGATATTGTTGAGCAGGATGAACGTGACACGGGACGCAGACAACTTCTCAATTTTGGTCATACCATCGGTCACGCCATTGAAAAATGTAGCAATTATGAAATTTCTCACGGGCATGCGGTTGCAATCGGCATGGTAATTGTTTCAAAAGCGTCTGATGCGACGGGGCTGACGGATGAGGACTGCACGACGCCGATTCAAACCTTGCTGGAGCAATATGGATTTGATCTGGATTTTTGGTTTACAACTGAAGAATTGGAACTAGCAGCACTGTCTGACAAGAAACGAGCAGGAAGTAACATTACCTTAATTACACCAAAGACAATCGGAGATTGCCGTTTGACGAATTTGGAAATTCCTTTATTAAAGGAATTTATTGATCGCGGGCTAAATAATTAGCGAGAATATCGTGTAAAAAATAAAGTTTTCATGACTATTTGTGCCACAAGCGTCAGTGGCGGAATGGAGACCAGCTATGAATATTAAAATCACACCAACAAGTTTAAGCGGCACTGTAGCCGCTATTCCTTCAAAATCTCATATGCACCGACTTTTGATTGCCAACGCACTTTCGGGTATAATCAAAGAAGAAAACTTTTCGGATATCGTTTCTGCGGACATTATAGCAACAAAAAACTGTTTGCAACAACTTTATTCAAAGAACACGCTTCCCATTCTCGACTGTAATGAAAGTGGCTCAACACTACGCTTTCTATTGCCGGTCGCAGCAGCGCTTTGTGATGAAGCAATTTTTGGTGGAAGAGGTCGTCTGCCCACACGCCCTTTATTTCCGCTTAAAGAAGAAATGGAAGCGCATGGCTGTCACTTTGATTTTAAAATTGAAGGTGCAATCTGTAAAATCAGTGGTCGACTTCAATGTGGTATCTATACATTACCGGGAAACATCAGCTCTCAATTCATAACAGGACTCCTGTTTGCGCTGCCGCTGCTGAATGGCGACAGCCAGATTATACTCACTTCAAAACTGGAATCGGCTGGATATGTGGATTTGACACTGCAGGTATTAGAGCAGTATGGGATACAAATCGAAAAAACCGACCACCCTTTCCCTGCTTACTATATTCCACATGGTCAACAGTACAGAGCGCCTGCAAATATTGAAACGACTGCCGAGGGGGACTGGTCAAACAGCGCTTTCTGGCTTGCGGCGGAGGCTCTGAACAGGCAGAGGAATACCGCAAGCACTACAAAATCAAAAGTAATCTGTACGGGGTTGGATCCGACCTCTACACAAGGCGATAAGGAAATCATAAACTTACTAAATCTGCTTGCTGCTGATACGGATTATCGAGAAATCGATGCCTCAGATATACCCGATTTAATTCCGATTCTTTCTGTTGTTGCGTCTACAGCAAAGGGCATAACCGTAGTTAAAAATGCAGCGCGGCTTAGGCTGAAAGAAAGCGATCGACTGAAGGCGACCGCCGATCTACTCTCCGGTCTAGGTGCAGATATTGAAGAACTGGACGCGGGTCTGATGATAAGAGGACAACAGGCGCTTGCGGGTGGCATAGCGAACGGATATAACGATCACCGCATTGTCATGTCAGCGGCGATTGCTTCTGCCAAATGCAAGGAGCCTGTCATCATCAAAGGCGCTGAAGCCGTTAATAAATCTTATCCACATTTTTTCGATGAATTTGTGAAGTTGGGAGGCAAAATTGATGTCTTATAAACTAGATAAAAATACAGTTCATTCCACGTTTGGAACAAAGATCAAGGTCATGATCTTTGGGGGTTCGCACGAACCTGTGATTGGCACGACGATTACAGGGCTCCCTTCAGGAACTGAAATCGATATGGATGCATTACAAGCTTTTTTGGAAAGACGGGCTCCGGGAAACAGTCCCTTTGCCACATCGCGAAAAGAGACCGACTTCGCGATTGCAAAAGAGGGGCTTACAGATAATGGGCTCGCAGATAATGCTGCAAGAAACAGCAAAGTGACAACCGGCGACCCTTTAACCTTTCTCATTGAAAACACAAATACGAAGCCGGCAGATTATGTGATACTTGCAGATATTCCAAGACCGGGACACGCCGACTTTTCCGCATATATGAAATATAGTGCAGACGCTGATACTGCCCCCAGTATGTCCGGCGGCGGTCCATTTTCCGCTAGAATGACGGCGCCACTTTGCATAGCAGGCGGCATCGCCTTACAATTGCTGACCAAGCGAGGTATTTCCATTGGTGCACACATCTATTCAATTGCAGATGTGAAAGATATTCCGTTTGAAACCCTCGGTCCGTCTTCAGACATTTTCGCCATTTTGAAGAAAAAAGATTTTCCGGTTTTATCTGAATCGGCAGAGGAATCGATGAAAGAAATCATCGGAAGTGCAAAGGCCCAAGGCGACTCTGTCGGCGGCATTGTAGAAGCTTGTGTCACAGGCTTACCTGCAGGACTTGGAGGACCCATGTATGATGGCATTGAAAGTGTACTGTCCCCCATTTTGTTTGGAATCCCTGCTGTGAAAGGCGTGGAATTTGGGGATGGCTTTGCCAGTACAAAACTTCTCGGTTCTGAAAATAATGACGCATTTTATATGGATGGTTCTGCTGTAAAGACCAAAACAAACCATCACGGCGGCATCCTCGGTGGCATTACTTCAGGTATGCCCCTTATTACTCGCGTTGCATTTAAACCGACGCCCTCCATCGCAAAGGAGCAAGACTCCGTCAGTCTTTCACGCGGAGAAAATGTAAAGTTGTATATCAAAGGCAGACACGACCCGTGTGTGGCGGTTCGCGCTGTTCCCATTGTGGAGGCGGCACTTGCGATCGGACTTTTGGACTTGATTCTATCAATGAAATGATTGAAAATATTATAATATGTAGAGGAGTAAGCAAATGACTAAGAATTTAGAGGATTTAAGAAAAGGGATAGACGATATTGATGATGCGATAACTGACTTGTTTACAAAGCGCATGCATCTTGCACTTGATGTTGCAAAATACAAAAAAGAGAACAATCTCCCTATTTTGAATGCGAAGCGGGAAAAGGAAATATTGGAGCGTATTTCTGAGCAAACAGAAGAAGCCCAAGAAGGCTATGCACGTATTTTATTCAACACGATTTTTGATGTCAGCCGCTCTTATCAACATTTATACATAACAGAGCTTTCCGGTCTTCAAAATAGAATCACAAAAGCACTTGAAGAGACACCTCAAGTTTTCCCTTCAAAAGCAATCGTTGCATGCCAAGGGATTGAAGGCGCTTATTCTCAGCTGGCTTGTGAGAAGCTGTTCGCATTTCCGTCTATTATGTACTTCAACAGCTTTGAAGGCGTTTTCACCGCTGTAGAGAAAGGCTTATGTCAATATGGTCTGCTGCCGATTGAAAACAGTTCCTACGGCTCTGTTGGCGAAGTCTACGACTTGATGAAGAATTATAAATTTCATATTGCAAGGTCCGTAAAGCTGCGCGTTTCCCACCAACTTCTAGCAAAACCAGGCACAAAATTGTCTGATATAAAAGAAATCTTTTCCCATGAGCAAGCGCTGGGTCAATGTCGTGATTTTTTAAACAGTATCAAAGACGTAAAAATTACTATGTGCGAAAACACGGCTGTTGCAGCGCAGATGGCTGCCGCTTCGGACCGCAATGATATCGCTGCAATCTCAGCTAAGAACTGTGCGGGACTTTATGGTCTTGACATTATAAAAGATGATATCCAAATCAGTGATAACAATTACACCCGTTTTATCTGCATTTCCAAAGGCTTAGAAATCTTTCCGGGCGCAAGTAAAGTAAGTTTGATGCTGACATTACCGCATAAGCCTTTGTCACTTTATCACACAATTTCAAAGTTTTCAGCACTTGGCTTAAACTTGACAAAACTTGAATCTAGACCGATACCGGGCAGTGATTTTGAATTTATGTTTTACTTTGATATGGATGCTTCTATTTACTCCCCCGAATTGGTCAACCTACTCTGCCAACTTGAAAACGAGCCGGATTTATTTGTCTTTCTTGGAAGTTACACGGAACTCATTTAGGCAACATACACTGCCCAAATAAAGAGGAGGATGTTTATGTTCTATGGTTTAATTGGTCAAAAACTAGGATACAGTTACTCAAAGTTAATTCATGAAATGTTAGGGGAATACGAATACAATCTCATTCCACTATCCCCGGATGAAGTCCTGCCATATATTCGCCAACAGCAATTTAATGGCTTAAATGTGACAATTCCTTATAAGCAAACTGTCTTTCCGCTTTGTGAACGCATTACAGAGCTGGCACAGGAAATAGGCGCTGTAAACACATTGTATTTTGATGAAGAGAAAAGGCTTTGCGGTACAAATACCGACTATAATGGGTTTTTGTACATGGCAAAGCGGGCTGGTATTTCTTTTGAGGGGAAAAAGGTTCTTATATTAGGCGACGGTGGCGCAAGCCTTGCAGTTCGCAAAGCAATCTCTGATCAAGGTGCAAAAGAGATTTTTATTGCAACCAGAAAGGATGCCTCCCAGCTCAATCGGCTTCAAATGGAGTCTGGCAGTGCAGTGTCTCTTCATTTCGTTGCTTATGATCATTTATTGACCTGCGATGATGTAGATGTCATCATCAACACTACGCCAATCGGCACTTATCCGAATAATGGACAGTATATGCTAGATTTGTCTATGTTTCAGGCATGCAGTGGCGTTCTTGACTTGATTTACAATCCATTTATGACAGATATCCTTTTTCAGGCAAGGAATCGCGGGATAACTTATTCGAATGGTCTGCCAATGCTGGTAGCACAGGCCACCAAAGCTGCTGAATTGTTTACCGGCAAAGAAGATGATTTTCAAAAAGAAAATGAACGAATCATTAAAGCAATAGAAGTGGATCTATCAAATATCATCTTGATCGGTATGCCCGGTTCAGGCAAGACTACGATTGGAACACTGCTAGCTGAAAGACTTGGTAAACCATTTGTGGATTTGGACAAGGAGATTGTTGAAACTGCAGGGATGCCGATTCCTGCCATCTTTGACAACTTTGGTGAGAACGCTTTTCGTGATATGGAGACAGCGCTCGCCAGAGATTTTGGCAAGAAACGCGGGCAAGTTATCGCCACAGGCGGCGGCGTCATCTTAAAGCCGGAAAATATGGTTTTCTTAAAACAAAATGGGATTATTCTCTTTATAGGTCGTCCCCTTTCAAAGCTAGCGATGGAAGGGCGTCCGCTTTCGACCGATATAGACGCATTAAATAGATTGTATAATAAACGTTTACCCTTGTATAATAAATACAGTGACTATATAATAGAATGTAGTGACAATGTATCAGACAATGTAGATAAAATTATCTTGGAGGCAAATATCAAATGAGAAAAATAGTATCAACTAAAAACGCACCTGCCGCAGTCGGCCCTTATTCACAGGCAAATATTTTTGGAAACCTCGTCTTTACTTCTGGACAGATTCCGCTGGATCCAGTGACGGGAGAAATTGTTGGGACAACGATTGAAGAACAGACCACACAGGTATTTAAAAATGTGAAAGCTGTTTTAGAAGAGACCGGAAGTTCTTTTGACAAAGTATTAAAAACAACCGTTTTTATCAAAGATATGAATGATTTTGCAAAGATGAACGCAGTCTATGCCAAATATTTCACTGAAGGCGCTTATCCTTCCAGATCTGCAGTAGAAGTCGCAAGACTTCCAAAAGATGTACTCGTCGAGATCGAAACGATTGCATATCTTTAAATCCAACCAGGTGTACACTTAAAAAGTCAGAAAATGCTTATATTGCAAAAATATTGGGGTTGTTTAGCTTAAGATAAAATAATCTTTGATTTTTGGCTTTAGGTATGTTATGCTATCCATAATATTGAATTTACCACCGGGTAAACGTCTTTATCCATTCCATTAGGTCTTTGAAGGAATGAATATAAGGCGTTTTTATTTATGAAAGGAGTGATATTATGTTTAGGGAAATGCGTCGTAAAAAGCAACTCTTATCCCTTGAAGCGTGCGTTGCGATTCTAAACCGAGGAACGTCTGGTGTACTGGCTGTGTCCGGGGATAATGATTATCCTTATGCTGTTCCGCTCAGCTATGTATACAATGA
>Ga0153947_1001668_pt1 | contig 10214 bp, 14 predicted proteins | sample TSNJ031MetaG_FD_104697 | JGI IMG/M metagenome (GOLD analysis project Ga0153947, IMG submission 104697) | Attine ant fungus gardens microbial communities from New Jersey, USA - TSNJ031 MetaG | ecosystem: Host-associated > Fungi > Mycelium > Unclassified | place: USA: New Jersey, Wharton State...
AATTGTCACCGTCTTTTCCTTTGTTGTTAGGTATAATCCGCTTATTCAGCTTCTCAATAAATTCCAGCCATTCCTCGTCAGTTGCGTCCACCTCCTTTGCTGTGCGGAGGGCGATCCTCACAATCTCGTTTTCCATAATGTACTCCGGCAAATCACTGGACACAGCCGGACGGCTGCGGGACATCGCAGCGAGATCGTACATTTCCTCAATCTCCTTTTTTTCAAGCATAAGGAGCTTCGCAATCTGTTTCAGGCGCTCACTGCTCGGTGCAGGCTTGCGGCTTTTCTCCACATCGCAGAGGTAGACCGGTGAGACATCGAGCATTCCCGCAAAACCCCGCAGCGTGATCTCTTTCTCCAGGCGCTTCCCTTTCAGAAAATCGCCAAAGGTTTGCTGTTCCATTTTTACCGCCTTCCAATCGTTATTAACTGTTCAGGCGAACACTATAGATATATTATACTGAACATATATTTCAAAATCAACCTTTTTTTAACAGATAAAGCCAAACTGTTCAAAAATCGACCAGCTCGGCTTTTCCGAAAGGTAAAAACCTTGATTTAATGGGATTTTTCAGCCGCAAGACGCGCTTGGGATCTGTAGTCCTCCGACACATCCGCCGGGGCAGTAATTTCAATCCCGCCGCCGAAAGAGAATACCCAGCCAAAAAAGGTTGGGCTGACGGACACGCTGACATGGGCGTAAAAATGCTTGTCATCTATCGGCTTGGTGTCCACATCCTCGCCGAAACGGTCAACAATGGTTTTCATAAGCGTATTTACACATTTCAGCGTCACAGCCCGCACGGGACCGTCGTACATTCTGAATACGGACGTTGTGTATTGGGTCATATCAAAGCCTTCTGGTCTGGGAACGGCTGGGATGTCCGTTAATTCGGGAACGGCGATCCTGTCCACGCGAAAGGTAATTAACCGCCCGTGGCTTTCAGAATAACCGGCGGTATAATAATGGTCGTTGTTCCAGATAAGCCCATAGGGGCTGAATATGTAGACCTGCCTGTCATGCTTATATATCTTCTTCTTATCCCGCGTATACTCGTAGTATTTGAATTGTACTTTCTTTCCGGTGTTGATGGCTGTGTACAGTAGGTCAATCGTGATATATATCTTTTCATTATTCGGCTTTACCTGTTTCTCCAAGTAAAGCTGCCGGTTTAATTCCTCCGCGTGATATACGCTGGTGAGGGAAGCTAACTTGCCGATGAGGATGCCGCTCTTTTTTGGTGAGATGAGCTTGAAAGCCTGCACAGCGTCCACCAGCAGTTTTAGCTCCGGCAGCTCAAAATGCCTATCGCCTATAAAGTATTCGTAACGTCTGCCTGCGACGCATACCACGTCCACACCCGCATCAATGAGCTGTTCAATATCCGCAGACACCGTTTTACGGCTTGCCGTTATGCCCAGCCCTTTCAGATGTGTGATAATATCCGCAATAGATACAGGGTGCGCTTCATCCGTCTGTGTTTCAAGATACCGCAGTATGGATAATATCCTGCTCTTTTTGTTAGCCATAAACGTTTCCGCCTGTCATTGCCGGTTAACTTTACCTGTTTTTGATTGGGGATATGGTTTTCCCACGTCTGTCCTTCCCAAAAGATAATCGACGCTTGTCCCGTAGTAATCCGCCAGCTTCATAAACGCCTCCACCGGCACATTGATTTTTCCACTCTCATAATCTGAATAGGTAGCTTGCTTAATACAAAGATATTCCGCTAGTTTTTCTTGCTTATAATCGTTATCTTCCCGTAAATTCCGTATTCTTTCAAATTTCATTTAATCACCCACAGAAAGAATACAATATCGGAATTACCTATATTGATTTATATAGGTATTGCCTATATAATATTGGAAATGGGCGAATCATGATCTTATACTTTTTCGAATAGGGATTGCATGGGAGTTTACGTTGTTGCCCTATGCTTGCCCTGGTTCTATACCCACGAAGAACTCCGAATATTCAACCTCAAAAACCGTTTTTAACCCAACGAGATCGGTTATTTTCAAATTCCGCGTACCCCGTTCAATTTTATTATAGGAATAGACGGATAAGTTGCTGCCCAATATTTGCATTTTTGCGACAACCTCGTTTTGCGTCATACCCTTTGCTTTTCTTATTCTCAAAAGGTTTTCACAGAAGCCTTGACACCGTAATAGCATATGCGCACTCTCCTCACACAAATTGACTATCTAGTCTGATTTGTATTGAGTATACGAGCGCACGGTGATATAATGTTGACCAGGTAGGCAAGTTTGGTGAAGAAACTATATTTTAACGAGTGAAAGGGGGCTAATGTAGCCCGAACATATAGCGGTGAAACCTGTTCGGGTTTGGAGGAACAACAGATTCATTGGATATTGTGATTTCGACGCAGCCTGACAGTTGATTTTTTGCATGGGACTTAAAAGCCTCTATAAGCATAATGCATCGTCAAATGGTAGCTTGCCTTCAATGTGATAAAAAGAGCGGGAAAAGTTATACTATTACTTGGAGGTGGTATTATGGCAGTTAAGTCCGCAATAAGCTTTGGGCTTGTGCATATTCCCGTCAGCCTGCACACGGCCACACAGGATAACGATGTGCGGTTCAATCAACTCAGCAAGGAAAATAATTCCCGTATCCGGTATAAAAAAATTTGCTCTCTTTGCGGCAAAGAGGTTAAATCGGAGGATATTGTCAAAGGCTTTGAATATGACAAAGACAAATATGTAATTGTATCAGATGAAGATTTTGAGAAAATCAAAACTGAAAAAGACAGGACAATGCAAATCATTACCTTTGCCAATCTCAACGAAATAAGCCCCGTTTTTTATGATAAGACATACCACGCTGTTCCCGAAAGCGGCGGCGATAAAGCGTTTGAGCTGCTCCGTACCGCCATGATGCAAGAACAGAAGATAGCCATATCAAAAACGGTTCTCGGCACAAAGGAAACGCTCATTGCCCTGATTCCCCGTGAGGGCGGTATGCTGGTACAGACAATGTTCTTTGCCGATGAAGTCAAGGCGCTTCCGGTTAAGCTTGTTTCCCCGGCTGTAAACGATGCAGAACTGGATATGGCGAAAAAGCTGATCGGTTCAATGGCAAAACCTTTTAACATCGCTGATTACAAGGATGAGTACCAGGACAAATTAAAGGCTTTAATCCAGCAGAAGATTGATGGCAAAGAAATCGTATCCGCTTCCGGCGAAGAAGTAAAGGCCGGAGGTAATGTCATTGATCTTATGGAAGCGTTAAAGGCCAGTATCAAGGAAAATGAGCCTTCAAAGCGGGGGCGGAAGAAAGCATGACGGATCTGTTTGAGAGCAAGGATGTTGCCCCCATGCTTATAGCGGAGAACAAGCCGCCTTTCAATTCCCCTGATTATATCTATGAACTGAAATTTGACGGCATCCGCTGCATTGCCTATCTGGATAAGGAAAAAACCATTCTTCGGAACAAACGGAACAAGGATGTCACCGCCATTTATCCTGAACTAAGCCAAATGCACAGGCAACTCAAACGGCAAAAGCAGAAATGCGTTTTAGATGGTGAGATATTCGTTTTTTACAGCAACCGCACAGATTTCTTTGAGACACAACGCCGCAGCCTTATGACAAATCCGTTCAGGATTGAGCTTGCCTCAAAAAAGATGCCCGTATCCTTTACGGCTTTTGACATCCTCTATCTGAACGGCAGCCTACTTACAGGCAAACCACTGATAGAACGCAAGGATAAGTTGGAAAAAGCCATTTCTGAATCCAGTCGTTTGTCTGTTTCCCGCTATTTTGAGGGGAATGGAATTGATTTGTATGCAGCCGCCGAAAAGCAGGGGTTGGAAGGTATTGTGGCAAAGAAAAAACGCGGCTTCTACTATCCAGGGAAAAGAACGAAGGAATGGGTCAAGTGCAAGGTTTTGATGGATGAGGATTTTGTGGTGTGCGGCTATTATCACAAGGATGCATATGCAAGTATAATTCTTGGCATGTATGATGGGGACCGGCTGGCCTATCGAAGCCATGTCGTCATGGGGGTATCAAAGCATGATTTCAAGACCATTACATCACAAAGAGAAGTCTCCAAAGAGAGAGAATATCCGGATTTTCCCGATTTTGACAAAGCCAGATGGATAGCTCCCGTTTTAGTATGTTCCGTAAAGTATATGGAGCGGACGCCGGGCGGCGGTCTGCGCCAGCCTGTTTTCAAAGGGCTGCGGGATGACAAAATTCCCCAAGAGTGCGTAGACACAGGACAATGATAAAATACCCGCAAAGCTGAGAGATCACACAAATCAGATAGATAGATACCGTATATTAATTTATTTACCACATTTTGCAGCTTTTTTTGATCTTCCCGCGGTGGTATACTGAACACAAATGTTCTGAACATTTATTCAAGTATGCCATATGGAGGGATACCAATGAGCAGGGTTATTTTACATGCGGACTGCAACTCGTTTTACGCTACAGTGGAACAACTGTACCAGCCTAAACTGCGGAATACCGCTATGGCTGTGGGCGGCTCGGAGGAATCGCGTCATGGTATCATTCTTGCAAAATCCGACGAAGCGAAGAAACGCGGCGTAAAGACGGGCGATCCCCTTTGGCTTGCGAGACAAAAATGCCCCGGCATCGTTATTGTCCCTCCCAATTATGAAAGGTATCTGCTGTTCTCTAAGCTTGCGAGAGAAATTTACTCGGAATTCACGGATAGCGTGGAGAGCTTTGGCCTGGATGAGAATTGGTGCGACGTTACAGGCTCAAAAAGGCTGTTCGGGGATGGGCAAGCTATCGCTAATACTATCCGCAAACGCATCAAAAGAGAATTGGGCATTACGGTTTCCGTTGGGGTGTCCTACAATAAGATATTCGCCAAATTGGGAAGCGATATGGCGGCAAGGGATTCCGTTGCGGTTATCACAAGGGATAATTTCAGGGAAACCGTGTGGACCCTGCCTGCCGGGGATTTATTGTATGTCGGCCCAGCGACCAAGGCAAAGCTGCAAAATAAGTGCATCTATACCATAGGAGATATTGCCCGGCAAAAGCCGGAATATTTGCGGAAACTGTTGGGTGTGTGGGGCGTTACCTTATGGCGGTTCGCCAACGGCTTTGATGATACGCCCGTTGCAAACATAGACTATGAATCGCAGGTAAAGAGCATCGGCAACAGCACGACCACGCCGAAAGACCTGGTAACAGATCAGGATGTACGCATTACCCTTTATGTACTGGCTGAAAGCGTGGCCTCACGGCTCCGGGAAAACGGATTCCGGTGCGATACTGTTCAAATTTATATCCGCTATAGCGACCTCTTTTCTTTTGAGCGGCAGGGCAAGCTGGCTTTCAGCTCCTGCACCTCGGATATGATCGCGGATAAAGCGTATGAGCTATACAAGAAGAACACGGAGCACCGCCCCATCCGCAGCTTGGGAGTGCGGGCCTGCAACCTCATACCGGAGGATTTTACACAGTTTTCGTTGCTGCCGGAAATCATGCGGAATGAAAAGCGGCAGACACTTGAATCGTCTATTGACATTTTGCGGTATAGGTTCGGGGGTAAATCCATCCAGCGGGCCGTTATGCTGGCTGACAAGGATTTATCACGGGTTGATCCGAAGAACGACCATGTAATACACCCTGTATCCTTTGCCATGTAGTTTCGCGTTTTTCCTGCCGTAAATAGCTCATACTATAACGGGTGAGGAAAATGGAAACCAAGATATATGTGAATGTCATAGCTTGTCATGACACGGAGGGCGATATTGTCCCTCTTGAAATCATATGGGAGGACGGACGCAGATTTGAAATAGACAGGGTTCTTGCGAAGGAACGCCGGGCCAGTATGCGCGCCGGAGGGATCGGATGGCGGTATACGGTACGGATTCAAGGTAAACAGCGTTATCTCTACCATGAGATTGGCGAAGGAGAAAAGTGGTTCGTTGAGAATAAGGAGATATACTATCCTGAATATGACGCGCCTTAATTGAACATGTAAAAGCTCGAAATTTCCATAAATTAGGTATCTTTCAAATACAAAACATAAGAAAAATTGCTAAAAGCCTTTACAGTGTTGACAATCCGAATTCTGTTGTAGTACAGTTCGGCTTAATCGTCAGACGGTTTCAACACTATTTCACCTTTATTCTTTTCAAACTCTTCCACGGATTTCCGAATCAGCACAAGAATTTGACTGTTAGCAGAGCGTCCTTCATAGTCCGCAACAACATGAAGTTTATGAAGCAATTGCTCATCAATTCGTACAGATAAACTTTTTATTGCCATATCTAAAACACCTTCATTTTAAATATATTTTGTGTTTACTTTACATCTAATTCATGCTATCATGTCCGAAATAGGCATAAAACATGTCTAAAATATATCTAAAGGCAGGTGATATAAATGGCGGAATTCTGCTTAGAGTGCTGGAACAAAATAAACAACATCAATCTGTCTGCGAAAGATGTCGTGTGCTCTAAAGAAGTTGATTTATGCGAGGGCTGTTCTGAAATGAAACACGTAATAATCAAGTACAAAAAAAGAGGACAGCAGAGAGGAAATGATTTATGTTAAATATCACAGAAGTAAAAATCCGTCGCACATTCGTGCAGGGCAGATTACGGGCTTTGGTTTCAATTACGCTTGATGGAATGATTGCCATACACGACATAAAAATAATAGAGGGGCCTGACCGGTGGTTTATATCCATGCCCAGCCGAAAGTCGCAGGATGGCAAGCATAATGATGTGGTTCACCCCATTGGGCAAAAGGTCAGGGATGAAATGGAATCCATTATTTTAGCAGAATACAAAAAGTATGTGGAAAAGCAAGGGGTAGTGGAGACTTATTATGAGCAGACAGGTGAGGAAGTGGATGAATGCTATATCTCTGATTACAACAAAGAAAAAAGGGGCCTTGACCAGGAAGTCGCAAGGCTCCGTGATTTATTGGGTGGTTATGATGACAAGCAGATTTTAACGATTTATACCGCAGAATTTTTATTGGAATTCGGTTTTGCTGCCGCAATGGACAGGTACGACTTAACGAAATTTGAGCTTCTTAATCGGGCATATCCTGGGCGGTTTCAAGAATGGGATTTGTGTGGTTATGACTGGAGCATACCTGAGAACCGCAGAAAAGCGGTCTTGCACTTTCTGAAGCAGGAAAACAAACCATATCTGCCTACATATAAATTCTTTAATCATACGATTTCTCCCGTACTGGATTATCATCATAGGAAGATTGATTTTTACAATGAGGTTTATAATATAGACATAAAAGAAGAATACGAAAAAATCATAGAGAAAATACGGACAGGAGATGCACCAGAGGAAGAATTATGCGAGCAATACCATATTGCTCCAGCGATATACAGTAAGCAAAGCAAATCTCATGAGGAATCCCATACAGCTCACATGATCAAGGTTCTTGCCGCAAATGGGGTATTGGATGGATGGAAAGATAGATACGAACAGAAAACACCTAATCATTGAAGTCCTATATCGCTTGCAGATAAGCTGATCATTCCGTTTTCTTTCTCATATTTATCAACTTCAATTTTGCAAAGATATTCAATCAAATTTGACATAGAACGGTTTTGCTTTTCTTGTACCGCAGACTGTTTCATGGAATCATTATCGCATGTACTACTTATTTATTTTTTTGATGGGGTAGATCGCTTTACTTTTGTAAGTCCAAGCAGATAATCTGAAATGCACTATGGTTTATAAATAAAAATTTGACCCAACTAAAAACGCCCGCTATACATTACAGCGGACGTAAGAATTGGTTGCATTAATCTTGTCCAAAAAACTCCTAACCAAAAAATAATAGCAATCCTTTTTAAGTTTACCTATGATTATTATTAATATGCCTCCAAAGATGAAGAATAAGCTCCTTCTCTTCGTCATTAAAAGTATCCAAACATATTGTTTCAATCCTATCAAGACCAAGGATATAATCTACACTTCTACCGTACAGCTTAGATAATTCGATTAAATATGTTGCATTTGGGCTATTTGTACCATTTTCCCATCCTGTTACACTGGTTCTACTTACCCCTAATAACTTTGCCAATTCTATCTGAGTATGCCCAGCTTGCTCACGCATGTTTTTAATGATATTTCCAACCATACTTATCACCTCTTTAATAAGTATAGTTTGCACTCGATTTCATTGCATTATCATTTTTAGGCTAAAATCTTGACATTGGTATCAATTCATGCTATAAAAGTAATGGAATACGCAACATAAACGCTCGCTCCCAAAAAAAATAGCGGAGGCAAATATATTGAATGCCAGTGAGCGGCAAATTATTTCAGGATTTGCTTTGTCACTTCCACCAATTGCTTCACGGCAGTTCCATATTCGTTAGGAAGGGAGCGAATGGTGTCCACGATGACCTGCTCCGCAGGATTTAATTTGTATTCACTATATTCAGTAAGCGATGTGCGAATATTGCTGTGGCCAATCAGGTAATCTACCGATACGCAAAAGAAGTCCGCAAGCTTGCAGACCGTTTCAAAATCTGGTTGGTGATCTCCTTTTTCCCAATGGGCTATCCTCTGTTGCGACAACGGAAAACCGGTTTCTTCCTCTACCATCTCGCATAATTCCTGTTGTTTAAGTTTCTTTTCTATTCGCAGTTCCTTCAATCTAATAGAAAAATTCATGATTCACCCTCCTACTTCGGTACTTATCATTTTAAAGGGTGTTCAGGATGATATCCAAATATACTTGCGAATATAATATTCGTAACTCTTGTATTTATGTTTATGTTGTTGTATAATGAATACCAATCGATTATGCTAATGTTAATATTTCATATAATCGAACAAAAAACGCCCGCTTGTCATTGACAGCGGACGCAATAAATATGCTATATAAAATTTGCTGAAAGATTCCAAAAACAGAAGGACTACTATAATAAAGATATCATTTGATGCTTTGCTCCAAATTATCAAAATCAGTGGAACTAAAAAATTCTCCCAGCGTTAACCCTAACCCATCACAAATCATTTTGATTGTTTCAATTTTTGGGTTATTGCTTTTACCATAAAAAATGTTTTTTACTGAGGATGGTGGCAATCCAGAGATGTTAGCTAATTCGTTAATACTAATATCCTGCTTTGCGCATAGTTGTAGAATTCGGTTTCGAATAGCATGAATCGTTTCCATGAATAATCCCCTCGCTTTTTTACTAGCATAGCGAATTACTCTTGCAATTGTAGGCTATGTGTGCTACTATCAGGCTATACATAGCCTAGCACATAACTATATCAATTTGTTCAAAGGCTCCAGAAATAAAAGGAGCCGCACGCCGCTTGGAAGTGACGGCAATCACAACCAGCGGTGCAAAAGGTGGCCACGTTAAGACACACACCCTTGCATTTTTTCATGCAGCAGAAAAATTATATCAGATTTGTCCATGTTTTTCAAGCATGATATACCGCTATTTATGGCGCGTGTAAGGGTTTCCAGGGCAGTTATGCCCCCACCCTTGCGCGCGCTTTTTCATTTGGAGTTTTTGATATAGACGGCAGGGCCGCCTATGGTGGCCTATGCCGGATTATTAAGACCATTATAGAGAGGGGTGAACAACTTGGAGCAGGCCGTTATTGATAGTGTCGGACGTATCACCGTTCCACCGTCCTTGACCAAACCTTTAGGGTTTATGGAAAATGGAAAGGCAAAAATAACTGTGGATGAAGAAAGATCGTGCGTAATTTTTCAACCGACAGTTGATGAAAACGCAAATATGAGACTGGAAGAACTTCATCTAAAGCCACCATGCCAATGGAAATTTGTGCGATCTTTTAGTTTTGATAACAGAATCGTATTACCTTCTCCAATATGAAAATTGCAGAAGTGGGACGAAAATATCCTACTGAAAATAGACACTTGCAACAAAATGTCCACATAAAAAAATAGAAACCTGAATAACATTTAGCTACAAATACTAAAACAAATGCTGTTTAGAATCAAGAAAACTAAGTGTACATCGGGCATATCATACCCCACCCTGACGATTGTTTGATATAGACGGCAGAAGCCGTCACCTTAAAACGTTTCCTGCTGATTTAACGGCAAAAAAGGAAGATTTTGAATGCGCCGTAGTTTCGTAAAAATGTAAAGGAGGCTGATACTTATTGAAAGCGATAATGATAATGTTTGATTCACTTAACCGCAGGATGCTTTCCCCCTATGGATGCGAAGATCTG
>Ga0153947_1001670_pt1 | contig 10210 bp, 9 predicted proteins | sample TSNJ031MetaG_FD_104697 | JGI IMG/M metagenome (GOLD analysis project Ga0153947, IMG submission 104697) | Attine ant fungus gardens microbial communities from New Jersey, USA - TSNJ031 MetaG | ecosystem: Host-associated > Fungi > Mycelium > Unclassified | place: USA: New Jersey, Wharton State...
CTACTTAGATCACATATCACCACCACGATCGTACCAAATGCGTATCGCAAGGTCGGAATCAATAGATCCAGTAGCAATCATATTTTGATTGGGATGTGTCTAAAAAGAGATGGAACACAGGTGAATGCATGAACGAGTGAATATACTTACTGCTACGGCGACAACCACGTCTAGAAGTACCAGCATCAGAGTAAGAATGTAGAGCAGTCAGGCCCTAACTTACCACTATGGCCCTTCAACATTTGCACAATTTCTTTTGTCTGTAGATCCCATATATACACCTTGTGGTCCTCACTTCCAGCGACTATCCATTTTCCGCGTGTGACACTGAAACATGCAGAGATACAGTACCTGTTGTTGACATGTCCTACATACGTCTTGAGACATCGACTGGTGTGATAGTCCCACAAACGGATAGCGTTGTCATGGGCCGTAGAGAGGATGTATCTCGAGTTAGGCGAAAATTGGACTTGCTGACTGGTAGGCCATATTAGGGATGTGAAAGAGAAGGACATGCAATTATGATGACATACCAGATGGCGTCATGTCCTTCTGTAAGTGTTTTCAGGCATTGTCCGTCAGCCGTGTTCCAAATTCGACTGAAAGATATGAGTGAAAAGGCAATGACTAGGCGGACAAGGAGCGTACATCAATCCATCAAGCGCACAAGAAACAATTAAATTAGCATCGCGATTGAAGTGGACTGCTGTAACGTAGTCCAGGTGTGCGTGGAGAGTTTGCATACACTTTCCTGGGAAATCATTGGATGGAAACTTGGTGATATGGTACGGCGGCATACCTCGCGCCACATCCCATATCCGTATATCTCCTTCGCAACCACCAGAAACGAGTAAATTCGCAGCAGTGTTGTAGTTGAGGCAGAATACCCATTTTGTATGACCTTTCAGGACTCTTTTCATTAAACCCTATGGAGCGGTACTGATAAGCGAAAAATCGACGGGGAGGAAGAACGAAATGCATACTGTCTCAACGTTCCATATCCGAATAGTAGTATCATCAGATGCTGACGCCAGGAACGCGCTATCTGATGACCAAGCAATATCTGAGAGTCCTTGAGTATGACCACTCAAATCACGAATAAACTCTCCATTCTCTGGATTCCATATTTTGACAACTTTCTCTGCACCTATGAAAAGAGAAGAGCAGATGAATTGCTCTAACAGGACCGAAGAGAGAACAGACACACCACATGATGCCAACAGTTCCCCATCAGGACTGAATTTGACTGCAGATATAGACATAGAGTGACCCCGTAGGGTAAATCGTAACTCATAGTTTGGCGGACGGATATGGGAGGCTCGAGCCTGAGGTGCCACCGGCGGAACTTGGAGCTGAGATGGAGGAGGTCGTGCGGCAGGAACAGGAACTGACGGTGGTTGATTTTCGGGAAGATCGTCCTCAGTTGTCTGAGAGGCGGTCTCATCTTCAGACGAGGTTTCATCTATTCCTTCCAGAGGATCCATTGGTTCTCAGCTTTTTCCGAAGTTTGTCTCGAAAAAGTAAATTGATCAAGGAGCCATCATTTTCTCCACACCATCGTAATAAATATAACCGATAAAATCATGTGATGACCTGCACTAAGAAACTTTCAAATTAGTACCTTTACGAAAAAGGAAAACACAGTCCGATAGTGGTACAGAGACAGCTACAAACATACAAACATACTTGCGGGACTGAAATATTCCAACTGAGCTGCGGGTCACACGAACTTTCATCATTCAGCACCAATTGGAGACGTCAATAAAATTCAACAATCGCCGAAGATGAACCCATAGACTGATCGCCTCACCAGAATGGACGACTGATTACTTCTCATCAATGAAAACTTGTACTTATGGCAACACTTGCTTCGCATCTTCATAGAAGCAACTTGAGAAATAGACACTGACACAAATCAAATGACCACTGGTCAAGGAGTGGGTATGGGAGCGGAAGACGATAAAATGGTATAATACATCATATGATTTCGATAATCGAAGGCCAAAGACTGGAGGCAAAGAATGGATGAGACAAGCCAAATAAAAATAAGATAAAATGCACCTTGTCAACCCTAGAAGAACCTGAATCAACGCCAATAGAAATGGAATCCATCTAGGAAAGGATCAGTGTTCCCAGAAAGGAACCAGAACTTCGGATTACTGACGTCGACATGTTGAAATTTCCCGCGCGATACAACCCCATAGCAGCAAACCCTAAGACAGCTGACCCGATGACTGCTCCAGCGAGACCTAAGGCGAGGAATACAAGAAATAAGAGAAGTGCAAAAGTTACACGCGAGCGCCTTTCGTTCCTCTTAGGTGCTTTCATCGTAGATCTTGAGGTTGGCGTAACTCGAGGACTGAGCCATGAACAACGAGACTTAAGGAGCCGCAGAGGCATATAAACGCCTCTATCATTCGTAAGTATCGTCATTTCATGATCACTCCTGTATTCGTATTCAGGGGATTCTTCAGAAGGATATGAAAGTGGTTGGGGTAGTGATCGCTGTGGTGGGATAATATAGTTGCAGAAAGCATAGAATCCACAGACAAAGAAGAGTGGGGTGTAGAAAATGAGTGTCCAGTAAAAGGTGAACCGAAATATTTCTACGTGTTGTTCAAAGATAAGGTGTCATGAATACAAAAGATGTCACTGACCATCTGCACTGTAAAGATATGTGCCTCCTGACTGGACAGCCTGACGGTGTTCTATGTTAAGGATTTCTAGTCCAGGGTTATAAAGTGAGGGCCATGGTGGAGTCATATGCAAAACCTGCTTGAAATTTCAGTGAATCACGATGTGCATGATCAGTGTGAGGTCAGATAGTAACGTGATGGGTCACGATTTAATTTTCTGTAATTTGATTCCTACCTAATATACTGTGATATGTGAAATAACTAAATGATGATCAGATATAATGTCTAGATAATTCAATTTTTTGTAACAGGAGTCTTAAGATAAGGATGAGTAATTAAACACCTCTGAAATTCTCTCAGAAATTCATTGCATTCAGTCTCGTCCAGATCCCACGGCTCCTATGGTCGCAAATCTTCGAATCACGTCGGGATCCATACTGGATCTCACTATGTCAAACATCTTCCCGATCCTCTTATCCTTTAATTGGCCAAACAAGGACTGAGCTAGGAACACTAAGCCCTATGCTGTCATTATCAATACAAAAAGATAGATTCCAGCATCTCAATCTTAGGTACCAGAACAACTCAATCAGAATTCATTGACATACATAATGACTTGATACAGGTTGAATACTTCATAACTTAGCTTCTCCGCGGTCGGCTAGTCAGAAATACTTAATGAGCCACTGAACGGCTTTCTCAAACGATCCTTCCTTTCCAGCTTTCGCCTTGGGGTCGTTCATGTCGCCACGAACAGCAAAACCATGGGTACATCCTTCATAGTAGTTCCTCTCGTATCCATAGGAGTATTTCCCTTGACCGAAAATCTCATCAGCTTTGGCTTGACTCTCATGAGGGAACTGAGAATCGGTGGTGCAACTGTTGATAAGGAGTGGTGCTTCAGATTTTGTGAAGTACGTCTGTTGAAATTAAGTGAAGAGGGATTGATGAGTTAGAATTCGAGGCTGTAGCCATCACTTCTTACCTCGAGATCCTCAGGCACCTTCAAGAGGGATGGATGGGAGACGACGCTAACTTTGATGTCATTCTCAAATGCGAGATTAAAGACGTAACGAGCTATGTAAACATGATTATATCGTCATTGACCCGGTTCGAGATAGATTGAGTAATCCACGTACCACCGAAGCAATAACCAGTCGCAGCGAAGTCTGTTACACCTTGTTCTATAAGGCCGGCGATAGCCCGGTTCAGGGGTGGTTGAGTCTGTTCCACCCCATGATTCACGAACCATGCCGCAAGATCAAATTTGCCCTGTTGGCGATATACAATCGAGTTCCAAACATAGTGCGATTAGGTGTCATACGTTATTCAAACTATCAGGAGGGATAGCATCGCCGTTGAAGTAATCAATGATGACAGTCTACGAGATACGTATTTATCAGTTCAGAAGACGGACATAATCTTTTGAAGACTTGAACCTACATAGAATCCATTGCGCGCAAAATCATCGGCAAGAAGCTGATCAAAGAAGACGGGTCAAATTGACTTTATCTATTGGCGTTCATGATGTACCTGAGCGTTGATCAACTTGTGTCCAAAGACATCTGGGAGAAACAGGAGAGCTTTGTCCTTGGGATAGTCCATGGTGGGAGTGGCGATGTAAACGTCGACGCCGTTGATGGTGGTTTCCTTGCCTGAATCAGGACTGAGCTCTGGATGTATCTACGACGATCGGACGGCACGTACCCTCGGGCGTACCCTCATGCCTAACGCCTAAACTTCCAATTAGGATGCGATAAGGTCAGAGACGAATCGATCGTACCACTGATACAATCCTTGCACAAACTCATTTGATGATGGAGAGATTGATAACAGGCTGGGAATGCTTTATAACGGAAAGAGCAAATTTTCCATTCTTGAATTTCGCACGTTGTCGTCAATCTCTCACTAAGCGGCTATCACAGAAAGCCGGATATGTACAAATCAGGGCATCAGTGTACGGTCAATGATGCTATCACCTACAAAAATAAATACAGAAATAAACATCTCAAGTCTTCGGTCCAAGTCCTACAGTTGCATTCCGACGGCGCTTGTTACCCCGGCGGATATCGATCATATCATTATCGGCCTCTGGATCCTTATTCAAACCCAACATCGGAATACTCTTTCCTAAACCTCCTATGGCCTGGTTCTGACTTGCCCCTCCGCCCTTCTGTCGGCGTCTGCCTCCACCTCCACCGTTGCCAGTACCGTTGCCAGCACCCACCCCGTTTCCCAGTGTAGTTGATGTAAGCGGCAAAGGGAATGGCGAAGGAATTTCGTCGACTGATAGTGAATGTGGGTTTGGAAATGGACCCATGGTTATTGGTAGGCTGCTGATAAGGGTGCTATTGATAGGCGGGCCGGGTGTAGGAGGTGGAGAAGTCCCTAACTTGTTACGAAGTTTACGCGTTAGAGGTGGTCTTGAGTGAGCGTCAAGTGAGGCATCTATACAGAACAGCATTGTCAAGGTGTGAACACTTGATTAGCGTTGCAAAATACTGACCGCCTGTTGCACCTTCGCCCTCTTTCTCCTCGCGCGCTTTTCTTCGTCGTTCCTCAATACCCTCGAGGAGCCGCTCTCGAACACGGTCCCGCCCTTTTTTCCATTCTTCTTCCACTCTGTCACGTTCTTCCTCGTATGCTGTCTGTACACATTCATTGGCATAACGCTCTTCATTTTCGTATTGTGCAAGGATTGCTGAACGTTCAATTGAAAGCGGGAATAGCTTGAGGTTGTACATTGAGCTTGTCTCTGGTCTGAGAGATAGCTGTACAGATGTACCAAGCAACCGGGAAATACTGTCGTGAAAGTAGCGGCCGCTGCGCAAATGCAATGTCATTGGAAAAACCAGAATAAAATCGAAAAAAAACGCACTCCTCTCTCCTATCAACCATTTCTTTCCCAAGCTTCCCTGCGATCTCCCTCTTCCGCTTTTCCCTCTTTCCATCGTCGAGGACAACTACATGGGTAAAGTCAGCTTGGAAACATATGCAGCCTGAGGTGGTCATCTACCATGATTTCTTGAACTGGGACCAGGTGTTGCAGCGTGTCCGTGGTGAGCGTAAACCGCTCCCCCTCCAGCACCCGGGGCCATTTCACCGACGTCGCTGGCCATGTAACCTGTCCTTGCTTTATGAGCAGATCCATAGGGAACGGCGAAGAGTCCTTGCTGTGGTGGCATTATCCTGGTATACCTGAAAGCAATAAGCTATTGCCATACAAGGAGTGACATCGATTGCCTCCGTCACATCACGCGATGAAGCATCAATCGGGGCTGACAGATCTCGGATGGTCTTTCATTCTTCTTTAATATTCTCTTTCTTCCCAACTCGACAAGTTTCCAGATTGTCAGGCAAGAAAATTTTGATGGATAGCAGTTTTCTAATTTTTTATACTGTAATGATCGAGATAATTTTGATACCAACATTTGAACCACTGGATATCAAACAATTTTCGCCTGGAAGTCAAGGTTGAGTTTCATCTCGGTTCTCGGTTAGTTTTAGACATTATACAGTACACTTTTCCAGACCACGCTTGAATGAGCCAAATTCATTCATCTCCGCCCGGCAATTCCATCCGGCGGGAGATTTGACCAGATGAGTGTGTCCATAAATTCACTAGGTAATCACTGGGTCCTGAAGAACCATATTTTTTTCTTAATTTGGAAATTTATTACATGGTGCCCAAGCCGATTTACCTGAACGCAGTTTGTCTCTAGGAGCCATATTTGGTATATTCTTCTCCACATAATAAATCTTTTTGGCCTGTCTTTCTTCCCACGATGATTTCCCCTACCTGTTCTCATTGGTACTCTCCTGACTCTGTCCAGAAAACCTCAGAAATATCTCCCTGTCAAGTGCCCACTATTCCAGCATATTCAACCTCTGATGCAAATCTGCATATCGCCAAGGGCGCCGAATCCCAATCACTCCACCAAGAAATTGGTAGAATAGATGAAGCGATTCTCCATTTGTACGAAGAGCGAGCTTCTCGCTGTCGTAGGCTCAACGAGACCCAATCTTTTGAGGCCAAGCTTCCATCTAGCATCCTCATTGCCATCTTCTACTATGTTTGTCCGCCATCCTCATATAATTCTTCCCATCAGCGGGTCCGAAGACCTAATGGAGCCAAACCGCTTGTACATCCTGTGTTCGCCCTAAGCGGCGTTTCGTCACGATGGCGTCAAATAGTCCTTTCTGTCCCTCAATTCTGGGCGAAATTGGACTGGAATCGGAAGTATTATCTATCCCCCGACGATACATCTGGTCTTCTTCGCACGTATTTCACACGTGCATCTCCCCTCAAACTTGATCTCAAGCTTACTATTGACGAGAAATGGGAAATTGAGAATACGATTTTGTATGATGATCCAGACCAAATCGACAGTCATCTGGATGCTCTCAGGCGCACCGTTTTCCATGAAAATGGTGAGAAGATTGGGAAATTGATTTTGGATGCACCGATGCAGTGGTTGCATCTTCTTTCAGACACATTTATCCACTTGTCCGAACTCTCTTTGCGCTCCGGGCGTATTGACGAGCGCATCGATCTATCCAACCTTCCTTCCCTCACTAAAGTGGCATTCGTCAATATCAAAGTCACTCCCATTCTGCCTTGGAAACGTGTATCCTCGATCCACCTCAGTCACGCACATACGAACGTTGCGTTCGAGTTGCTGAGGCGCTGCCTCCATCTAACATCCTTCCAATCTCATCACCCCAATCCTTCAAGAAATGGTTTTATCAGCCAAATGATCAAAGAAACCATCACCCTCCCGTACCTCAGATGGCTTGATTGGTGTTGTATTGGTAGTCATTGGGACGATACACTTTTTCGATTCATGTCGTTTCCTAGTCTAAAGCAGTTGAGCCTTAGCGGCGAAGCATCGTGGGGTTTGGATTGGGATCAGACGTTGACGAGTTTTCTCAAGCGACTGCCTCAAAATCCACCTATTGATCTTGAGCTTGGGTACATTCGCAATTTTGCTGGAGATCCTTCACCAGTTTTCGAGACAATATTCCATGCTCTTGGATCTTCGCTTCAAAATCTGGCTGTGACCGAAGACGGCCATGCGTATCTGGAGAAGCTCGTCACGCTACTTACACCTTCCTACTCAAATTCTACTTCTTTGCCAACCCCGTTGCCCTCACCACCCATTCCAGTTTTGAACTCTCCTTCGTCTTCGTCGTCTCCGATTTTCACTGTTCACCTCCCTGCTCTCCACGTTCTCTCCCTTCGGTCTCCCTCCCCTCACAACCTCTCTATGAACAGCTTAGATCATAATCCCAGTATCTTTACCCCTCTCCGTGGAGCTCCCGAACAGTCCTCGTCCATCATTTATGGTGATTTGCTCACCGAGTTCTTAAGGCAACGGAGGAAGGTCTTACTTATTACTCAGTTTTGTTTGAATTTGGACATGAATCCGGCGTTGGAGGGTTCTGGAAGGTGGAAAACGGAATGCAAGGAGAAGCTGAGAGAGTTAGTCGAAGAAGGCTTCGATCTGGTTTTGAAGGAGCATGGACAGAGAGTTGAGTGGTTGTAAATGGATAGTTGATGAAATTATCGAGTTGCTTATTTAAGTTGCCTCATGATGTATGCTTAAATGTTGTATGTACTAGACTGTACCTTACACCACTGATTACATATAAATAGATATGAAATAGACAATTATGAAAGAATTTTCAACTTGATAGAAGAAACCGTCTGAGCCTCGTAAGATTGGCATACAGTGTAAGATACATGACTGGCAACCATCTTCTTTGAATGTAAATAGTTTTGCTCACACAATAGTACACTAAAATATGAGTTGACAAGGCTTGAGTACATGTATTAAGTATTCTAAATCCATAGTATTGGGCACATTGAACAAGTTGTCAAATTTACAGAGATTAATCTTGAAAAAAAGCATGTTACCAGTCAAATACAACTAATTGGCAACTGTGACAAGTGTGTGACATGCGCGTCTACTCCTTGCCTGGTTCGTCACCGTCACCATCACCTCCCTCCTGCTCCTCCTCAAATGCAAACTCTGCCTCCACCTTACATCAAAGGGGTCTTGCAGGCTTTTTTGGCCACTCTCTTTTATGGATATCACGAGTCTCCAACATCTTACACTCTGTCTACCATCTTTTAACTGCTTCTTTATGATCTCTCTTTACCTCCTCCCATCGAGCTTCTATTGCAGCCTTGACATCCTTCTTTAGGGCTTGTAACTGGTGGTTCCTCTCTTTTTGAGCCTGTTGCTGCTCTCTGTACTCTTTCTGTTGCTTTATTGCTGCCTTAAACTCATTAGAAGTCAGTACAATTCCTTTTCCATTAAATAAGGTAGAATGATCATCCTTTTTCCTGTTCTCTTTCAATCAAAGTGACTCATTCAACTTTTCTAGGGTCATATGCTGAAGAACCAGCTGGGCATTTGCTCCTTCCACCATTATTTGTATAGCAACAACAATATCATGAGCACGACATAGACTTACTTGTAAGTCCTGACAATGAGTTTTCCAGTCTTGCTTACTAACACAGTTTGCTGCTTTATCAAAACAAAGGTTCCAATCTGGTTGAAGAAGAGTAGAGAGATTATCAATGATAGGGGCCAAAATAAGCTGATTTGCATCCGCTGAGGTAAGCTTGGCTTTTGAGAGTGGAAGAGATCCAGTTGAGGTTAACATCATTGCAGAATGTATCAATCAAATTTGTTTTGAGGGTGTATACAAGCTGGGATCAATATCAGGGTCCGAAATACAATAGTGGCCATGTGTTGGAGTTGTAGAACCCTCTTCTGGTAAAGTATATATACTTTCTTCAATGTCAAATGATATTGCTGAATGGATTCTGTGAGCAGCAATAATAGCACATACAGGACTTGGCTGTGGAAGAGAAAAGGATCCTTGGATAGAATGAGGGATACTCAGTATCATTTGCTGTAGAGTAATGATGTCACAGTTAAAGGGATGGATTCCTGTTGAGGAGAAGGCTGCAAGAATAATATTGCAATCAAAAGTACAAAGATATGCTTGACCAAAGACTCCAGTAAAGTCTTCCTTTGTTACAGATTATTGATTCTTCTCTTCAAAATTACTGATCTCTTCTTTTCAGACTGTTTTCATTTTTCCAAAGCATGCTACATCAAGGCCTTAAAGAGCATAGGTACAATGAGGAGGATAGGCTAGTAGGATGATATTATGAGCACATGCAAACTGAATGACCTCTATAGTATAGTGTGAACTATGTCTATCAAGAAAGAGAATACAAGGCTGATTATCAGCTTTTTCCTTAGTGCATTTATTAAACACTTTTTCAGTCCACTTTCATATATGTTTACTATCAGTCCATCTATTTGGAGAATGAGAGATGCTAAAGATACAGATAAGTAGTTGTATAATGTTCTTATATCATAAAGGTAATGTTACCGAGGAACAGTGAATGTTCTTAGTGGTCACCCTAGGTGGATGTTCAGAAAGAACTCGATGGAGTTCTTCGTTGGATTGCAGCCCTACTTATACTATTACTACAGTGGCTGTACCCTAGAGTCCCATGGTCACGTGTTTCTTCCAGAATGTTCTTATGGTCA
>Ga0153947_1001673_pt1 | contig 10196 bp, 8 predicted proteins | sample TSNJ031MetaG_FD_104697 | JGI IMG/M metagenome (GOLD analysis project Ga0153947, IMG submission 104697) | Attine ant fungus gardens microbial communities from New Jersey, USA - TSNJ031 MetaG | ecosystem: Host-associated > Fungi > Mycelium > Unclassified | place: USA: New Jersey, Wharton State...
AATTTACAAATAAATGTCATGGATATTAGGTCGACAAGACTTTGGGGTGCCATTAGGATGTTCCATAGGAATTAAGCAGGGACTGCAGTAAAGGTGATGATGATAGCGCCATTAAAGAACTCGAAGCATTTGCAGCGCTCTAATCACTTCCAGCACTACAATGACTGTTTAGGTCAGGTTGACAGCACTTGATGAAATTTGGACTAGAAATGCTAGGTTAGCATTTACGACATGACCCCTCCCTCACCGCTACTTTCCATTGCCACTTCTGACTGTCCATGTGGTGGATCTGGCCTCATATTGTAGAATAGGTAGATCGAGCATGTGTAAAGGGATTCCTTAACTGATATGGTACTGATGACGACATTGCTACCATCACCCGACTCTGCGAAGGTGTAACCGCGGCGGTCCTCTTCAACAACATGCCTCTGCAATTATCTATCGTTCGACTATTGAACTGAGCCGGCCCGAACGCAATCATTAGATCACAGGTCATCTATGTACCCAGAATTAATAGGTGTATGTCTTTTAACATTGTATGTAGTATCATTATATGATGTGCTTCTGAAGAGCTCAGCTTTAATTATCTGTCATGGCATTCTTCGATCCATTGTCTATTGGATCAAAAGACGGTAAGTATGAAAAATAAAAGACCTGAGATATTGCAAAATGCAGCCCTAAACGTCCCGTAACATATCGTAAACGCAGAAATGAAAGAGATGCAAGAAAAAGCTAAAAACGACCACCACTCCAGTATCCCATGGCCACACCTTCAACTCCAAAATCTCCGAACCGAGTATCGCCCTCAAGCTCAGTCCCGTACATGGTTGTTTTCGAAGTTACGGATGACTTTTCAGATTTTGGATCCAGACCTGCAAATGTAGGCATCAGGCCAAAGGTAGAGCGAGGTTCATCAACTGAAGGGGGACGTCGCTTTGGTGGTGGATTAAGTGAAAACGCGGGATCGGCCAGGTTGTTAGATGATCCAGATGGGAAGGGCCTTGCTCTCTCTGGCGGAGGTAAACCGAAAGTCTTGAACACGTCCGAACGATCATCCGGAGTAGAAAGGGTTCCCGAAAGACTAAATCCTGCGGGTGTCGGGGACTGTGGAGGTTCTGGATACGGAAATGTGGATGTAAACAAAGGTGTTGAGGGTTCTGGGAGGAAGTAACTGAAAGGGTTTTGATTCTCTGGCGCACTCATGGAACTCGTCGTGAACCCCTGCCTTGTGCCTCGAGGACCATTCGATCGCGAGGTATCGGGCAAGTGATCGGTTTGTAGTAGAAGCTCTTCTTCTCCTTGAGGGTCATTGTAAACGACAAAGCCTGCAGCGGGAGGCAATGTGGTCGAGGTATAATCCCTGCTATTCTCCACTCGCTCGACTTCCTTGCCTTTATTAGATGGCCCTTCTCCTGAAAGTCTAAGACGCTTCTTAACTGGACTCGAAGTATCGAGAGAAATCTTTTCTGTGTCGTCCCTTTGGACGTCCCGTGGCTCGCTAATAGAAGACTTTGTTTGTCGGTTCCCAAGGAAAGCGGGAGTATATCCCGCCGATATCAGCATTTTTGATGACAATAATTGAACATTGGACGTTGTTGGAGGGGTTGAGGGTTCGGCTAGGTACGGCTTTTGCGTGCCAAAAGTCGCTGACCATATTTGTGCTTCATTGTTGACCTGCCGAGAGTTTTCCTGTTTTACTATGGCATTCAAAGTCTTTACTTCCGTTTCCAAAGCTTGCAGCCGCTTCACCTCGGCTCGAAGTGTATCTATTTGGTCTTGAAGAGGTTTGACCTGTGTTGTCATTGTCAATACCTGATATATATGATATCACTCAACTCACAAATTCAGAAAGTAAATGTTCAATATCGGGTGATTTTATTGTCTCACCTTTCTCTTGGGTTGCTTCACCTCGTAAACTAGATGATGGGTCCTGAAACGACGAAATAATAGTAGTTTGCTGTGTATCAAAAATACCAGGTGATTCGGAATCTGCATAATACTTCAGAGGCTTACGAGGGTACAATAGCACTTTTGGAAGCTTACCTTCGGGAATAGTTGCTTTCATTTGTTCACTTCGACTATGTCTTATCCCCTCTCTCGGGAAGGCGGTGGATTGTGTCACCGTTCGTGCACCAGTGCCACCGGCCGCAATTGGCCTTCCTACTCCCAGCCTCCTCTGCAATTCTTTTGCTTTTTGATTCCGAACAGGTGGGGCTGGCGGCAAAGGTACTGGAACTGCGGTTTCCAGTCTTGTTGCCGTATGAGAATCTTGTCCATTCATTTCCTCCGGTATATCATGAATGATTACCGAAGACAACCGTGATGATCCAGCCTTGGTTGTTAACAGTCTGGCCGAAGATATAGGCTGCACCGGAGGTTGAGGTGATGAAGTGGGGGCAGGTCCTGGAGTGGCCTGTAATCTGTAAAAGTCAGATTCTGTGTATTCCAAATGAGAGCGGAAACGCACTGTGCTTCCAACAGCATACCAATCATCTCGTGAGATTTGAGGTTTGCCTTAAGACCGAAATCCTTGGCAAACATGAATTCAATTCGTGGATAGAGGGAAAAGACACACCTTACATGTCTTCTGCAATTCTCTGTACTTCATTGATTTGAGTTCCTGTAAGGTCGGTAGAGTCGGCATTGAGGACAGCAGGACAAAACAATGACAATAACAGTCAGAGCGCGGTTGCTTCTCAACAAAAGCAAACAACGCGCAGTCACGTGTTGAGTGCCCCACAACAAGGTGCACCTACGGTATTGTAATTCCTTAGATCGCTTTTAGTGGTAAAGCATCCATGGTAGTCAAATCATTCAAATGGGGAATTACAATTTATGTGGCAATTTTCAGTGCTCGGGTCGTCTCAGCTTGAAAATAGCTGGACGGCCCGGTGGTAGTCTAAGCGGTTAATCATCGTCCGCCTGTGGTCATTTAATTCATTTCCACGCATCCTCTTCCTCCTCTCCATCCATCATGCCAGCTTGGACGTTAGACCAGGTCGCTCAACATGGCTCTTTGGAGTATGTTTTCAAATGTGAATATGAATGACTTGATCTATAATGCATGGATAGGTCTTGTTGGGTTATCATCAAGAACTGCGTCTATGACGTGACCGAATTCCTCCCAGTTCGTCTTCCTGCTCGTGTATCCTACCCTGGTCGAGTTTAACTTGCTGGAAGGAACACCCGGGAGGAGCGAAAATCATACTCAAATACGCCGGACAAGATGCAACCGCCGCCTACGTACCTATTCATCCGCCCGATGCCCTGCAGAAGAACCTACCCTCTTCAAAGCATCTCGGCCCACTGAATGCTCAAGCCATTCAGATCCTGAGTGACAAGCAGAAAAATCGCAAGAAAACAAAAGATGAACAGCGCGTTGAAGAGGCAACTCAAAAAAGACCGCCTCTGGGCAGAATCCTCAGTCTCAGAGACATGGAGGTAAACTAACATGGAAGTGTGTTGTAATGTCACCAACCAGTATCTTCAGGTTGTTGCATGTCAGACGCTCTCCAGTAAAGCTAGGGCCTACTACACCTCTGCCTCGGACGACGAAATAAGTGATATCTCCTCTTTTAGCGAAGCCATCCAAATGAGCTCATCATCTTAAACGAGTAGCCCACGCCGAGAACGCCCGTGCATTTTCACGTTTCTTCTTCAATGCTCGAGTGATGCGACCAGTCGCAAGATGTGATCCTTCAACTCGTATTCTTGGGTTCAAATCTTCTATCCCTGTCTTCGTCAGTGCAGCTGGACTTGCAAAACTTGGTCATCCAGACGGTAGTCTTGTTCTTTCTATACTTCGGGGACGTTCGATGATTGAGATACCCTTGTAGGTGAAGTCAACATAACAAAGGGTGCAGCACAGTCCGAGATTATTCAAATGGTGTCTTCAAATTCATCACTATCATATAGTGAGATCATGAGTGCTGCCATCCCGTCCCAGACCTTGTTTTTCCAACTTTACAAAAATGCTAAAGATTCGGTTGCTGAAAAGCGGGTTCGGGAAATTGACAGTCTTGGCTACAAAGCTATTTTTCTGACGGTTGACGCAATTGTGGCTGGCAATCGTGAAAGAGATATCCGTAATCCGTGGCAATCGGAAGATGAGGAGAAGGGTACTCCGACGTACTGGTCGGAGAGTGATGATCTGGAAGAAGTAGATGGAATGGGTACAGCTGGTGCACTAATAGCCAATGATGATCGAAATATGACATGGGAGAAGGTGTGTCATAAAGCCATTTTGCCTCCGTCTTATGACATTGAGCTCTAGACAATTCCATGGCTGAGGGGTTTAACAAGTTTGCCGATAGTGATCAAAGGCGAGTGGGCACGCTTCATGATTACACGTAGTCTTGACAATCACAAGGCATCCAATGTGTTGAGGTAAAACGCATCTGTCGCAACTGAGTAGCTTCTCATTTTGTCCTATTACAGGATGCAGTTCTTGCAGTCGATGCCGGAGTTGAGGGAATCCTTCTTTCAAACCACGGAGGTATGTCTATACAATCGTAGTTTTCTCTTCGATTCCCATCCCATTTCACCTAGGACGACAATTGGAATAGTAAGTGGTTTACTGTGCTACCTAGTGGATACAAGGAAAGATGTAGGGGCTTGACACTGATCACAGTTCCTTTCCACCACTGGAGGTGTTATATAAGCTCCGCCTGCAGCGTCCTGATGTGTTCGACAAGGTAGAAGGTGTGCATTAAACATTTGAGTCTAGGTCCCGAGCTGATCAATATAATACAGTGTACATTGATGGTATGTGGCTTAAACGCCCTACAGGGAATTCAGTAACCAAAAAAATTAGGCGGGATACACAGGGGTACAGATGTCATTAAAGCACTGTGCCTCGGGGCTAAGGCGGTGGGGCTTGGGCGGCCTTTCCTATATGCTCAAAGTGTAAGTGTTGTCCTCTCGTAGATAATCAATAGCGACAAACCTGCATCAGGCGTATGGGGTCGCAGGCGTTGTAAAAATTACCCAGATTCTTCGTCGGGAAATTGTTATAGCCATGAGGCTTGTTGGTGCAGCGACTATAGAAGATTTACGCCCTGAAATGGTAAGTACACTTGTATATACGATCACAGAGGCACGGGTTATGTTTCTTCACAGGTCGAACGTGTCGACTGGCAGCCAAGACTGGTAACTAAGCTATGAAATCTTATGTACAGGAAACTCCAAGGTCTCATGATATACTACAATGCTTGAGATATATTGATATCTTTTCCTTCACTACTGCTTTTGTTTGATATGATACCCAGTCAGTTCATTCGCTAGTGAGTTGAGGTACTCAAGATCTGCAGGTATGACACGACCCGTCAACGGGAACCACTGCTTTCTTTCTTCAGATGCCCATTTCCAGCGCTTTGATACGTTAAGAGTCAAGTTTGAGATGCACGAGCGAGCTTACCAGGTAGAGCACCAATTCCTTGTCGGTAGGTTGTACCGTTTTCCACTCTTCGCAAAATAAGTTTTGATGACTTGGGCAGAATATACGGTAGGAGTCTAATGCATAGGGCCCCGTGCCTGGTAAATGCGAAATCGGGGTTGAGAGATAACTCTTGCTGTGTAGTGAATTCGTGTGCTGGTTTATTCGAAGGGCAGCTCTGGGAGGGCGAGCATCATTTTCGGAGGGTGGATCAACAATGTACGCTTTCGACATTTCGATCAACCTTCGTGACCGAACATTGTATATTCCCAAATGGTAAAGATAGCTTCTTAGTTCCTCTTCGGAAGCTTTTTGTCCAGATCGTTGAACGAACACTACACATTGACATGCTGAGCTCCTGACCTTGAGACATAGCCCATGGATTCGGCCAGCGCAATATCAAATCCCAAAACACAGGAATTGCGACCTTGGCGGTAGTTTTGTTGAGCAAAGTGACGGCCACCAGTAATTTCCATGGATTGCCCGCAACAGACTCTAGAAGGGAGGATTCATATTAAGGCGATAAATATCAGAATTAAAATACCTTGGATAAGGATCGGTTTGAGAGCGGAGAGAAGTTGATAGAGATCGAGGAACTTGCGAAAGTAGAAGCAGAAGAGGGGATCGTGACGGGAAAAATGGTCGAAGACGGGTTCTACTTGACAATTAAGCTTTTTGTTTTGATCTTTTTTGGTTGAAATGTCGTTCACAAGGCGGCGTACCCCATGTCTTTTATCGGGGGAAAAATAAGGAGAGAGCATGAGAGAAAATCCGGCACTTCGGGTCACTAATTAAGGTCACGTGACAGACAGGGTTGAAGTTGCTATTCCCTCTCTATATGGCATTCCTTTAGTTCAGGCCTGCTGGCTGGTTGCTCGTATGGGGTTCTGCCGTAGATGCGGTGACATCGTTAATGATAAGCGATGCAACAAGTGTGGAGGTTCCGTAGTTGGTGAGCAGGCACCCGGTGGAGTATTGCAGTCCGACTGATCATCTGTACTCCATGCAGCTCCTACTATTTCCTGGATTCAGACCGATTCACAGGAAGATCAGGACAAATGGTCTCGAACTTACGTGTCTCGTGAGAGGTCGACCTCCCCAGTCCGGCCCAAGAGTCAGGGACCATCAGAAAATGTCTCTCCTTCCCCTACCCGTCTGGACACCACTTCCAGCCGCCGCTTCCCCAGGGCCATCAATGCTCAAATTACTGGTTCAACATCACTTAACAACCGCATTACGGATCACATTGCCTCAAGTACCTCTCAAGTCAGTCACTACCTAGCTCTCAAACCCGTTATCACTGGACCAAAACCCGAGTCCGGTATTTTGCCATCTTTGGCACCAAACGAAACGGCACTATCCAAAGTTTATGGATCTGTATTACAACCGAAAGAGTCACTCGTGACGCACTCTTGTGCTACTTGTGCAACCCCATTTCTCCCCGATGCTACCATATACCCTGACCCCTCCCTATCTGATTCCGATGAACCTCGTTTCCTTTGTCGCCAATGCTTCATCATTAATGGAGGCTCGAAAGGATTTTGTCCGAATTGCAACAAGCCAGTCACGATCCTTAAGGCAGAGGGCGGTTTTGTTTATGCTACAGACAAATACTGGCATAAGAAGTGTTTCAATTGCGAAGGTTGTTCAAAGAACATAGGTAACTCTCCCATGGTCGATTTACTTGGGCGTCCTTCCTGCCCTGAATGTTTTGATACTTGCCTTTCTCGCGAGCCTCGAACGCCCAAGCAGACAATAGAGAACGCGAGAAAAATGAACAATTCCTCAGAGAGGTGTGATCTTAAAGGTTGGGATTCATCAACAAATACGCCGAATAAGTTTCAGGACTCTAGCCCAGCAATCGAGGAGTTAGAACAGCGACTAGGTATTGGGAAGAGGCGCGAGAGTAGTCCTGCAATCGAAGAACTCAGTCAGCGCTTAAGTTCGATTGGTAGGAACCACCAGCCCCGATATTCGAATCCTTCAAGTCCCTTACAGTCACGTTACGGACGTGCGGAGGGCAGTCCAAGTCCCACTCGTCGATTAGAGCGTCTTCGGAGTCCCGAGCCCGACGAATCACCTGGTGGTTCATCTTCGGTATTCGGTAATCACCGTCAATTTTCTGGTAGTCCTGCACCTACAATAGAGGCTATCGATGAAATGAAGAAACGATTTTTTCGTCACAAAACTGTATCCCCTGTTTTATCAACGGTAGCACTCTCTGAGTCTTCACTGGCTTTATCTTCCCCCCTTCCTCCATCAAATACTGGGACATCTAGCTTCAGTTCCAAGATGCCAGTATCACAAACACAATCTGCATCTGCATCTGCATCCTCCTCTTCCTCTTCCTCGACACCCGATTTCATGTCTGATATCTCCGATACTCTAACTCAATCGTCCCTTTCAGGGATAGACTCACCTCTCAATATCAATGAATCATTGCCCAGTCACTCATCATGTCATGAACTTCTCATGAGTCCTGAAGACGTTATCTTTGATGAAGAGGCCAATATACTCAATCAAAGCCCTCAATCCACTGTCAAACTCCGGTCGAGAACATCAGAAACAGAAAAGAAATTACCATCTGAGACATCTGGGAAGATTTTTGGCTATGTATCGGCATCAAGCACTTGTGCGAAATGCCATAAGCAATTATTCACATTAAGGGAAGGAGGGAAATTTGTGACGGTTCCCGGAGAGAATGGCTCCGACGTATCTCAGACTTTTCATCGGGACTGCTTTCGATGCACCTTTTGTGATGGCGTATTCAGCGAAAGCACGACTGGTCAGGCAATCTTTGTGAAATCCCATGCTGGACCCGCTCATGTCGAGGTGCGTCACTGTTGAGTCGTTCGAGTTGTTGAAATTTGATTGGCATGAAAAGTGTTCACCCCCGGAAAAGATTACAGTTCATAAGTCTCCAAGTGTTGGCTCTCTGCCATTCTCACGTGAGAGAAGTCCTCTCAAAACCAACAACATCACGAGTCCTTTGCCTTCTCAACCACGGAAAGCTGGAAGTTCTAGTCGTTATGAACGTCCCACTTCAGCAGGAACTAACACAGTCCCATCCCCTCGCTTCGGTAGTCGGACGTCGTGCCCAGGATGCCTCAAGTCAGTTTCTCTGATGGAAAGAGGGGTGATACCGGGTCCTCAGGGCTCGAGATGGCACGTCAATTGTTTGGTTTGTGGCGGAAAACAGCTTCAAACTAAGTCTAATTCTTGGATGTTGGGTCGAGGGGAAGAAAAGAAAAAAGGACCCGGGTGTGGAAAGAAGCTTGATAGTGCCGCGAAGACCGATGCAAACGGCCGCATCTGGTGTAGAGAATGTTTGGTGAGTTTTTGGTTCTGCCAACGACTGTGATTTTAAAATTGTGACTTCAGTTAATGCTTGGAGTCGGAGGCCTACAACAAACATATGCTATGTCTACTCCCGTTGGACTTGATGGAAAAATTTCACGACAAATTAGCGGCACTACACTCGCTCGTCAATTCACAGGATTAGGGGGTGGTGTTGGAGCCGAGCCTGGTCTCCTCAAACAGCTCACAGGTGGTTCAATCAGTACTACAAGAAGCTTGAGCCCAACAAAACAGTACAATACAAGCATTCAAGTAAGGCCCAAGAGCGCCATAGGTATGCGGAATTCCAAGAGCATCGACGAGGGGAGAGGAATGTTCCTAGTCAAACAACTCACTGGTCCAAGTGTCTCGAACCAATGGGAGGTTTGAAGTCACTCTGGATGAGATATTTTTGTGTGATGCGTTATGTCTATCTGGGCGCGCAAGTTTCGTAGCCAGTCTTCAAGGGAAGGTTTGAATCGCATTGAGTTCCTCGAATCGCGAGTTCTCTGGACGTCGATACAACTCGAATGGTGCATGAGTGGCTTACGCGCCATTTGCGCCACCCCTACAAAAACACTCCGATTATTTACATTTTTCCATATGTTTGTAGATTATAAAAGTGAAGTTCATTGTAAGATGAGGAATATAATGCATCAAATTATATACAGTGACGAAGATGGTGCATGGATGCACCAGCCTTGATTACGTCGACATGCAGCAAGATACTTTTGTGTCATCACAGGTGGAGTATGAGTCTCGATCACGTGGGCTCTGGCGTCAGTGTTCATATATATAGCAGCTGGCCCTGGATCAAGAAACAAGGTCCCCATTGTTATGGCATTTGCGCGCTCTGGAGCTCGTCGTCGTAGATCTCGCTCAGCTTCGGTCTTCTCTCCCACTGTCCGTCATTCCTCCGATTTTTCTCTCAGGATAGCCAAGCGTGTATATCCCATCCTTGGTCCATGTAATATCTCACTGCCACATAGCTGGGACATCAATTGGAGGCACGGAAAACGGAAGCGCTGCGGTATTTCGGTAGATCTCATACTTGTTCTTGCCTATCCTCGTTGCTGACGCCCATGGTCAGTCCCCAGAGACTAGCATGAGTTTTCCTGAGGTCCCGGAGCAGCTTCCTTGTACAACTGTACCCTCAGGGTCTACGCTACCCTCATCGTCTGCTGACTTCAACTTATTTCCTAAGTCTAATCGATCTTCAAAGCGTCGTGCAAGCTATTCACTCCCTAGCTCTGAACCGGGGCTTTCAAATTCGCTTAGTCAATCTGAATTAACTCATCTTCGTTCTAGTGCATTCTGGGAGTTGCATCAGAACATCACAGAGAATGGAGAGGGGTTCGTCCAGCGCATGCGCGACTACGAATATGTCCGCTCGTGCCAATCACTTGAGCCTACTCGTCGACCACGC
>Ga0153947_1001674_pt1 | contig 10187 bp, 12 predicted proteins | sample TSNJ031MetaG_FD_104697 | JGI IMG/M metagenome (GOLD analysis project Ga0153947, IMG submission 104697) | Attine ant fungus gardens microbial communities from New Jersey, USA - TSNJ031 MetaG | ecosystem: Host-associated > Fungi > Mycelium > Unclassified | place: USA: New Jersey, Wharton State...
AGTTTGCGGGAAGGCATTGTTGAAAGGTCAATAGAGGTGTTGCGGAGTAACGGAATGAACGAGGAAGAAATTAAGAAGAAGATGGAATCCTTTTCTTTGGATGAAGAAACGATGGATAGGCTAATGAACTAACTCGGTAAAAAAATAGGAACTACTGGGTGCAATACAGTTTTGCCCGGTTGCATTGCGGCCAATTAGCCGTAATGCAACCGGGCTTTTTTATGTCACAGGAAATTGCGTTGATTCCAGCCTTTCGCCCAGAAGTGCGGCGAAAGGCAAAAGGAAGCAATTTCCTAGACAAATCGCTGAAAACAAATACGCGCGCAGCGCGTTTTGTTCTTGTCTGTGTAAGGTGATAAAAACCTGAAGATAAACGCCGAAAAAAATAATTATTCAAACAGCGCGGATTTTAACAAAACTAAAACAATTGCATGATATGATAAATATAAGTATAGGTTTGGAGGTATATACGATGATAGATATTTTAGTAGTAGAAGATGATATGAAATTCAATCAGATTGTTTGTGCCTATCTAAATAAAAACGGTTACATTGCTACCGGGTGCTTAGATGTGAACGCAGCCTATTTGAAGATGGAAGAAACTAAGTTCGGCATGATTATTAGTGATGTTATGATGCCGGGAGTAGATGGCTTTGAGTTCGCGGAAAATATTCGTGAAATGGATAAATCTACACCTATACTCTTTATGACATCGCGTGATGATATGCCGTCTAAAGAAAAAGGCTTTGAAATGGGTATATTGTTGCCGCCAGAGGATAATGACCAAAAATTACCAAGCAAAGTGCGTATAAATAGCCGAGAAAAATGCCCATCAAAAAACCTCTGACGGGAAAGTCAGAGGCAAGTGGAATTAATGATTTTTATATAAGTGTTTGGTATTAACGTAGTTGTCAAGAGCCGCGCGCCTTTTGACGTCATCACCGGCACAGACAACAGAGGTAAAAGTCTCACGGTGAAGCATACTGATGAGTTTAGTGCGAAGACCAAGTTGTACGGCATTATACATAATCAAAAGAAGGGGATCGAAATCAGTAGTGTCCAAAGAATCCATCAACTCGACAATTCTGTTGAAAAGCGATAGAGGAATCTGGATATTTTTTTCTTTATCGGAATTAGCCATGAAACCACCCCCTAAGCCAATTCCGAGTCGATAACAAATTTGAGCATGTTACCCTCGATTATATTTTTGTTATTTTGAGCGCCGTAGAGAAGCGCGGCAGTACAAGCCTTGTTTATCAAACGGGGTATCCCTGACGAGAACTTAAAAATTTCATCGTGAGCGGAATCAGAAAATATTTCTTTAGCGGAACCCGCAAAAGCAAGGTGGGCATTGATATAAGCCTTGCTCTTAGCCAAATCCAGTTTTGAGACTTGGCAGAGGATATCAACACGTTGATGGATAGCGGCGTATGCTTGTAGTCTTAGCTTGTCCCAAAGTTCGGATTGACCGGCGAGAATCAATGCCAGGGGGCTTTGTGAATCCATTTTTAAATTCAGAAGAAAACGAACCTCTTCAAGCATATCACGGGCAAGAAGGTGAGCCTCATCAACAATCAACACAAGACTCAGATGCTTCACAGACTTGAGCGCTTCAACCTCTTTATGAAGTTGGCTTTTTGCATCGCCGCGGAAATATTTTGCCTCAAAGCCTAATTGCTCCAAAATACCTTTATAGAAATGTCTTGGCGTCAACTTGGAGTCAGATAGGTAAATAATCATATGACCTGAGTCGGATACTTCATCGTTAAAACGACGAAGCAGGGTAGTTTTACCTGAGCCGCTTTCACCTGTTAGAACGGCAAAAAGCTGTCTCTTGGCGGCATATTTAAGCCTATCAATCAACTCGTCGCGCTCATAGTCTTTATATAAGGCATCTACGCTAATGGCCCGGCTAAAGGGAGTGGCAGTAAAACCATAAAATGATTCAAACATGGGTAACACCTTCCTTCTCTTCTAATGCGGAATACTTTATGGCATTTACTTTTTCCCGATATGCTTCTTGATAAACGATGTCTTTGCGGTTAAGCAAGCGAGATGAGTCCACGCTTGCCGGTAACAGGGTATCGGGCATCTTAGGCCTTGTACCTGCCTTAACCCCAATTTCCATACGCGAGATGCGTTTTGTAAATCCCGTGGCAGGATGAACAGCGGTAATAACGCTGGTATCCGCAGGGTCATAAAGTATCTCCACCATTTGACCGATAAGGCTAAGCCCTACCTCGTATAACTGTTTTTCAAAACTGATACAACCGCTCTTGTCTACCTTTCTGGTTTCTTGGTGCATGAAAGCCTCTGCCAGAGCCTGTGGAGTTACAGGCCTGATTGGATTTTTACTACTGTTGAAGGCATAGAAAGGCGTGGTTTTTAAGGCTGAATGCTCTTTTTTGTGATAACACTCAGACAGCCATACATCTAAATAATAATTGTAGCCGTCCAAGGTGGTGAAGTTTTGCAGCCTTGCTTCAGACAAAAAAGCGTCTGCGGTGCGGTTGAAGCGCTCAATTTTTCCTTTTGACTCAGGGGAATATGGCTTGGTGTAGAGTAGCTTAATGTCCAGCTTTGCACAAGTACGCTGCATCCATTTGTTGCGGAATTGACCGCTGTTATCAAAACTATGGAGAATTCTCCATAGCTTCGACTATGGGCCGGGCATCATGTTCAAGTGAGGAGATGGCCACAAATTTGTGTTTACCAAGGCGCGGACAATTTGCGCCAGGTTTTTAGTAACGGGTGATATGCAAACACCTAGGCGCTCTTTGAGGGCTGCGGTATGCCAAGCTATGTAAACAGTAAGGGCGTTCCACCAAGCCAAGATACGCCTGATTGTTCTTTCTTCTTGACCATTTTCCGTGGGTTCGCCATTTATTATCTGCTCTATTACTTCCCGTTCCAGATGCTTATAGGGCACAACCATATCGGGTAACTCACGATGGCTTGCATTACAATCTTTGCATTTGTACCGTTGTACTTTCAACTTTTGCTTTGTTCCATCAGATTTTATTAAAATACGTTTCGGTCTCCCGTTTTTATTAAGAACGCCATTACAAGCAGGACACGCGATTATTTCGCCTGTCATTACGTAATGAGCGTCCTTTTCGGGGTTGTATTTTAGCGTGAAATTAGTTATGATTATCATGTTTTTGTGGAGTGCCCAGCGAGTTTCTGTCTGTCAAACTTGGCTTGCTGGGTGCTTTTTTCTTTTTTTCTTATGATACCACAAAACATGGGCGTAAACGCCCATGTTAAAAACCCCGGCGTTTACGCCGGGGTCAATCATGATGATGTTGTTTGATAGGTGTATGTATGATTTGCCTTCCCTGGGCATTTCTTTCGGTTATTAATGAGCATTTTGGGCTGGGATATTTTGAGCTTTTTTCGCTGGCGGCAACAAAATACCAGGCAAGCGACAGAATTTCCTTTGTGTCCTCATCACCAAACGCTTTTTTAAGCATTGTATCAATGTGATACCGCGATGTGATACACCAAAGACGATGGATGGCCCTGAAAAAATCGCAGTTGCAGTCCGTGTCTGGGGTTTTACCTGTTCTGTTGTCTCAGATGTTATTGCGGCCATATGGTCTGCATATTTCGCCTTAACGATATCAATAATATCCCTGTCGCGTTTTTCGGTTGCAGTTTGATCTTTCATGTCCTTCAGCAGCAGTGCCGTAAACTTTTTGTTGGGTATGAATATTGGCGGTTCACCCTGAAGGTATCCAATTGAGACTCTGGGATTATCGTCTTCTTCAATTGCTCATATTTACTCCACCTTGAAACCCAGTCCCTTTTTATCATGCGGATCCACAATCAGTGTGGCAAACCCAGTTATATTTGCACTCCCTTTTATTCTGGGAATAATCCCCTTATACCCGGATACATTTACTTCGTCAATTATACGTGCTTCAAAGACTGAATCTATTATGCTTCTGTGCTGGAATACCGTATCCTTATCCATTAAGTTTTTCGAATAAAGAAGAGCCATTCGCGCACTTGTCCCCGTCCCGCAGGGTGAACGATCAAAACCATCCGGTTGAGTTACAACACAGTTTTTGGAATAAACAAATCCGGGCTGCCTTTCCAGTGGGTCCGTAACCTGAACATGCGTTACGCCCGCAATGCTACTATCTTCTGGGTGCACAACATTATATTTATCGTTAACAGCATCCATAAAACGGACTGCCGTACTTACGAGTGTACGGCGCTCGGATGGCTTAATCTCCACCCCCAGTGCAGTCGCGGGGACAATAGCATAAAAATTACCGCCATATGAAATATCAAATGTTATAGATTTCCCTTCAAATTCCACAACCATATCCGTTTCGTATGTAAAGCATGGCACATTACTGAATGAGACTGAAACAGCCCTTCCATCCTGGACTTCTACTGACGCATTTACGATTCCCGCAGGCGTCTCCAGTACTATTTTCGTAATTGGGCTCTTGACTTCCACAAATCCCAACTCTACAAGCATTGTGCACAGCCCAATGGTATCATGCCCGCACATTGGCAAATAGCCGTGTGCTTCAAAATAAAACGCCCCTATATCCGCTGTGGGGTCAGTTGGTTCTGTAATGACTGCAACTGATGTTAAACTACTTCCGCTACTTCCGCGCGGTTCAAATATCATAATAGAGTAAATCCATTCACATTTCTGCTTGAAATACTGCATCTTCTCCATCATATTGCTGCCATATAAACGCGGAACACCGCTCACCACTGTTCTTGTGGGCTGTCCGCATGTATGTGTATCTACAACCTGAATCATCCTGCTATACTGTCCCATATCGTTCTCCTTACATGTTTTATAGTTTAATATTATCTTCAAAACGCGAAAGACTCAAAGGGGTAATGTCTATATCTGTCTCCTCTCCACAAACCATTTGGCTTATAAGTTTACCGCTAAACGGCGAATACATGATACCATTTCCACAATGTCCGCTAGATATATAAAAACCGTTGATTTGGGTATCTGAAACAATTGGCTCGTGATCTGGAGTCCATGGGCGAACGCCTGAGTAGGTCCTAATAATATTCATATCTTTTAAAATTGGGAAAAAGCGTATTGCGCGTTTTGCAATAGCCCGGATAACCATGTTATTGCTCAATGTGCTATTCACCGGGTATTTGCTGAAACCAATAAGAGCGTTGTTGCTCAAAGTAGGTTCTATCAAGAAGCCAATGCCATGAGCTTCCATAAAAGGAGTAACGCTTCTTTTGGTCCCATACTCATTGCGCACAATATTATAGCCGAATTCCATGGTTTTTCTCCGGGTTATGTATACTTCGGGTTCAACTACCAATAAATCACCTTTCATTGCTGTAATAGGGAGATTGATCCCCGCAAGCCTGGCGATGTCCGCTGACCAGACGCCCGCGGCCAAAACCACTTTATCGGTCAGGATATCGCCGTTGTCCGTAAGGACTTTAGCGACACTTCCCTTTTGATCTATTTCAAATCCCATTGCTTTGGTATATGGCCTCAGTTCTCCGCCCATCTTTAGTATTGCATTGCCCAATCCAAAGGACAGGAGCATGGGGTTTAGCGACCCGCCCTCGGTAAATTCCAAGCCCGCTATAATATCCGGCGTGGTATTGGGCTCGTCATAGTGTACCTCCTTTTGATCCATCAGGCGTATTTCTATGCCGTTTTTCCTTTTCGCTTCATATTGCTTTTTCGCGATTTCCAGTTCCGCCTCGTTTTCAATTAAAAGGACGCACCCGCGCTTGATCCACTCGAAATCGCAGTCTAAATCCCTGGCCAACGTATCGAATTCCATGGCGGCGGCCTTGGCAAAAAAAGTCATATAACCCGGATTCGTATCGCTTACAAAAGCATCTCCATCGGACCGGCTGGTGGTACCATTGGCGATATCGCCTTGCTCAATTAAAATTGTCTTTAATCCCTTTTGCGATAAATAGTAGGCGGAAGCCATTCCTTGCATACCACCACCGATAATGACTATATCCGCTGTCTTAGTCATTTTCGTCACCCCCTAAAACTGCGATAGAAACGGGTTTAACCGGCGGCCTCGCCGTATCCGGATCGATTTTGTCCTCCGTCAGACCCGTCATGCCGCACAGCATCCTGCTGATGATCTTCTGGCATGTCCTGCCCTGGCACAGGCCCATGCCGGCCCTGGTCCTCCTTTTGATGCCGGTTAAGGATACCGCTCCGTCTAAAATCGCATCTTTAATCTGCTGCGACGTTACCTCCTCGCAACGGCAAACGATCGTATCGTCCGTATTACCGGTTTTGTTGCATATACACTCGTGAAGCGCCTTTGCGTCTTCTCTGTCCAAGCGTTTCATGCCCCTGACTTCATTCGCATATTCTTTCGGTATTGCCAGGGTTATAACTGTCGTACAATCGTTGTTTGCGGAATTGTTTACCTGTATGACTATTCCCTTGCATACTATGTTTCCCGTCCTGTTCACCGCATCGACCTCCTGGCCCTTCTTCGGCAAAGGCAAATACTCATGCGGGAAAGTAACCGCAGCTTCCTTTTCGTTATATTCTCTGTTTACAATAAAGATCGCCAAGCCTGGGCATTTTGATACGCAGGCACCGCAGCCGGTACATAAATCCTCTTTTAATACAGGTCGATTGGTTATCGAATTCCCGATTTCTATTGCGCCATGCTTGCATGCGGCTTCGCAGGGGTTGCAGGGAATCTCCTGGATACATTCGATGACCGCGACCGATCCTCTCAAAAATCTTTCATCCGAAGGAAAACAGTTGCAGCCCGCGATTTCTTCTATGGATGGATAAGCGTTTTGTAAAATAGTGTTCATGTGTTAAACTCCTTAAGTATCATTTCTTTTGCGTTCAGCCGGTTGCATCCATAGGGACCGCTTCTCAAAGCCTCTAAGCGCTTCCGGATCACCGCTTTGGCCTCCTCGGCTTTTTCTTTAGATATATATCCCAAGGCTTCGGCAATCGCAGTACCCGCCAGACGCCCCTCATCCATAGCGGTGTTGGCTTCTTCTATTCCCGTCGTATCGCCAGCCACATAGATTCCCGCTTTCGTCGTTTCCATGTTTTCGTTATGGAGGGGCAGCCATCCCCCCAACTCGCCGATAAAGGCGTGTTGGATACCGTACATTTGGGACAATTTGGTCAAGGGATACAGGCCTACCGCGATACATACCAAATCCACATCTACGTTTTTTTCGGTTCCTTTTACCGGCCTCCATCGGTCATCCAATTCTGCGATAACCGCCCGGACTGCTTTGCCATTCTCACCCTCTACTTTTACAACGGTATGCTTGAGGTAAAATGGCACGCCGGCACGCCTGATCTTTGCCGCGTGCACCCCGTAGCCGTTTATATGATCCAAAGCCTCCACTATTCCAGCGACGTCCGCACCCGCCTGCATCAGCTGGTAACTTACGATCAGACCGACATTGCCGGAACCGACCATCAGCGCGCGTTTACCCGGTAAAACCCTGTTGACATTGATCATCGTCTGAGCGCATCCGGCTCCCATTACACCAGGCAACGTCCAGCCGGGAAAACTAATGGCTTTTTCCGCAGCGCCGGTCGCAATCAATATTTTATCTGCATTCACGGTGCACATCTTCTTTTCCCCGTCGACGGCGCGCTCCACCGACAGATTATTCCCTTCGTAAAGCCCAAGAGTCGTACTGTTCAGCCATGTTTCAACACCATATTCTTCAGTTTGCTTTAAAAGGCTTTGACCAATATTGAAACCTCTAATTCCCGCATTGTGATCCTTTGAACCAAAAAACTTATGGATTTGTTTAAATAGCTGGCCGCCCGGCCTGTCATTTTCATCTATGATCAATACGTCAGCGCCATATTTGGCGGCTTCGATTGCGGCCGCCAACCCGGCCGGGCCGCCGCCTGTCACAGCTACCTCTCTCTTCAGCATTTTTAAATTCTTCCTTCCTTTAAGTTTTGTGTTTCAATGACCATCCCTTCTTCCACCTTTGTAATGCACGTGCGCACATTCTTTAAACCGTTTACTACCATTACGCAGTCGGTGCACTGACCGATGCCGCAAAAGATTCCCCTTGGTTCATGTTTTTTCCTGGTGTAGCGATTTATCAGAATGTCCTCTGCTATAAGAGCAGCAGCAATCATTGAACCCGGTTTTGCTTTTATCGGAACGCCATCGACAACAATATTAACATACTCATAATTTTCCTCTTTCCCCAAAATCGGGTGTTCGGTGATATTCATTCTTATCTCCTTTTTTATTTAATTTGAAATTCAATATCATCAAATGGAGCTGTTGCTTTCTCCCAGATAAGCGATACGGACACGTTCATCATTCAACAAAGCTTTGCCTTCGCCCTTCAGGGCGATTTTGCCAGTCTCAATTACATAAGCGTAGCTTGACAGTTCCAGCGCCATCCTTGCATTTTGTTCCACCAGCAATATGGTCGTGCCCTCTTTGTTGATGATCTTGATCGTGTTAAATATATCTTCGCAGACTAGAGGCGCTAAGCCGAGGGAAGGTTCGTCCAGCATTAATAACGACGGTTTTCCCATCAACGAGCGGCCTACAACCAGCATTTGCTGCTCGCCGCCCGAAAGGTTGGAAGCCCTTTGCTTTTTGCGTTCTTCCAAACGGGGAAAAAGCTGATATATATTTTTCATGTCCTTTACAATGCCGTCTTTATCGTTTCTGACATAGGCGCCCATCAAAAGGTTTTCCTCCACCGAAAATTCGTAAAATACCCTGCGCCCTTCCGGGGTATGCACGATTCCCATCTCCACGATCTTATTGGCGGATTCACCCATGATCTCTTTTCCATTGAACAGAATGCTCCCGCTGGTATTTTTTATTAATCCCGATATAGCCCGCAGCGTAGAAGATTTGCCTGCCCCATTGGCTCCTATTAGGGTTACGATTTTCCCTTTTGGTATGCTGAAATCTATACCGCGAACCGCATGGATCCCTCCATAGGAAACATTTAAATTCTTCGCTTCAAGCATCTTTTGACACCCCCAGGTACGCCTCGATCACTTTGGGATCGGTTTTTATTGCCTCGCAATTGCCCTCGGCGATTTTCTTTCCATAATCAAGAACGGCGATTTTCTCGCAAAGATTCATTATCAGGTTCATGTGGTGTTCGATGATCAAAATGGTAAGATCAAATTCATCCCTGATCTGCCGGATGAATTTGATCAGTTCTACGACTTCTTGCGGATTCATGCCCGCCGCCGGTTCGTCCAGCAACAACAGTTTCGGTTCCGTCGCCAGGGCCCGCGCGATTTCCAATCGCCGCTGGAGGCCATAGGGCAGGCCTTCGGCATCCTCGTTCGCATATTCTGACAAACCAATTCTTTCTAACAGCTTATCAGCTTTATGGAACATCTCTTTTTCTTTTCTGGCGTAGTTCCCTAAATACAGCATGGAAAACAACCAGTTTACATTTAAACGCATGTGCATTCCAATCAAAACATTGTCGCGCACGGAGAGTTCGTTAAACAGCCGGATATTTTGAAACGTTCTTGCAATCCCCTTTTTCACGGCCTTGTTTACCTTCAATCCTTTTAACGACTCGCCCTGGAACAACACGTCGCCGCTGGTCGGCCGGTTATGTTGGGTTATCAGGTTAAAGGTTGTCGTCTTTCCCGCGCCATTTGGCCCGATCAATCCGAACAGCTCATTTTTCCTTATACTGATATTCAGGCTGTCGACCGCAGTCAACCCGCCGAATTTCATGGTCAAATCCTTTGTCTGCAATACTATTGCAGGATCGTTGTATCCGCTCATTTCTTGTTACCCCACCTTATCTTGTTAAAAAATTTAGGTCGGGTATAAAATAGTCTGGGTGAAAATTCATGCTTGAAAATCCCCCTTTGGAATTTCAGAATGATGATCAGCAGCAAAACTGAAAACGTGAGCATTCTTGTGCCAGGAATGCCGGAGTATTGCAAACCAAAGATGTTCATAGGTTCCTCCACGAAGCGTAAAACCTCCATGCCGATGGTTATTATAAAAGACATAATCACGGTGCCGGTGATATTGCCTTTTCCGCCGGTAACAATAATCGTCAGAAAAGTGAAGTTCTGAACCTGCGTAAACATTTTGGGATCAATCGTAGCGGTCCAATAACCCAGCAGGGCCCCTCCCACGCCCGCAAAAAAAGATCCGATCGCCAGGGCAAGTACTTTATGGTAAAGCAGACCGATG
>Ga0153947_1001675_pt1 | contig 10185 bp, 7 predicted proteins | sample TSNJ031MetaG_FD_104697 | JGI IMG/M metagenome (GOLD analysis project Ga0153947, IMG submission 104697) | Attine ant fungus gardens microbial communities from New Jersey, USA - TSNJ031 MetaG | ecosystem: Host-associated > Fungi > Mycelium > Unclassified | place: USA: New Jersey, Wharton State...
GCTTCTCCATTGCCATGAAAACCTTAGACCTCTCCCGGCCGTTTGTGGCCGCCGCCGCGGTGGGGATTTGCCAACGGGCGCTGGATGAATCAGTTAAATACGCCAAGGAAAGGGTTCAGTTCGGTATGCCCATAGCAAGCCTGCAAGCGATTCAGTTCATGTTAGCCGACATGCAGATTCTCACTGAATCCGCCCGCCAAAGCGTTGTGTATACCATGGAATGCATTATGAATCATGAGCCTTATTCCATGGCCTCCGCTATCTGCAAAACCTTGGCCGGTGACGCGGCGGTGAAGGTTTCCCAAGACGCAGTCCAGATTCTGGGCGGGTATGGCTTCAGCAAAGAATATCCTGTGGAAAAGCTCTACCGGGACGCGAAGATATTTCAAATTTTTGAAGGAACAAATCAGGTGCAGAGGGTGGTGATCGCCAACGGGCTGCTGAAGAGATAAAAGGTACAGAGCTGGTAATTTACCTATACCGAACGAGGAAAACATTAACCTCCTCTGTCGCCGATTAGTCGCTGAAACGTTCGCCGAATCGGCTCGTCGTCGGTAAATGTTTTCACCGTTAGGTATATGTCATCCTGCCGCATTTTTATGCCTCAATAGTTTTTCTCCTTGCATTTCCTCTTTTAATAACGCAAAATAGGTATCGCGCAGTATATTTGCTTATACAAACACGCTCTAAGAGAGTGTTTTGGAAGAGAAAGGGATGAGGCGATTTGTATTATTCCAACCTGCCGGAAGAGGAAAAAGAGCGATTAACAAAGATTATTGTTAAAACATTATTTGAACATTTGTCGGTGTTTGTTACGGATGCCCAAGGTAATTTTGTTTTCACAACTGAGCAATTTGCCCGCGGCCTTTGCTTGACTCCTGAAGAAGTTCTCAGTTCAAGTGTACAAGAGATGATTAGACGCAATATTTACACAAAATCAGCTACATTGATCTCCCTTCAAACCGGAAAAAACGGTAAAACCGCTACTATAACCCCTCTCGGCCAATATCATATCGGGCAAAGCACACTGCTGTATAACAAACAAAATAAAATTGAATATGTTTTGACAGAAGGGATGAATATTCCTAATGTTATATCTTTGATTGACGAAATGATGGATCAATCCGAGGAGTCTGCCGAGATAACCCATATACGGAAAAAACTCTATGGCAAGGGGGCTCAAATTATCTTTCAAAGCGTGCTGATGCAAGGAATTATACAAAAATCCAATCGAATTGCCGCCGTAGACTCCAATGTGGTGATTACAGGAGAATCCGGAGTGGGCAAGGATTTACTGGCACAATATATCCACAATAGCAGCACGCGAAAGGACAGGCGGTTCATCCCTGTCTGTATTCCATTAATACAGCCATCGCTTTTGGAAAGTGAATTGTTTGGCTATGTGGGCGGTGCGTTTACCAATGCGAACAAAGAAGGCAAAATGGGCCTGTTCGAAATGGCAAACGGTGGTACGGTGTTTTTGGATGAAATAGGTGATATTCATATGGATATGCAGGTTAAGCTGCTGCGAGTGCTGGAAAACAGGGAAATATTCCGTGTAGGCAGCGCTGATCCAATTAAGCTGAACATTCGCGTAATCGCCGCGACAAATAAGAATTTACAATTGATGGTGTCGGAAGGAAAGTTCCGGGAAGATCTCCTTTATCGGCTTAATGTCTTGAACCTCAGAATTCCTCCCCTGCGGGAGCGGCCGGAAGACATTGCTCCCATAGTGAAGCATTTTGTGGACAATATTAATGCCACATACAACTTTAAAAAGAGCTTTTCGGAGCAGGCATTGAAAAGATTAGCTCAATATGACTGGCCTGGAAACGTTAGGCAACTAAAGAATCTTGTTGAAAGGCTTATTATTCTTTCTGAAAATAATGAGATGGAAGAAGACGATGTTATTGACCTTCTTTATGATAACCAGGCGGAAGAAGCAACCCAGCAAAAACAGTTGAAAATTAATAATATGCAGAGATCAGCTTCCCTAATAGATGAATATAGTATGGAGGAGCGCAAGCGGATTCTTGCTATGCTGATTGAATGCAACGGGAATAAAAGCAAGGCCGCAAAAAGACTTAATATTTCCAGAGCAAAGCTTTATAAGAAGCTGGAGGAGTTTAAATGATCTCATGAATTATGAAAGCTCCAGAGAACATTTATGTGAGCGCACATAAATAGCGGCGGCCAAATAATCCATCTGGCCGCCGCGTGATGCAAACTGTGTACTATAACTGAACGAGGAAAACATTAGCCTCCTCTGTCGCCGATTAGTCGTTGGTCAGGGCATTACCTGGGGTATAGCTGTCTTCTGGGCCACCGACATATTCATTAATGTTAAGCATTAATAAGCATATATTATATATTCTGTATTTGCATCAATTATAACATCATTCGGAACCATAGTTGCCATGTCCGGCAACATATCTATTTTTAGCATGTACTCCATTTCGACCTGTTTATCTTTATTAGGGTATGGCTTAAGCTTGCATAAATCATGATTATCATAATAACATGAATGACTACGCATTATCGTAATCGGATTTTCATTTTCATCAAAGAATATGGCCGCAATAAAAGGCGTATGTATTTCTCTTTCATATATAGTACTAACCGTACATTTTAAATCTATCGACTTATCGTTTTCACTGACATAATGCTTTATTTTTACGATGTTAAAATTTTTCCTTTTCTCTTTAGTTTCTTTGATGGCGGTATGGACAGTACGGTCATCGTTAGTCCATTCATGATTCAATACTATATTTAGTTCCTGAGGTATTTGTAAATTTTTGACATGGAGTATGTCATAATAATAGCCTGTTTCACCCGGTTCGATAATATTTGGGTAGGAGTTAATTGAATTTTCACTTGATATCAGTTCACCATTTACATCCTCCAAGTCATAACGGTTTACGCCCAGATCAATTGAACACGTGCCCGTATTCGTAATTCCAACGATGGATTGCGCGTATACCTTTCCGTTGATGTCTTGGAGGGTCTTTACTTTTGAATATGAGGTTTCATAGGCTATTGAATCTGTTGACGCGCCGCAAATATTCAGGTCATAATAGCGCGTGATTCCCAGACATACACATACAACCAAGAAACAAGCTAGTAATTTTTTCATTGGCAATGCCCTCCTTTTTGATAGTGATATTTTACCAATATCTAGCATAAAAATCAATCTTTCGAGTTATTTATCTGTGAGTCACTTATCATTAAGGTTACTGTTCACACCGTCATTGCGGGCTCGACCCGCAATCCCCTCTCAGTGGCAACTTGGTAAAAAGAGTTTGAGAACATAAAATGGCTATGACAAAGGAATTTTGCTTACCAATGCCCGCAATGAGGGAAGGAGGGATGGGATTGCGGGTCGAGCCCGCAATGACGGAAGGGTAACGTATGCGCACGACAGGATGCCGCCCCTACATCGGTTTATCCGGGTATGTATAGTTACTCATTAAGGACTGGCTGACAAGAAAAAAAAGAGCCACGAATTCGTGACTCAAAGATAAGAATTACATAAAAAAGGAACACATTAAGTTTATCTCCGAATAGAACTCATTGCAATGATTTTTGAACGACAATAGTCGATACAGAAAAAGAGCCGCGAATTCGCTGTTTTTTCCATTCAACCGTCAATCTTCATTTTATACAACCTGTCACGGTTTGTCCTAAGACCCATATAATAAATTATGCTAACTTAAAAGGAGGTGTACTTATGTGGTGGAATAGAGGCTGGTTCGGCTCCCCTTGGGGTTGTTGCTTTGGATTTGGATTTCCTGGATTTGGATTTCCTGGGTTTGGATTCCCGTGCTTTGGCTTTCACCGGCGTTCCTGGTGGTGGTAATCACTGACTAAACTCAAATAACCTTATTTCCTTGTTTTGGCTGGATGGGGCTTTTGCAGCACATAAACGCTGCCAAAGATTTGTGTGCAAACGGCAAAAAACTCAATATAGGCGTTTGAGCAAAAAAGGATTTATGAAGATATACTTTAACTGTGTAAATAAAAGCTGTAAACGATTCGTTTACAGCTTTTATATATTAAAGATCCCGGATATTAACGGCGTTATCGACCCAGCCAGTATTCCTGAGGACTCACGCCTGCGACTGCTGCTCAAAGCCGTCCCAGTAAGGCTCAAGGGCATCGGCAATTTTTTTATATTGCTCGTATTTTTTACGATAGATGGGGATATTGGCGGCGATGGGCTGCACAATGCGCTCGACTTGCACCATGGTGCGCGCGGCGGACTCCAGGCTTTCATAGTAGCCGCTGGCCACGCCGGCCGCCATTGCCGCGCCAAACGCGCCAAGCTCCTTGGTGCGGATAATCTCAATCGGCAGGCCGAATACATCGGCAAAAATCTGCACCCAGACAGCGGAATTGCACACGCCGCCGGCGAGCCGCACCGCGCGGGTATGTTCGCGGTTTTGCAGCAGCTTTTCAAGGTGCGTCATATGGCAGAAGGCGACGCCCTCAAAAACCGCACGCATGATCTGCTCCTTGGTGTGGTGGCTGTCCATCCCCACAAAGCTGGCCTTTGCGCGGGAGTTGTAGTTGCCGCCGAAAATATACGGCAGGAATACAATGTTCTGCCCGTCGGGGAGCACACTTTTCGCCATGCGGTCGGTTAGGGCATAGATATTCTCGCCAGTCCGCATGCAGCGCTCCTTTTCCTCTCGCAAAAACATGTTGATGAACCACTCATGATTGGCCGCGCTGGTAGGGGAGGATTCCTCAATCAGGTAGTAGCCGGGAATGCAATACAGCGAGTTCATCATGACCGAGCCGTCAAGCACCGGCTGCGTGGAAATGTACTCGTTGATGCTCCAGGTGCCCGCAATAACCGCCAGGTTTTCACTGTCGGTAATATTCATCGCCACCGCGCAGGCGTCTATGTCGAACATGCCCGCAGCGCAGGGGGTGCCTGGAGCAAGGCCCGTAAGCACCGCGGCCTCCTCTGTAACAAAGCCGCAGATCTCAGTGGAGTATTTGAGCGGCGGCAGCTTATCGGCGCACATCACAAGGCCGGTAAGCCGCAGAATCTCCGGGTCGTAGGAGGCGGTGCCCAGGTTAACCAGGCTGGAGCCGGAGAGGTCGGTGATCTCGGCTGCGGCAACACCGGTCATGCGGTAGCGGATGTAGTCCTTGACGCCGAAAATCCACTGTGTGTTTTCCAGCACTTGAGGATGGTTATCGCGAAACCAGCACAGCAGCGACACCGGCTGGCAGGTCAGCACGCGCTGGCAGGTCATGGAGAACAACTTTTGGGCGGTGCCATCATCCTGAAATCGCAGGGGATATTCGCTGGCGCGACCGTCGGTGGAGACAATGCCGTTCCAAGCGGGGCGGCCGTCCCGCCCCCACAGGTACAGACCCTTACCGTGCCCCGAAAAGGAAACGCCCTTGACCAGCCTGGGCGCAACGCCTGATTTTTCCATCACCCTGCGCACGACCTCAGCGTTTGCCTGCCACAGCTCCTCCATATCCCGCTCGGTGTGCTGCGGCGCGGGGGTAAGCAATGGCACCTGCGCGGATGCGTGGGCGATCTCTTTCCCCTTTATATCAAACAGCACAGCCTTAGTATAGGTGCCGCCATTGTCAATCCCCAATAAATATTCCATTGCCATCTCTCCTTTCTCATTATCAGCGCCGGGCGTAATGCGGATATTCAGGATATTGATATATCGTTGGCAGATTTCGTTGCGGCGCTGCGGGTAAAGCGCATGGTAATATCGCGCATTTGGATAATTGGATTCTTCTGCTGAATACTATATACTTTTCCAGTCAATGCATTGCTGGCGACTGTTTACCGTCATCAAACCACAGGCAGGCGCTGCCTATGCCCGCACTGGACGCCTGACGGCTCACAGATCAAATTTCTGATAAATCTTCACCCCGCGCCGGTACAGCCAAGCCTTGTAATCGTCCGGTATGCTGCTGTCGGTGACAATGGCGGTAATATTGGCCAGTTCGTCGGCCTTGTACAGGCCTACCTTGCCGAACAGCGCGCCTTCGACCACCAGAATGATATCTCCGCTGGTACGCTGCTGAAGCTGCTGGTACAACAACATATCCTCGTGGTCGTTCATGGTGACGCCGCCCTCAAAATCAATTCCCTGAGCATGCAGGAACGCCTTGTTTACGGTAATGGCGGGAGAGGAAACTCCGCCGCTGCCCGTCTGCAGCGTCCAGCGGTCAAAATCAACCCGGCCGCCGGTTAAAATCACCCGGTTGGCTTTGTGGATGCTAAGCTCCAGCATAATTTCAATGCTTGAGGTTACAACCACCACATCAGTCTTTTGGTGCAACTGCCGTGCCATAGCCAGCGCGCTGGGGCAACGTCCAAGAAAGACCACATCGTAATCTTCCACAATATCCACACATAGCCTGCCCAGCTCCTCGTTAAGCGGGGGAATCGACAGCTGCGGCAGGGCATACGGCCCGCTCTGCGATGGGACTTCCGGCCGCTCCTCCTGGTAACGCGGGTTGAGAATCGCTCCACCATGGGTACGCTGTAAAAAACCGTCCTTTTCCAGCTTCTCAAAATCCCGGCGGATGGTTATTTCCGATACGTTAAAAATGCCGCTCAGATCAATGACACTGACCGACTTTTTTGCTATTAGGATCTGGCGGATTTTCTGCATTCGTTCAAGCTGGAACAATAATTCCCACCCTCTTTATCAACCCCTGGCCGGGATGCGTTTTGTGTGTTAAAGCGGATCTGTTCCTGCTATCTTATCAGATTATATATACCAGTGCAAATATTGTGTCTCTATTTTTCTATGGCCTTGGCAGGGTAGATTTTGTAACAACATCTTCATACCTCGAGAGAGATATATATGGGGAGGACTTATCAAAAGCCCTCCCCGGTCATTCATTCAACGAAAATTATTCCGCTTTATAGTCGTCCGGAGGCCCCATGACGACGGTCTTGCCGTCTTCCATGAGCTGGAGCGCGCCGAAGCCCTCAATCTCCATGCCATCTTTCAGCTCCTGGCCATCAAGCAGCGCCTTGGCGACGCCAACTGTGAGGAAGCCGAGCCTTTGGGTGTTCCACAGGCAGCCCACATCCAGCGCGCCGTCGGTCAAAAACTCCTGGCAGTCTTCCTTGACTGCGGTGCCGACCACTGCGATGGTATCCTGCAGCCCCTTCTCGCGTATCGCCTGAGCAGCGCCCAGGGGAGCGGGGGTGGAAACACCGATGATGCCCTTCAGCTCGGGGTAGGTCTTGACAAGGTCAAGTGTCTTGGAATAAGCTTCCTGCTGCTTTTCGTCGGTGGGGATCTTGTCGGTGACAAGGTTCAGGTTGGGGTATTTTTCGGCAGCATAGGCGGTGCCGTAGTCGATCCAGCAGTTAAGGTTAGCAGCGGAAAGACCGCCGGTAACAATCGCGTAATCGCCGGTATCGGTGCCCATCGACTCAACCAGCGCGTCAAACAGGTGCTCGCCGAGCTCCTTGTCGTCGATTTGGTGGATCGAGGCATCCACGACATTGATATCGACTGGGGTATCCCAGTCAAGAACCAGAATGCCGGCCTCTTTGGCCTTATTCAGCGCGGGAACCACCGCGTTGGGGTCATTGGGGGCTACGCAGATGGCGTCAACGCCCTGGTTGATGAGGTCCTCAATCATTTTAACCTGCTCCGCGGCGTCCGCCTTGGTGGGGCCGACGTAGATAACCTCAACCCCAAGCGCTTCGCCCGCCTGTATAGCGCCCTCACCTGTCTGGGTGAAGTAGGGGATGCCAATCAGCTTGGGCATCACCGCAATTTTGTACTTCTTGCTATCAGTTGACGATGTTTGCGCGTCCGTGGAATTCTCCTCGGAAGATGCCTGCTCAGTAGAGGCGGCCGCCGGTCCGGAAGCGGGTTGGCTCGTCGATGCGGAACCGCCGCCGCATGCGGCAAGGCTCGCAGTCATGACAAGAGCCAGAACTAACGCTAAAAGTTTTTTGATCTTCATAGAATATCCTCCTTGTAATTTTGTGCCTGCATCCATAGGGATGCAAGTTTTTATAATTATGCCTTGCCCTGGGCCATTTACCCCGGGCAAAGCTTATTGCTATAGTTAGAGTAAATTAAACACAGCGCGGTATATATGTACTAAACATTTGCCCTCTGGGCGGCCCCGCCGCCCTTAAGTAGCTTTGCCGACTGCCGCTTTGCGTTCATGAAACGGATAGTCAGTACGCCCACCAGAATACAGCCTGTTATGATGTCGATATCATAGCGCTCGGCCCCATACAGGTTCAGCCCGGTGGAGGTGACTTGAATGATCGCCACTGCAATTACGGTACCCAGCACCGTACCGTGGCCGCCGTTAATACTCGTTCCTCCCAGCACAACCGCCGCGACGCTCTGCATCATATACGAGGAGCCGTAGTCCACCTTGGCGGAGTTGTAGCGTGAGATCATCACCAGCCCCCCAAGGCTTGCCATCACGCTGGAAAAGACATATACCTTCAGAAGCGTTCTGCGCGTATTGATGCCCGAAAAGCGGGTGGCCACCTCGTTGCAGCCGGTCATATATACCTTGACGCCCCAGTTGCTGCGCTCCAGCATAAAATAGCTGACAATAATCGCAGCCAGGTAAATCAGCAGCGGAACCGGGATACCCAGCAAATTGCCGTTGCCCAGCTTCATGAAGGACGGTGGGAAGCCCGCGATGGAGCCGCCCTTGGTCAAGTTCAGGCCAATGCCCTCAAACAGCGTCATGCTGCCCAATGTCACCAGCATGGCGGCCACGCCGACATAAGCGACAAACACGCCGTTGAAAAGGCCGGTCAAAATCGCTACAATAAGGCTGGATACCACAGCCAGCACAATGCCCGGGCCAGGATAATTCTGGGTGAAATCACTTAAGAGCGTAAACGCAGCTGCTATACCGCTGAGCGTGGCGACGTTGGTTATGGAAAGGTTGATGCCGCCCGTCAGTATCGCAACCATCATACCCAGCGCGATCAGACCGAATTCCGGCATCTGCGCCGCCATGGTGAGCAGATTGTTTTTTGTATAGAATTTGCCGGGCGACAGAATCCCCATCAGCAGGACCACACCGACCAGGATGACAAGCAGGATCAGTTCGTTTGAATGCTTACTCCGCAGCTTCTGTAAAAGTTTCATGGTCTTCTCCTCCCTATTCTTCCACGTCAACGCGTTCCAGCTTCGCCTTTTCGCGCTTGCGGTTGATTACGTCGAAGGAAACGGCAAACACAATAATCAGGCCCATTACAATCTTCTGCCAGAAGGTCGGTACCTTAGCCAGCACCAGCCCGTTATTGAGAATCGCCATAAGGGCGACACCCAGAAACGTACCAAGTACCGTTCCGATTCCGCCCATGGTGGACGCGCCGCCAATAACGACCGAGATGATGACCTTTAGCTCCATCCCGTTGAAGGTATTGGGGTCGACCTGCTGCACTATCGAGGTGTGAATCACCCCGGCAAGACCTGCCATTGCACCGCAGAAGGTGTAGATAAACACCTGGATGCGGTCAACATTGTAGCCGACGCGCAGCGCCGATGAGGGACTGCCGCCCACCGCGTAAATGCCTCGGCCGGTAAGCGTATAGTTGAGCGCAAACCAAGTGACGGCGCCGGCCAGAACCAGAATAAGCACCTGAATCGGCAGCCCGGCCACCTTAATGACGCCGAACGACTTAAACCATTCCGGCAAATTGGTGATCCAGTCGCCATTTGTGTACTTCATCACAAAACCCAATATAATGCTCATGGTACCCAAAGTGGCGACAATCGGCGGAATTTTCAGCTTGGCTATTATAATGCCGTTAAGCGCGCCCACCGCCGCGCCCACCCCCAGACTGACAAGCAATACCACAAAAAGGTTGCCGCCGTAATTCACCATAATCTTGCCGGCAATCACCGAGCTGAGCGCAATGGTGGAGCTGACCGATAGGTCTATGCCGCCAGAAATCAGCACCGGCAGCATGCCCAGCGCCATTATGCCCGGCACCACATTGCCCTTGGCCACATCTATCAGATTATCCGGACGGATAAACACCCGGTTGATCATTGTCAAAATAGAGGAGAGCACCAAGATGACAAGAAAAATTCCAAATTCTTTTTTCTTCAGTATCCTACTCATTGTCCCGATCCTCCTCCTTACTCACGACAGCTTTGTCCATAATCATTTCCTGCGTTACATTGTCGTTGA